>Ga0247727_10014767_pt1 | contig 12916 bp, 11 predicted proteins | sample WisWelCaveWW1625_FD_202498 | JGI IMG/M metagenome (GOLD analysis project Ga0247727, IMG submission 202498) | Biofilm microbial communities from Wishing Well Cave, Virginia, United States - WW16-25 | ecosystem: Environmental > Aquatic > Deep subsurface > Groundwater > Cave microbial mat | place...
GCGCGGCTTTCTCGTGGCCCGGCAGGAAGTGGGCGCGAAAGTGCCGATGGTCGTGCGGCTGGTCGGAACCAACGAAGCCGAAGGTCGCCGCCTGCTGGCGGATGCGAATGTGATTACGGCCACCTCGTTGGCGGACGCGGCGCAGAAAGCGGTCGCGGCGGCGAAGACTTAATCTCCAATTCTCTAATTCTCCAATCACAGAGAATTGGAGAATTAGAGATTGACATCGGGAATTGATCATGAGCATTCTCGTCAACAAAGACACCCGTGTTTTAGTTCAAGGCATCACCGGCCGTGAGGGCCTGTTTCATACCGAGCAGATGGTGGCCTATGGCACCAAGGTTGTGGCGGGCGTGACGCCCGGACGTGGCGGTGAATGGGCGGGCAAGGTGCCGGTGTTTGATACCGTGAAGGCCGCCGTCGAATCCACCGACGCAAACTGTGCCATCATCTATGTCCCGGCGCGGTTTGCGCCTGACGCTATGTTTGAGACCGCCGACGCCGGCATCCCCCTCATCGTGTGCATCACCGAGGGCGTGCCGGTGTTGGATATGATGAAGGTGCGGAGTTATCTTGATCAGCAAAACGTGAAACTGATTGGGCCAAACTGCCCCGGCCTGCTCACGCCCGGCGAGGCCAAGGTCGGCATCATCCCCGGCCATATTTCGCGGCCCGGCAACGTCGGCATTGTGGCCCGGAGCGGCACGCTCACCTATGAAGTGATTCACGCCCTCACCCAACGCGGTATGGGCCAATCCACTTGCGTGGGCATCGGCGGCGACCCGGTGAAGGGCCTCAACTTCATCGAAATCCTGCGGATGTTTGAAGACGACCCGCAGACCGAGAAGGTCGTGCTGATTGGCGAAATCGGCGGCACCGATGAAGAGCAGGCCGCCGAGTTTATCGCCGACCACATGACCAAGCCCGTGGTGGCCTTCATCGCCGGACAGACCGCGCCGCCTGGCAAACGCATGGGCCATGCCGGGGCCATCATCGAAGGCGGCTCCGGCCTGGCCGCTGACAAGATCAAGGCCCTCGAAGCCGCCCGCGTCAAGGTGGCGAATCATCCTGAGGAAATTCCTGACTTATTGGCTTAATCACTGGGCTTTGGCAAGTCTCTGGATTCGAGGCTTTAGCCGGGAAAGGTCAAACCGGCTAAAGCCTCGCATCCCGCAGAAAACTCAATCGTTGCCAGACTCCAGTTGATCAAAACTATAAAACGTAAACACTAAAACGTAAAACGCGAGACGTGCCTTACGTTTCCCGTTTTACGTTTGGCTTTGTCTACTCCTTGTGTATGTTTGCGTCACTCACTCACCGCTTCAAAAAAATTGACCCCGGCCTGTGGGTGGCTTTGCTCCTCGCCACGTTGAGCGCCTGGCCGTTTCTTACTCGTGCCAGCCTGCCCGGTTTCACCGACGCCGAGCAACACGCCTTTCGCACCTACGAAATTATGGCGGCGTGGCAGGCCGGTGTCCCCTATCTCCGCTGGGCCCCGGATCTGTTTTACGGCTATGGCTATCCAGTCTTTCATTACTATGCGCCGCTTTCTTATTATCTCGGCGCGGCATACGGGCTGGTGTGTTGCGGTCTCACCGTGGGCGCGGTCGCGGGCGTCAAATTTGTGTTGGTGTCCTCGGCCTATTTGGGCGCGGTCGGGATGTATCTCTTTGTGCGCGACCGCTGGAGTGGAGTGGCGGGGGTGGTCAGCGCGGCGGCGTTTGCCTTTGCGCCCTACATTGTTTACATTGACCCTCATGCGCGCGGTGATGCGCCCGAGACCTTGGCGTTGGCCTTTGCCCCGCTGATGTTCTGGGCCTTTGCCCGTTTGCGCCGCACCGCCTCGTCCGGCGACGCCATCCTCGCGGCCCTCCTTCTCGCCGCCCTTATTCTCTCGCACAACCTCATGGCCCTCATCTTCTTTGGCCTGCTGTTGGCGTGGCTGGCCTGGGATGTATTCTTTGGGCCGCGAGAGAACCGCGTGTTTTTTCAAGCCCGGGTGTTGAACGAAAACAAACGCTCCGCGTCAACGGCCTCCGCGCGTTGGAAGGTGATTGGGAGGCTGGCATTGGCCGTGACGTTGGGGCTGATGCTCTCGGCGTTTATGTGGTTGCCCGCTGTGCTGGAACGGGACGCGGTGCAGTTTCGCAATGTGGCGGGCGGCACGTATTTTGATTTTCGCCGCTACTTCCTCAGCGTCAGCGAGTTGTTTGCGCCCGCCCTTATCATGGATTTGGGCGCGACCGAGTTACGGTTCCATTACAACCTCGGCCTGGCTCAATGGATTCTCGGTGGGCTGGGCTGGCTCACGGTCTTTATCGCCCACGCGCGCCGCCTCTCGGCCTTGTTCTTTGCGCTGTGCGCCATCATCTTTATTTACTTCATGTTGCCTGCCTCCCAGCAAGTGTGGGAAGCTATTCCGCCAATGGCTTATCTGCAATTCCCCACGCGCTTGTTGGGGCCGACGGCGGTGATGTTGGCGATACTGGCCGGAGCCTCGGCGAGTTGGGTGGAGGCCTTGCACTTAAAATGGCGACACAGCCGTCTCGCCTTTGCGGCGGGCGCAGTGGCGTTGTGCCTCGGCGCGGCGATGCCCTTAATGTACCCCGCGCCCTGGCTCGATTATGGGAATGCTGACGCGCGTCGGATCCTCGCCACCGAGTTAAATGGGCGGGGCATTGGCACCACGTCGGCCAACGATTTTTTGCCTGTTCAAGTGGCTTCTGTTCCCGGCCCGCAACCCTCCATCACCGATCCTTATCTGGCCGGCCGTCAACCCGATAAAGTTAACCGCGCGACCCTGCCATCCGGCGCAACCGTCACCGCCGTTTCGGTTGGCCCCGAAACGAGTCGTTATCATGTCATGAGCGACGCCGATTTTGTCTTTCGCCTCTTCACCTTTTACTTCCCTGGCTGGTCAGCCTATGTGGATGGAGTCAAGGCCGACATCACGCCCTCCGAGCCAGAAGGTTGGCTGACGTTTTGGGTTCCGGCGGGCGAACATGATGTGACCGTGCGCCTCGAAAACACTGCGCCGCGTTGGGCCGGATGGATTCTGAGCGGGCTGGCGTTGGCGGTGTTGATTGGATTAGGCGTTTGGCGAGTGCGCCTCCCGGTCATTCGACCTTCGGTGGAGGCATTGAATCGGCGCACGGTCTTCGTATTTGCGGCCGTGATTGGGTTGGGGACGTTGGCCCGTTGGGCCGATGACCGGGCTGAATGGTTTCGGGTTCAATCTACTGGCAATGACGTCTTGGTCGCGGAACATCCAAGTTTTGCCGCACTGGAAAATAACATTGCGCTATTGGCGTTTGACCTGCCGGAGACCTCGGCCCGGCCCGGTGCCAAAGTTCCGGTGACGCTCTACTGGAAAGCGCAAGCGCCCGTCACCGTAAACTTGCGCGTGTTCATTCACTTCATCGGCCCCGATGGGCGCTTGTGGGGACAATCCGACAAGTGGAATCCCGCCGACTTCCCCACCAGCCGCTTCCCACTGGATCGCTATGTGCGTGATGAGCATCAGGCCGCGCTTCTGCCCGATACGCCGCCGGGGAGGTATATCGTGATGGCTGGCCTGTGGGATGGCGATACTGGCGCGCGGATGCGGGTGCTGGATGCGGGTGGCAATCCGATGGAGGTGGAGAGTGTGGTGTTGACGACGATGTTTGAGGTGAAGTAATCGAGGGTTACTGGCGCTGAACCGTATGCCACCCCGTTTGCCCACAACTCGGGCAAAGCATTAACCGGCGCGGGTTTCCAGCGGCCTTCCAGCGAATTCCGCCCATCTCCCAGATCGAGCGCTCGTGGTTGCAGTTGGGGCACCGCATCTTCCACGCCCGCGACTCGGCTTCCATCTCCCGCGCCCAGGCGCGAGGAACCAGGCTTGTAACCAATTTTTGAATAAACGTCATTGGCGCTGCTCCTACTTGAGCAGTCGGCTAAACGGTTGAGCCAACCAGGCTTCGGCTTCATCAACCTCTGTAAACAGCCGCAAGTTGCCGCGCTCAGACAACACCGTGATCTCTTTGAGCATCGCGGCCACAACCGGGCCGGAAACAACAAGAGCGGTGCGGACGTTGCGGGCGGCGGGGTCATTGGCCATTTCGAGCGCGGCGTGCAAGGCTTCGGGGGAGAGGGTGGGGATGGAGCGGAGGTCGTATAGGTTGCGGGTGTTGTGGTCGGCGGTGAGCAGGTGTTGGGCCGCGAACTCACGCCAGTGCGTCACCGTGGGTAAATCGCTTTTGGTAAAGATGTAGTGCATCCCCCCATCGGCGCGGCGCGTGACGCTATAGCCGATGGCGGGGTCGTTGGGCAGTGGAGCGTTGAAGGGTTTGGGAGAGGCAGACATTTAAGTGTTGGGCGCTTCAAGTATTATCTGTTGTTGGTGGCAGACCCTTCTCCACGCGCAATTTATCAATGCCATTCCGAACCTGCGTCAGCGACTTGACCATCTCGGCTTCCAAACGGGTCAACACATCCAGCGCATAATCGTCGGCATCGGCGCGCACACCGTCGGCGTCCAGTTTGGCTTTGTGAAAAAGCTCGTTGGCTTTGGCCTGCGCCGCCACCACCAGTGGCTCACGTTCCACCATCTGGTCGCCCTTTTCTTTGGCCAGTTGCACGGTGCGGGCGGCTTCTTCCTGTGCTTGCGCCAACATCCGGTCGCGTTGATTAAGAATCTGCTGGGCCTTCTTCACCTCGTCGGGGATGGAGACCCGCATCTGGTCAATGATTTCCAGCACCCGGTCCTCATCCACCGCCAGTTTGTGCGTCAGCGGAATCGGGCGGCCCGCGTTGAAGATTTCTTCCAGTCGGTCTACCAGATGCAAAATGTCCATAAGCGCCTCGGTTCAAAGTCTCTTAAGCGCTGAAAGATACACTGATTGGGCGGGGAGCGCAATCCGGTTACAAGTGGCAGGTTGCAGGTGGCAAGTAACCTGCCACTTGCAGTCTCAGTCTCTCAATGATGTCAACGGCACCACTTTCCCGCCCTCTTCCCCCAACTCGGCAAACTTGCGTTTGAGGGCGGCTTGCACATGGGGCGGCACCAATGAACTGACATCGCCACCCAACGACGCAATCTCTCGGACGGTGGTGCTACTGACAAAGGAATGGTCTTGCCGGGTGATGAGGGCCACTGTTTCGATGTCGGCCGCCAGGCGATGATTGGCCAGCGCCATGCGAAACTCATGCTCAAAATCTGAAAACACCCGCAGGCCGCGCACCATCACCTTCGCGCCCACGCTCACGCAAAACTCCACCGTTAGACCACTGTAGCCGGTGACGCGGATATTGGGCCGGCCCAGGCCCGCCACCGAGTCGGCCACCAGCGTCATGCGCTCCTCGGGCGAGAAGACCAGCGACTTAAGCGGCTTGTCATACACCGCCACCAACACCTCGTCGAACAATTCTGCCGCGCGATGTACGATATCCAAGTGACCATTGTGAATGGGGTCAAAGGTGCCGGGGTAAACGGCTAGAATTTTCAAGGTCACATCTCCAGGAATGAGGATTGGAGGATTGGAGACGCTTCGCGTCCAATCCTCTAACTTACATCCCCCGCGCCCTCACGCTCAACCCAAAACTTGGCCAGGTTGGCGGCGAGGGTTTGATGTTCGGACGCTTGCAGGGCGGGGTCGGTGTCAAACAGACGGTGCGCTTCGCGGCGGGCCTTTTCGATGGTCTTCACATCGGTCAGGCGCGCCATGCTCACCGAGGCAAAGCCCGCTTGTCGGGTGCCAAGAAAATCACCGGGGCCGCGCAGTTCCATATCCTTCTCGGCTAAATAAAAGCCGTCTTGCGATTGTTCCATCGCCAACAGCCGCTCGTCGGCGCGGGGGTTGGGGGCATCGGAGGCCAATAAACAATACGACGCAAATTCGCCCCGCCCCACACGCCCGCGAAACTGGTGCAGTTGCGCCAGCCCAAAGCGGTTGGCGCCCTCAATCATCATCACCGTTGCATTGGGCACATCCACGCCGACTTCCACGACCGAGGTGGAAACCAAAATTTGAGCCTCGCCCGCATGGAAGCGCATCATCACTTCGTCTTTGTCATCCGGCTTGAGACGGCCATGTAGCAGGCCCAACTTAAACTCACGGAAGATTTCTTTTTGCAGGCGCGCGTGTTCTTCGACCGCGGCTTTGGCGTCAACCTTTTCAGATTCCTCCACGAGCGGAAAAATGATGAAGGCTTGCCGCCCTTGCTGAATTTGATTGCGGATAAAGGCGTAACCACGCTCACGCTCGTTGGCATGCAGGATGTGAGTCTTGATGGGCTGACGACCCGGCGGCATCTCGTCGAGGATGGATAAATCCAGGTCACCGTAAATCGTCAGGGCCAGCGAGCGTGGGATCGGGGTGGCCGTCATCACCAATAGATGCGGGTTGGCGCTGCCGCCCTTGCCGCGCAGGGCCGCGCGTTGGGCCACGCCAAAGCGGTGCTGTTCGTCAATGACCACCACGCCCAGGTTGGCAAATTCCACTGGCGCTTCAATCAGCGCGTGGGTGCCAATCACCACTTTGATCGCGCCCGACTTCAAGCCCGCATAAATTTCTTCTTTCTCCGAGGCGGGCGTTGAGCCTTGCAAAAGCCGGATGGCCGACGGCTGACCACCGAGGACGGCTGCCAACAAACCGGAGAGGCCCCGATAGTGTTGCTCGGCCAAAATGCTGGTGGGGGCCATGATGGCGGCTTGCGCGCCCGCGCGCACCGTCAGCGCCATCGTCACCGCCGCCACCGCCGTCTTGCCCGAACCCACATCGCCCTGAAGCAGACGATTCATCGGTACCGCGCGGGCCAGGTCGGCGCGGATGTCGGCCAACGCGCGGGTTTGCGCGCCGGTCAGTTGATAGGGCAGTGAGTCGAGCACACCCTTTAGCCAGCCGTCCTCCACCACCGCGGGTCGGCCCGGCACCGCTTGCCACTCCTGGCGTTGGCGCAAAATGCCGAGTTGCAACAACAGCAATTCATCAAACGCCAAACGGTGTTGGGCTTCCTCTAGTTTGGTGTCACTGTCTGGATAATGAATCTGCGCCAGGGTTTCGCCGTAGGTGAGCAAGCCATTGCGCTCGATCAGGTCGAGTGGCAAGGGGTCGGTCTGTTTGCGCGCCCAGTATTGCGTCACTTGCGCGGTTAGCTTGCGGAGGGCATGGCTGGTCACGCCTAGCGTCAGCCGATAGACCGGTACGATGCGGCCCGTGTGCAATAGGTCGCGGTCCAGCGGCTCCCATTCAGTGGGCACCAACACTCGCCGCCCAAGATACTGATCCACCCGGCCCGCCACCACGATCTGCTTGCCGATCGTCATTTGATTTTTCAACCAGGATTGATTGAAGAAACTGATTTCGATTTGGCCGGTGGTGTCGGATAACACCACTTTGAACAACGTGGCCTGCCCGCCCTTGATGCGCCGCTCGCGCGCGTCGGTGATGGTGCCCAGCACACTGCATTCCTCGCCATACTCCAAACGATGAATGGTCTTCATCTTGGAGTAGTCATCGTAGCGGCGCGGAAAATACATCAACAAATCGCGCAGGGTAAGGAGGTCTAACTTTTCATACTTTTTCGCTGTCTCAGCCCCGACCCCATTGAGCACGGTCAGTGGGGCCTCCAGCCCCACGCTCGTGTTCAAAGGCATTTGCGCCTTAAGCGGGCGTGGCCCGGGCGCGCGGCGTGGGCGCGGGTCAAGTGGCTCTTCGCCCCCATGAATATCGCTGGGTCGGCTGTGCGGTGGGTGATGTTCAACTTTTGCGGGTGCCTGGATTGGGGCGGCGGCGCGGGCCAGCGATGTTTCGGCAGGTTGGGCCTTGCTCGCTTCAACGGCTGGCGCGGGCGTGGGACTCGGTTGCGGCGCGAGGGGGCGTGGCGCAGGCGGGCGTGGCGCGGTCATCTTTTCTGGGGCGGGCTTGCGCTCCACGGGCGGCGGCGCGCTGGCCGCCGAAGGCGTGGGAGCGGATTGGGGCGCACGTTGCGGCGCGGTTTGCGGCGCGGGCGCGGGACTCTTGCTACTCGCCGATTGAATAAGCCCCAGCATGGTTGATGCCGCCGCCGCGCGCTCAGCCGGTGGCATCTCCCCATAGGCGCGGATGCGCTCGACCAAAGCCTCGATCAGCGCCGCGTCAATCCCCGCGCGCCGGGCCGCCGGTTCCCAAAAGCCCAGCATCTTGGGCAAGCCGCCGATGACGGCGTTGTTGGGATAATGGTTGCCAATTTCCAGTTTGAGAATCTTTTGTAGTTGTTCGAGCGATGGGTGCATGAGGAGGATTGTATCAAATTAGTCAGTTGGAGGATGCCATTCACGCGCCATCCACAAAACACGCGCTTCAACAATATACTCGTTGTTTAACCGCAAGGCTAATACGGTCGCACGACCCGTAGGTGAAAGCCCAATAATATGTGTGCCGCCATTGGCCCAGGCGAAATGCTCACGCCACAGCTGTTGTCGGGGATTGAACAATTCAACCAGTTGCCCGCTGATGGGGTCAAGGCTATGAGTTTTTGCGCCCTTATACTCATTACAGCGATAACAAGCCGCGCACAAGTTGTCCGGGTTATCTGTCCCGCCCAAAACCTGAGGCAAGCAATGATCTATTACGAGCGGCAACCCGGTAACCCGCCGCGATGTCAGGCAATATTCGCAACGGTGTTGGGCGCGCTCAAAAACCTGTTCTCGCACCTTTTGAGGCAGAGCCGTCATCCCTCAGTCCAGCGGCAATTCGTTCAAGGTGGGGGTGGGTTGTCCGCGCCAACGTAAGAGCGCCCAGGCATAGGCTTTTTTCACCAGCAGGCGGTCAGCCATTAGGCGCAACTCGGCTAGCTCCGCCTGTTCAGCCGGAGGCAATTGGCCGGTGGCGTTGCGCTCCAGCAAAACCAAGTGGCGGGCCTGTGGGTCGGGCGGCGTTTGACTGAGGGCTATCTGGCGCAATTCTTCAACGGGTAGCAACGTCATCGCCTGTAATTCTGGCTGCAGTTCAGCTGGGGCCTCATCTACCGCCGGTGGCAGGTTGCCTTCCAAACTCTGGCGGGCAATCTGTTCCACGGGTTGTTGGGTGGCCGTTGCCACCCGGCTAAGGTATTGCCAGACCGGTTCCGGTAAAAAGAGCGTGACAGGTTGAGTGGTCATGTCGTGATTATACACCCCACCGTCTGGCCATCAGGCGTGCTTCACTGCCGCCACCCCCACCGCCCCCGGCCCAACATGGGTGCCAATCACGGCGGCGATTTCGGTCACCAGAGGCGCTTGGGTGGATTGTGGGGCCAGCCGCTCCACCAGAGTGTGGGCCTCTTCGGGATTGTGGGCGTGCAAAATCGCCAGGCGTTCCAACGGGCCAAGCGCTTGTACGGTTTCGATTAGTTTATCCAGCGCTTTGCTAAACGTGCGCTGGCGGCCCATCAACTTCACCTCGCCGCCCACCAGTTCCACCAATGGCTTGATGTGCAAAAAGTCGCCCAGCCGGGCGACCAGAGCGTTAGCCCGGCCACTGCGCCGCAAATACTCCAATGTGTTAAGCGCGGCATAGACTTTCACACGCTGACGGGTGTGGGTGATGGAATCAATAACTTCGGCCACGGACTTTTGGGCGCTGATGGCTTCGGCGGCGGCCAGGACTTGCCAGCCAAAGCCCATCGAGAGTTGCTCCGAGTCAATCAGCGTCACGCGCGCGCCCGAGGCCTCGGCACCCAACCGCGCCGCGTTGAAGAAGCCGCTTAATTTTGAGGCAATGTGAATGGAAATAATATCGGCGTCGCCGCACGCGCGATAAAGTTCATCGAAGACTCCAGAAGCGGGCGCGGCGGTGGTGGGCGAGGGGTTGAGGGTGGGAAGGCGCGCATAAAATTCCGCGCGTGAAATATCCACCCCATCGCGGTACGATTGCCCGCCGATGTTTAAGAGCGATGAAACGACACGGATGCCGTAACGGTCAATCAACTCGGCGGGCAGGTCGCAGTTGGAGTCGGTGACCAGAACGATAGGCCTCATCCGTTTGTTGTCGAAATTTCCAGCCGCATACCTAACCCGTGGCGCTCGGTTACGTCCAAAGTTTCTCGGCCGGTGTGGAAAACGTATAACTCACGCTCAGGCGTGCTTCGATGCATCTGTGAGTATTCCTTTAACGCCGCCGCCGAACCGGAATAGGCGTTCACCACAGCTAGACGCTCCAGAATGCGTTTGTTGGCTTCGGTATGAGCTTGAAGGGCTTCCAGTAAAAGCCATTGTTGGGGGTAGTGTTTGCGGATTTCTTGCCAGTCCATCGTCGCCTCCATCCTTGACTACTTTAGTCTTCCCACTCATTATCATCAGAAATACTCGAACTCTCCGGGTCACTCTGGCCTTCATAAATAATGACGCCCATCGCGTCGGGGCCAAGCAGGGTGGCGAGGGCCGGGCCATAGGTCACCACCGGCCACTCGCGGCCCGGAAACTCCACGGCCAATTGCTCCAGCAACGAGCGCGTGGCTTCGGTGTGGTGGGGCGAACTTTGCAGAATCCCCATCTGCTCAATATCTGAAAACTCAATGACAAACTCCACCATTTTCTCAATGGCCTGCGCTCGCGTGCGGACTTTTTCCATTGGCACGATGTCGCCCTCTTCCAATGTGAGAAAGGGCTTGATGCCCAGCATTTGCCCCAACACGGCCTGGGCCTTGCCGATGCGCCCGGCCTGCGCGAGGTAATCCATCGTTTCAATAAAAAACACCGTGTACAGGCGCGGCACCATTCCCCGCACCAGTTTTACGATCTCATCCAACGATTCGCCGCGCTCCACCGCCAGCGCCGCCGCCTCCACCAACACCCCGAGGCCAATGGAGGTGGATAGCGAATCAATCACGATGATTTTGCACCGGCCCTGAAAATTGTCGGCCCCCAGGCGGGCATTGTGTGGCACATGGCTCAGTTTGCCGGAGGCATGAATCGAGATGATTTGGTCGCCCGTTTTGTGTAGTTCATCGTACACCGCCGCAAACTGTTCAGCGGTGGGCGAGGCGGCCGAGGGCAGAGGCGTGCCATTGGGCTTAACCCGCTGAAAGAGTTGCCCGGTGGTAATATCAACGCCATCGCGGAAAGTCTGTTTGCCAACGTGAATGGTCAGTGGCACGATGGTGATCTGATGCCGCGCCGGGAAGGTCGGGTCGGTGAAATGGGCGGTGCTGTCGGTGACGATGTGAATGCGAGACATGAGGTGAGTGATACGTGACGAGGGACGTGTTTCGTACCGCCCGTCATGCGAAGTTTATTCTGCGGATAAGATGTAATGGTAATGGGGCTGGCCGCCGCGATGAAGTTCGACACTGTGATGGGGATAGGCAACGCGAATGGATTCAGCCATCGCCTCGGCTTGTTCGGTGGTCACCTCCGCCCCGGAGTAGAGGGTGATGAGTTCGCGTTGGGCAGCATTCATGTTTTCCAGCAAACGCAGAACGGTGTCGGTCAAATCATCGCCTGCGATTTTCAACGCGCCATTGTGCAGGCCGATGATTTGGCCGTCTTTCACGGCCACACCGTCAAGGTCCACCGTGCGGGTGGCGGTGGTCACTTCGCCGCTCTCGATGTCGCCCAACGCCTTTTCCATCGCGGCCTTCACCTTGTCCAGGTCGCCATCGGCGTTGTGTTGAAAGAGCGCGGCGATGCCCTGCGGGACGGTGCGGCTGGGCATGACGACGACTTGCTTTTGTCCGGCCAGGACATCGGCGGCCTGCCGCGCGGCCATGATGATGTTTTTATTGTTGGGCAGCAGGATGAATTTGTCGGTGTTAATGACCTGCATCGCATCCAACATATCCTGGGTGGAGGGATTCATCGTTTGTCCGCCGGTGATGATGGCGGCGGCCCCCAACGAGGCCATGATTTGTGAGAGGCCGGGGCCGGGCGACACCGCCAGCACCGCGATCTGGCCGGGCGTCACTTGGGCCAACGGGAGCGGTTCGGCTTTAGGCAACGCCCGCACTTGATCAAGCAAATTTTCCATGTGCACATTGGTCACCACCCCAAAGTCTTCGGCCAGTTCAATCGGTTCATAGCGCCGCGTCTTAAGCAAATGGATATGAACGCGGAAGAGGCCCTCGCCTTCGCCCACTTGAATCGAAGACCCCATTTGCTCCAAACGTTGGTAAAGGGTGGGAAGGTGAACCGTGGAGGTGGGACGGAAATCTACGACCGTCTCCCATTCCTGGCCTGGCTCCACCGCGTCCATCGCCGCGCCCACCGCACTCAGGTCCAGCGCCTTCACGGGCGCATCCACGATTTCATCCAACGGCAGGTTCCGCAGATAGCGCGCCATGCCTTCCAGCACCACGGCCAAGCCCTTGCCGCCCGAATCCACCACGCCCGCTTGTTTAAGCACGGGCAATAATTCCGGTGTGCGCGCCACCGAAGCATTCGCCGCCAGCACCACTTCATCGAGCAAATCGCGCAAATCGCTGGTATGTTGAACGGCGGTGTCGGCGGCGCTGGCCACATCGCGGATGACGGTGAGGATGGTGCCTTCCACCGGTTTGACCACGCCGCGAAAGGCCGTTTCTTTGGCAATGCGGAGCGCGGTGGCGGCGGTGGCGGCGTCAAACGTCTCCAGGTTTTCCAGCCCGCGCGCAAAGCCGCGCCAGATTTGCGAGAGGATGACACCCGAATTGCCCCGCGCGCCCATCAGCGCGCCATGCGCGATGGCATGAGCGACCTTGCTCACGCTGGCCTCCGGGGTTTGCGCCATTTCTTTGCAGGCGGCCTGCATCGTCAACAGCATGTTGGTGCCGGTGTCACCATCGGGGATGGGAAAGACGTTGAGGGCGTTGATGGTGGGGTGATTGGTGGTGAGCCAGGTGAGCGCGGCCTCGGCCAGATGGCGCAGTTGGGGGCCGGTGCAAACCCGAAAGTCAATGCGATGGGCAGATGACATTATGCGGCGATTCTCTGGCCTAA
>Ga0247727_10014768_pt1 | contig 12915 bp, 16 predicted proteins | sample WisWelCaveWW1625_FD_202498 | JGI IMG/M metagenome (GOLD analysis project Ga0247727, IMG submission 202498) | Biofilm microbial communities from Wishing Well Cave, Virginia, United States - WW16-25 | ecosystem: Environmental > Aquatic > Deep subsurface > Groundwater > Cave microbial mat | place...
CGAGCTGCTTGGCCGCCACGGCAATATCCCAGTCGAACGTCTGGCCGGTTCCCCCCAGCATCTGATCGTGAAAGCAGTCCAGCAACAGCGCACGCACCGGGTGAGGCGGGACCTCCAGGAGGCTACTTTCATCCTTCACGCGAATAACATGGACCGCGCGATTGGAAAAGCGCGCGGTGACTTCGGTAGAGAAAGAACCGTGAAACTGAATGAGGTCCATGCCGCATCCGTCCAGGATGCCCTGGATGTCGCCCGCCTCGCCCGCGGTGAGGACCGCGACGGTGGTCACAAAGGCGGGGAGTGCGGCCACGATTTTTTCGGCTTTCGGAAACGGAATGAAGCGCGCGCTCTCTGGCGCAAAGACAAAACCGACCGCATCGGCGCCATATTCCACCGCCGCCAGGGCGTCTTCCAGGTTAGTCATGCCGCAGATTTTAACACGCACCATCGCACTGTCAGCGACCGATCCGCGCCTCCCCCAGCACTTCCCGCATTTTTTCGGCAACCTGCGGAGCGGTCATAAACATCTCACCGATCAGGACGGCATCCACCCCCGCCTCGGCCATCTGCTCCACCTGCGCCCGCGTGCCGATGCCGCTTTCACTCACCACGATCCGGCCGGTTCGGAATTCGGGTGGAATCCTGGCCAACAGCCGAAACGTGGTGGCCAGATCGGTCTGGAATGTGGTGAGATCGCGATTATTGATCCCGATGATGGGCGCCCATTCGATCACCCCCTCCAGTTCCCGTTCGTTGTGGATCTCCACGAGCACATCCAGCGTCAATTCGCGCGCCAGATGAAAATAATCGCGCATCTGCCCCGGCGACAAGAGGGCGGTGATCAGCAGACAGGCGTCCGCCCCCAGCAGACGCGCTTCATAGAGCTGAATCTCGTCCAGCGTGAAATCTTTTTGAAGCAGCGGCAGGCCCACCTTGTCGCGGATGGCGCGGAGATGGTCGGGATGTCCCAGGAAAAAATGTTCTTCGGTGAGCACCGAGATGGCCGCGGCGCCGTTGTCCTGATAAATCTGCGCAATCGAGACCGGATCGAACGGTTGCCGGAGCAGCCCTTTGGAAGGGGAGGCCTGCTTCACCTCCGCAATCAGCCGCGGAGGGGGCCCCTTCTCCGTGGATAATGCCGCGGCAAACCCCCGCGTGGGCGCGGTATCCGCGATCCGCGCGCGCAGATCCGCAAGCCGCAGCGCACCTTTCCGCGCCCGCACCGCTTCGCGCTTTGCGCGCACAATCTGATCTAAAAGGGCCATCCGTGCCGCTCTGTTTTAGCCCACCGTGAAAGTGCGTGGATTCCATGTCTTCATGGTTCAATGCCGACTATAATAAGCGGGACCGCCGGTACACCACGGCCTTGACGCACAACATTGTAAAACTCGCCTTCATAATAGGCAACGCCTGAACTCATTTGGCTTTGCAAAGATTTCATTGGAAGAATCTCAATTCCTACGTCCATCCGATCCCCCACATAGAAGGCGAGATGTTTGACGAAGAGATCGTAAGCGACAAACGCATACTTCCCGAACTGAAGCTCGACAGCCACACGATCTTTAACAAAATCTGTCTGGTTATAGCTGAAGATCGGTTTCTCGCCAGCAGACTCAATCTCTCTTTTTTGCTCCTCGGGCGACATTGCCAGCGTCTTGCGGATTAGTTTTTCACTGCGTGTGACCCAGTAACTTACCCGGCTTTCTTCCCACCCCTTTTCACGAAGAAGGCGTTTGAATGCCGCATTCATATCAATCGGGCTGAATAGAAGCTCCCCTTTCATTGTTTTCTCTTTGGAAACCTTCGTCCGACATTCTTTCGCGTCCACTGCTGCAATGACACCCTGTATCTCCTTCCAAAGAGATGGCTTATGAACAAGAAGAAACTCAAGGCCATTAAGATGGGAATAAGTTTCAACAATTTTCATCAGTCTGCTTTTTCAGCGTATTGCGGGTTTTTCTCGAACAGCGTTACCTGTTTGGTGTTTTTTGTCCAGGGTGCAATGGTTAGGCTATTACCCGATGCGACAGGGTTGTAGATCGGCCTGTCCATAGGACGGGTTCGCAATGTGCCCTCCATTTCCTGCTGGATTCTTTCGCGCGCAACATCAACGTATTTAAGGACAGGCTCAGCGCCAACACCCCGACGTCCATGGCGAATGGCGGCGATGATTGATGTGCCTGTTCCGAGGAATGGATCCATAACCCAATCCCCCTCGTTTGAGAGAGAAAGCACCAGTCGTTCAATCAGTTCTACGGGAAACTGGCACGGATGGTCGGTTTTCTCGATATGGTTGTTTTTCACATTTGGAATCACCCACAAGTCTCCAGGATTCTTGCCGAGCGGGTTGCACGAATACTCGCCAGCTTTGGGCCCCTTAAAATACTTCTTCCCAGGATATTTCTGGGGCACACGCACGGGATCGAGATTGAAGGTATAGTTATCCGATTTTGTGAACCAGAGGATTGTTTCATACCGGCCCGAGAATCGGCGGCTACAGTGTAGTCCGTGCTCAAAATGCCAAATGATCCGATTCCGCATCTTAAGGCCAAGATTCGAGAAAATGGGATACAGCACGGTATCCAAAGGAATGATAGCCCCCTTATCAACATAGTTTCCGACCTGCCAGCAGATACTCCCTTTTGGGGATAAGGCACGCGCGCATTCGGAAATAACCTGCGCTTGTTGTTGGAGGTACAAATCAAGATGGAGTCGCTCCTCGTACTCTTTGCCAATGTTATAAGGAGGGGACGTAACAACAAGTTGGAGCGCCCCATTCGGCACGGATTTCAATAGATCGAGGCAATCACCGTGGTATACAACAATAGATTCTGATAGGGCAAACCTATCGGCAATCTTGCAACGGGGGCTAAATAGGGGCTGAGCGTGCAAAGTCATCTTAACCGGTTTGTCTGCGCGCGCAGATCCGCACGCCGCAGCGCACTTTTCCGCGCCCGCACCGCTTCGCGCTTTGCGCGCACGATCTGATCTAAAAGGGCCATCCGTGCCGCTCCATTTTAGCCCACATTGGGAACCTTCATCCGACGCATATTCGCGTTCACGTGAAGAGATCACACCTCGAATCTCTGCCCAAAGGGCCGCCCAACACACCGGCAGCCTAACACAGAACTTATAGAAATGCCCTCTTCGAGGTGTTATCCACGCATAGGGCATTCCTAACGAATCACGGATGTGACATGATCGTCGCGTCATGACATCCAACGCCCAATTTGTTGACAATTCCGACGGGGGTTTGGTACGGTTCCTGCGCCGGGTGACAGGCGGGGGAACCCACTGGATAGCGCGCTGCGATGGCCTTTACCGAAGAACAATTGATCCGATATAGCCGGCATATCCTCCTGCCCGAAGTGGGGGGAAAGGGGCAGAAGAAGATCGCTCAGGCGCGGGTGCTCATCATCGGCGCGGGGGGATTGGGCGCTCCGGCGGCCCTCTACCTCGCGGCGGCGGGGGTCGGCACGATCGGCATCATGGACGCCGATGTCGTAGACCTCTCCAATCTGCACCGGCAGGTGATCCATCATACAGACGATCTGGGCCGGCCCAAGGTGGAATCGGCCCGCCGCAAGATGACGGCGCTCAATCCAGATGTGCGGGTCCTCGCCTATCACGAGGCGCTGGATGCCGACAATGCCGCGGACCGCTTCGGGGCGTTTGATTGCGTTCTGGATGGCACCGATAACTTTCCGGCCAAGTTCCTCATCAACGACGCCGCCTATTTCGCCCGAAAGCCGCTGATCCACGGCGGCATTTTGCGCTTTGAGGGGCAGATGTTCACGATTGTGCCCGGTCAGTCTGCCTGCTACCGCTGTATCTTCCCCGCGCCACCACCGCCGGGTCTGGTGCCCACCTGCCAGGAGGCGGGGGTGATCGGGCCGCTCGCGGGGGTGATTGGCACGCTTCAGGCGACCGAGGCGCTTAAACTCATTTTAGGCATCGGGCGCCCCCTGACCGACCGCATCTTAAAATATGACGGACTGCGCGCGCAGTTTCGCACGGTACCCATCCGCAAGAATCCGCGCTGCCCGCTCTGCGGCGACGCAGCGACGATCGCCACGCTTGCGGCCCAGACCGCCCCTGTCTGCGACGCCCGTCCGATGCCCGCTCTCCATGCGGTTGAGGCATGAGGGGCCCGCTTGTGCAAACGCCGTCTCTCTTTTTCCCATCGTGGCCATGAATCAAGCCAAGGTCAAAAAGATCAAAGGGCTTCAGTGCAAGGAGTGCCGCAAGGAATATCCGGCGGTGGCGATGCACGTCTGCGAGTTTTGCTTTGGCCCACTCGAGGCGGCCTACAACTACGATTTCATCCGGAGCTCCGTCTCCAGGGAGACCATCCAGCAAGGGCCTAAAAGCCTCTGGCGCTACAAGGCGCTGCTGCCGATCGAGGGGGAACCGACCGTCGGCCTCAACGCCGGTTTTACGCCGATGATCCATGCCAAAAACCTGGGGCGCGCGCTGGGGCTCGATGCGCTCTATCTGAAGAACGACACGGTCAACTGTCTGACCCTCTCCTTCAAGGATCGGGTGGTGGCGGTGGCCCTTACGCGCGCGCTTGAGCTGGGCTTCGACACCGTCGCCTGCGCCTCCACAGGCAATCTGGCCAACGCCGTCTCCGCCCACGCCGCCGAGGCGGGCCTGCGCTGCTTCGTCTTCATCCCGTCCGACCTGGAAGCAGGAAAGGTGTTGGGCAACCTCATCTATAAACCAAACGTCGTCGCGGTGGACGGCACGTATGACGACGTGAACCGCCTCTGCAGCGAAATTGCGGGGGAATATGGCTGGGCGTTTGTGAACATCAATATCCGCCCCTACTACTCAGAAGGCTCCAAGACGCTGGCCTATGAAACGGCGGAGCAGATGGAATGGAGAACGCCCGACCATGTGGTGGTGCCCATTGCCTCCGGCTCGCTGCTGACCAAAATTCACAAAGGCTTTCGAGAGTTTGAACAGCTCGGCCTGGTGGGGAAGGTGACCACGCGGATTCATGGCGCGCAGGCGGCCGGGTGCGCGCCGGTGGCGACGGCGTTCATCGAGAAAAAAGATTTCATCCGTCCGGTGCGGCCCCAAACAATCGCCAAATCACTGGCCATCGGCAACCCGGCGGATGGTTACTATGCCCTCAAGATCGTGCGCGAGACGGAAGGGGTCGTGGGCCAGGTTAGCGACGAGGAGGTGGTGGCGGGGATGCTGCTGCTGGGCCGGACGGAGGGGATATTTTCCGAGACTGCGGGCGGCGTGACCGTGGCGGTGCTGGCGAAGATGGCCGCGCAAGGGCACTTCAAGCGGTCGGAAACGGTGGTGGCCTACATTACCGGCCACGGCCTGAAGACCCAGGAGGCCATCGCCGCGTCGGTCGGCGCGCCCTGGCGCATCGCGCCCCGGCTGTCCGATTTTCAACGGGCATTAAAAGAGAGTGGGGTACCCACATGATTCAGGTTCGGATTCCAACGCCGCTGCGGTCGCTGACGGGCGGACAGGGCGAGGTAACCGCCGAGGCCGTGGACATCGCGGGCCTCATTGACGCCCTCGATCGGGCCTATCCCGGCCTCAAAGGACGCCTCTGCGACGAGGCGGGCGAGCTGCGTCGGTTTGTCAACATCTACGTCAACGAAGACGACATCCGGTTTCATCAAGGCGCCGCCACCCCCGTCAAGGCAGGCGATGAGGTCTCGATCGTGCCGGCCATCGCAGGCGGATAGGCGTGTCCCGCGGATGTGCGCGGTGGGGCATCGTCCCGTCTTTCTTGGCCGTGGCATTCAACGTTGTTCTTATAGAGGAGATGATCCGTGGCGCATTTGAAGGTGCATGTCAGTTTTCCGCCAGAGAAGGTGACAGAGGCCGTGATCTACCAGATCGGGCACGAGTATCGGGTCGTTACCAACATCCGCAAGGCCGACGTGACAGAAAAAACCGGCTGGGTGGACCTGGAACTCACCGGTGAAGCTGCCGAGATCGAACGCGCCGTCGAGGGGCTGTCCAAGAAGGGGGTCTCCGTGGCCCCCATCGAGCACGACGTTCTCGAATGACACCTGTGGAGGGGCCCCGAGTTCCGCAAGGGGCGACACGATCTCCCGTAAGATGAGCATACAGAATGGGTGCCCATGAAGGGTTGTTCGTAAAAATCCTACGAGGCGTATCGGATGCCAATATCGCTTTCCTGAGTCTACGGAAGTTGTTAAGAAGGATGGGTTTTGATGAACGGATTCGAGGAGGCCATCACATCTTCACGAAGGGCGGCGTCGAAGAAATACTGAACTTGCAATCAAAGGGTTCCAAAGCCAAATCATATCAGGTAAAGCAAGTCCGCAACGTCATCCTTAAATATAAATTGAATCTGGGGTAGGGCAATGGTGAGCCGGTATGAAATGATCATTTACTGGAGCAATGAAGACGACGTATTTATTGCTGAGGCGCCCGAATTACCAGGTTGTATGGCGGACGGGGAAACGTATCAAAAAGCCATCTCAAATATGGAAATAATCGTCCAGGAATGGATTGAAACTGCAAAAGAGCTAAATCGTCCGATTCCACAACCCAAAGGTCGCTTAATGTATGCCTAACCTGTCGCTCAGGCGGGATGCTTCGCACGGCTAAAAGCCGCAGAGTTCCCGCGGAGAGTGGAAGGTTTCGCACAGTCGCCAAACGTGGGTTAGGCATTATGTCTTTAACCGAGGCACAGATTCAGCGATATAGCCGGCAGATTTTACTGCCGGGCGTGGGAGGAAAGGGACAGCGCAAAATCGCTGCGGCCAAGGTCTTCCTCGTCGGTGCGGGGGGATTGGGGTCGCCCGCTGCGCTCTATCTTGCGGCGGCGGGCGTCGGCACGCTCGGCATCGTGGACAACGACGTGGTGGACCTCTCCAATCTTCAGCGGCAGATCCTGCACGATACCCCCCGTGTGGGACGCCCCAAGGCGGACTCCGCCCAGGAGACGATGGGCCGAATGAATCCCGACGTGAAGGTCATCCCCCACATCGCCCGGCTATCGGCTGAAAATATCGCGGGCCTCATCGCGGACTACGACCTCATTCTCGACGGCTCCGATAATTTCAGCACCCGTTTCCTGGTCAACGACGCCGCCTACTTTGCCAAAAAGACGCTCATCTCAGGCAGCATTTTCCGCTTTGAAGGGCAGGTCATAACGATTAAACCCCACGACGCCAACGGAGAGAAGCCCTGTTATCGTTGCCTGTATGCCGAGCCGCCGCCCGCGGGGATGGTTCCATCTTGTCAGGAAGCCGGTGTCTTGGGCGTCCTGGCCGGCACGATCGGCGTCCTGCAGGCTGCGGAAGCGCTCAAGGAAATCCTGGGCATCGGCGAGTCGCTGGCCGGACGGCTGATTCTCTACGACGCGCTGGAGATGACGTTCCGCACCCTCCGCGTCCCCAAAAATCCGGACTGTCCCCTCTGCGGTCCTCACCCCACGATCACGCACCTGGTCGAATCGGCGGCCTCCTGCGCCGTCGCGGGCGCTTAAGCCTTCCCCTTAAGCCTTCCCCTAAGCCTCCCCATCAGGGGCAGGTCTCAACGGCCTCGGAGATTAGGCGCGAAAAACCGGCCATCTCTACTTAGCCTGACATACAATCAGATGGGTCTTGCAGATGGGTCTTGCAGGCGGGCCTTGGCATGCGCGGAGATGCGGTCGTTTACAGTTTCGGCAGGGTGATGCCGGTTTGGGCCTGATACTTGCCCTTCTTGTCGGCGTAGGAGGTTTCGCACGGCGTGTCGGACTTGAAGAAGAGGACTTGGGCGATCCCTTCGTTGGCGTAGATGCGGGCCGGCAGCGGCGTGGTGTTGGAGATCTCCAACGTCACAAACCCCTCCCACTCCGGCTCAAATGGCGTCACGTTCGTGATGATCCCGCAGCGGGCATACGTGGACTTCCCGACGCAGATCGTCATGACATTTCTGGGGATTCTGAAGTACTCCACGCTCTTTCCCAGGGCGAAGGAGTTGGGGGGGATCACGCAGACATCTCCCTTGAAGTCCACGAACGACTTGGGATCGAACGCTTTGGGGTCCACGATCGTGCTGTTGATGTTGGTAAAAATCTTGAACATGTCGGCAATCCGAATATCGTAGCCATAGGAGGAAACGCCGTAGGAGATACGGCCCTCGCGCACCTGCTTCTCCTCAAATGGCTGGATCATGCCATGATCTTTTGCCATCGTGCGAATCCATCGGTCACATTGAATCACTTCGTCTCTCTCCTTGTTAATGTTGTAAGCAGCCCCTCGTACAGACGTAGCACCGCCGGCAGCGCCGCGTAAATCCGCTCCGCCACCCCTTCGTTGTAGGTATGGCTGGTCTGATTGCGCAGGACGATCGTTTCAAGCCAGAGCGGGTCATCTTCGATCCAACCCAGCCGGAAGGCCTCCCGAAGGCTGGCTTTGGGGGAGACGGCCTCGACGCCATCCACGGCCAAGAAGGCCTTCAGCGTCTTCCATACCAATTCATACGTGAACTCAAACCGCTGGATGGCCGAGTCCCGCATGTATTCCGTCTTCTCCTGTCGCAGCACATCGGAGAGACGCCCTACCGCCCGCTCCAGCGTCGCCCGCAGATCATCCGCCCTACCGCTCATCAATCACCTGGATCGCCTGCATCGCCCGCTTTGTGAACGATGCGGAGACGTTGTAAAAATCCACAAGGTCAATTTTTTGTAAGATTGGAATCTCGTCTAAGTCCCATTCGATTTTAACGATCGCCTCGCCCGGCACCGGCGCACCCGCCTGGATGCCTACGTCATAGTCCGACCGGGGCGTGGCGCAGCCCGCCGCGCGCGATCCAAAATAAAAAAGGCGATAGTGCGCAAGCGGCATGTGACGCCTCACGGCGCGCACAATCTGCTCTGTGATGGCCGCGCGCTCCACGGATTAGTCCATCTGGATCGGCTGGGCCACAAAAGAGAGCGGGCGGGCAGGTTCACCCGCACTTCCGACCTGTTCCGAGACCTGCGGATAGCGGTAGGTCTTTCCCTCATAATTTTGGACGACGACCTCCTTGTCATCCATCCAAAACAGCGTCTCCTGAGGAAGGATGGCAATTTTGCCGCCACCGCCTGGGGCGTCAATCACAAAGTGCGGCACCGCCATGCCGGAAGTGTGGCCGCGCAGCGCCGAGATGATTTTGAGGCCCTTCTCGACACGGGTGCGAAAATGGTGCGTCCCGGCCACCAGGTCGGCCTGGTAGATGTAGTAGGGTTTTACCCGAATTGCGAGGAGCTTTTGCATCAGCCGTTTCATCACCTCCGCGTCGTCATTGACCCCTTCCAGCAGCACGGTCTGACTCCCCAGCGGAATACCGGCGTCGGCCAACATGCCACAGGCGCGGGCCACTTCGGGCGTGATCTCGTCCGGATGATTGAAGTGTAGGTTCATATAGAACGGATGATACTTCTTGAGCAACGCGCAGAGGGCCTCCGTAATCCGCGACGGCAAGGTGCCTGGCACGCGCGTCCCGATCCGGATAATTTCCAGGTGGGGCACGGTGCGCAACGCAGAGAGGAGCCGCTCCAGCAACTTATCCACGACCATCAGGGGATCGCCGCCAGAGAGGATGATGTCGCGCACCTCCGTGTGGGCCTGAAGATAGGCGACAACCTGCCGGAGATTGTCGGGCGTGAGCGTTCCGGGAGAGCCGACAAACCGCTTGCGTGTACAGAATCGGCAGTAGATGGGACACTGGTTGGTGACATACAGCAACACGCGGTCTGGATAGCGGTGAACGAGGTTGGGGACAGGGCTATCTTCGCCTTCGTGAAGCGGGTCTTCCGATGCGCAGGCGGCATCATGGTGTAACTCCTCATTCGTGGGGACAACCTGCCTCCAGATGGCGTCATCTTGCCGCTTGATCGTGCTCAGCACGTGCGGTGTGATGCGCATCGGGTATTTTTGAACCACCTCCCGAACCGTCTCCGCAGGGACGCCCAGAACGGTCTGGAGGGTCTCCACGTCGTCAATGCTATTGCGCAGATCGTTCTGCCACTGTTCCATTAGGCTTGGCGGTAGGTTTTGTTCAGATAGGCGAGGATGTCATTTTCGTCGTCCAAGATGACGTCGCCATCTACCAGGACGGGCACGTAGGTCTGTCCTGAAACGGCGCGCACCGCATGGCGCTCGGCGTGGGCGGGCGGCACGTCCCGTTTTTCGTACGGAAGCCCCAGCGCGTCTAGGCGGTCGCGCACCATCCTGCAATAGGGACATGGCTCCAGATTGTAGAGCGTCATCACGGAAAGACCTCAAACTGCAGAGGGCACAAAATAACAAGGGGGCGGGAGGGATGTCAATTTCCCGTAAATCTGTCCGTCCAAACCGCTTTGAAGCCTTCCCCAGAGGCGATTGGCTATAGTTGAGAGTGACACGGCCCTTGAACGCACCTGCGGAGGTCTTGTCAACCGGTGTGTCAATGGCATCATGGGCATCAGGAGGGAGGTCCTCAGTTAGAGGACGACGCCTAGGGTCGCCCACGCCATCTTCATACAATACCCGCTATAGACGGCGGGCAATAACTCCAGCGCATTTAAACGCCGAACCCGTTGCTCGGCTACCTACATGAGATTTCAGATCATCGCCGTGGCAAACTCAACCTTCCTGAACCGTTTCGCCGCCGCCCGTCCTCATTTACACGCCTTTTGATTGCACCTCCGGGCAGCGCCTTCTCCATGACCCGATGATCCACCGTATTTTGGCGATTATTCTGACTGTCCAGGACGGAGCGGTTCGTGGCATAACTCGCAGTGCGAGGCGTTCGGATCGTTATGATGACGGCATTCCGGGCAGCCCAGGTAGCGGGGTTGTGAGGAGGGGAATTCGGTCAGGCATTTATCGCACCAGGGAGACGCAGGATCGTTGTCGTGGCCGCACTTAAGACATTTCATCAAACACGCATCCGGAACAAAACAGCCCCCTGGATTCAGAGGGCTGGGGCACTAGACCGAACAAGCCCAGAGGCGAGAGAGGGGGGGAGGAGAGAGGTTATGCGGCAACTTCGCCTGCGCCGACGAGGGTGTCCTTGAACCCTACGGAGCGTATTTCGAACGGGTTCTCCACCTCGTTGATTGGGAGCATCTTGATAGCGTGATGTTTGGCCAGATCGTCGCAGACGCCGACGCAGATTTCGCATCCCTTACAGCGGTCCGTGGCCACATAGGCCGTTCCACGCTTCGAGTCGTAGAGTATGGTGTTGGACTCAGGGCAAAACTGGGTACACAGACGGCACCGCGTGGCGCCGCAAATCTCTGCATCAATGTCTGCAACCGTGTACATGTATCCTCCCTCAAAAACTGAATACTGGCCGGTTGCGCCTCACGCCGCGACGAGTGCTTCCGATGTCGGAACCGCAGAGCGGCTGCCCGCGCCCCACCCCCGCGCGACGGCATAGTCGTGCGCGGCCTTGACGGCGGCAAAGTTCTTGGAGACCAGCTCCGCCTTCTTTGCGAATTTGCGTTCGATCACGTTGTCGAGCGAGGCGGTGCCGCCAGAGACGACGAAACCCTTCCCCAAAAACCGCTCCTTCACGGACTGTTCCAGGGACTTTAGATCCGGCATCCCGATGATGCCGGCAATCGCGCCGCACATCGCCATGTTGGTCGCCAGGTCCGTCCCCGCCACGTCCGTGGCAATCTTCGTGGCTGGAACATAGCAGACCTTGGCGTTGTTCTCCTCCAATTCGCGCACCTGATCCGGGACCATCGGCACCGGCGCGTCGCTGTTAATCAAGACCACGCCATTCTTCTTGAGGCCCCAGTAAAACGGCATGGTGTACGACTTGCCGTGCGTGATCACCTGACTGTGAAAGATCATGATGACGTTGGGGTAGATGATCTCGCCAATTTCATAAATCTGATCGGCGGCGATGCGGACATAACTCTCCACCGGCGCCATCCGCTTCTCCGACCCGAAAAATGGCACCAACGTGCTCTCTCCGCCACTGATGATGACGCCGTTGCTGAGGATATGCGAGGCCGTGACAACCCCCTGTCCGCCAATCCCCGCCATCCGCACGCTAAACCGGCTAACGCTGTTCATCGCCATTTTGACTCTCCTTCGGTTAAAGAAGCGGTATGGACAAAAGCCTTCTCACTATCAGTGACAGGCCACACGACCTACGATGTCGCCGCTGCTGCCGGGGCCTTGATCCTGCGGCGTTCGGCCTCTAGGTGATCCCAATAGGCCTTGGCCTCGTCGCTGATATATTCGCTGAATCCGTAGCGGGCATTTTCTACCTCACGCGCATCGTCCATGACCTTCGGCGTTGGAATCGCGTATTCGATGTTGCAAGAGGTGTAGGCTTGAATGTACGTCGGCCCCACTTCACGCGCGAGCAGCACCGCCTTGCGCACCGTGGCGGCGACCTTCGTCGGATTGGTCGGGACAATGCGGGCAATGTAGGCCACCCCCGCCGTCTTGGCGAGACCCATCATGTCCATTTTTTCGAACTTCTTCCCGTTGGGGGCCATTTTGAGCACCATCCCCTTTTGGGTCATACCGCTCTCCTGCCCGCCCGTGTTACCGTAGACCTCGTTGTCGAGCATGATGGTCGTGAACTTTTCTTTGCGAAACCAGGAGTGCATCACCGCGGAGAACCCAATGTCGGCCAAGCCCCCGTCACCCGCCATGACCACGACGTCTTTGGGCTGATCCGGAAATCGAATGGACAGACCCCGTTTCAGTCCGCTGGCCACGGCGTTGGTGTCTCCGTAGTTGCCGTAGACGAATGGAACCGCAGCCTGAGAGAGGGCTAACCGCCCGCAGCCCGCAGTGCCGATAATGACGGTATGCTCTGGGCTGGGCAAGCCCACGAATGTCGTCCGAATAAACAGCGTCATCGCGCAACCCGCGCACATTGGATGCTCTTCGAGCAGCTCTTTAAATGAGCCAATCTCGGAGACCTTCC
>Ga0247727_10014769_pt1 | contig 12915 bp, 12 predicted proteins | sample WisWelCaveWW1625_FD_202498 | JGI IMG/M metagenome (GOLD analysis project Ga0247727, IMG submission 202498) | Biofilm microbial communities from Wishing Well Cave, Virginia, United States - WW16-25 | ecosystem: Environmental > Aquatic > Deep subsurface > Groundwater > Cave microbial mat | place...
ATGGGCGCGCTCAGCCTCCACGTTCACTTTGGCGTTCGCCGCTTTCTTCTTCATCGCTGGAGCCGTTTTCGCTTCACGCGATCCGGTGTAAGGTTCAGCCGTCTGCGCGCCGCCAACATCGAGAACGACTTTCCAATTGCCATCCGCTTGTTTCTTCCACACGGAAAAGAAAAACCCATATTGTGGGGTGGGTTTCTCGGCGGTCTTGTCCGTGAAGACCGAGGGGCCAGTGTCGTAGCCAATGTCTCCCGCTGCAGACACCTCGCCGAAGATCGGCTCCCACTCGAGCGCAAAGGCTAGCGGATTCGGTGGGGCCGGACGATCCTTAACCGCTTCCTTGTATTTGACCGGATGGGGTCGAAACACGATGGCTTCGTCCGTAAAAAATTCCAGAAACGAGGCGCGAATGCCCACCTCGCCACAACGCTTCGCAAAAGCCCGTTCGGCGTCAAAGAGCGCAGACAGCGTGGGAGAAATTTGTTTGTCTTGAGCAAAGGCGGATAAAGCGCCGAGGCTCAACATCAAAACGAGAAAGCCGTGGTTTAATTTCATGAATATTCCCTTTGTATTTTGTAAAATAATTCTTATAAAAATAAGTTTGTAGTTTCGCCTTCTGCGCCCCGCATCCTAAAGACACAAAGAAAGGCGGAGCGGGATAGGTGCCGGCTTTCCAACAAAAAGCGAACGCCTGAAGGCGCTACTGCGAACGCGTTACGGCTTCTTCTTCGGCGGCCGCGTCCAGAGATCGATCTCAACTGTCACTTCGTCGCCGATGAAGTTGGGAATTGCCGAATGCACCCAATCCGTGCCAATATCAAACTCTTTGCGATTCAATTTCAATTGCGTCGAAAAGCCCCACACCGGCCGGCCGTCTTCGGTTGGGCTCATGCCGGTCACCACCACCGGCATCTCGATGGTTTTGGTTTTGCCCCGCATGGCCAGATCGCCAATCATAAGATATTCGTCGCCTTTTTTCTTGACGAGTTTGCTCTGAAACGTGATCTCCGGATATTTCTCCGCCTCGAAAAAATCCGCTCCTTGCAAATCTTTGTCACGATCCGAATTGCCGGTGTTGATGCTCGCAGCTTTGATGGCGGCGTTGATCGAGCATTTTGTGATATCGCTATCTTTGGTAATCGGCTCTTGCCAAGACAAGGTGATTTTGAAGTCGGTAAACTTTCCCGTGACTTTCGTGATGCCGCCGGCGATCGGCACCACAAACCCGATGGTGGAATGATTCGGCTCGACTTTTACAGTATCTGAAGTCCGTGCTTGGGCCGACGCCAATGCTAGGATGAGAATTAAAAAGAAGAGGCAGCGGGGAAAAATGCTAAAGTAACGTTCGTGCATCTAAACTCCTTGATAAGAGGCAAAATTATTTGGGGCAAAACTATTCAAAGTTTTTCATCCCACAAAAGCGAGCGACTCGCAAAGGCAACGTAAAAAACTGAATGGCGTAACCTTTGCGAACTTTTTGCATCTCTGCGTCTAGTATATTAAAAGTGCATTTAGTTCTTTCTGCCTATATGAATACGCAAGATAATTATGGCAAGATGATTGAAAAGCTTTTTAATTATTTTGCCACAATCATCTTGCAAAAAATATCTTGGCGAGTCTTTGCGGTTCTTGCGCTTTTCTTTTTTGACTTTGGTCCTGTATTTTTGTTTGAATATCAATCGCCCTGCATTCCGGTTCCCGCCTCCAAAACGATATCGAATACCGCTGACTCATACGTTTGTCCATTGGCCTGCTGCTTGGCGACCTTCGTCATCAGCGCCGTTTGGAAAAGCGGATCGATGTCGTGCTTGGGATCGCCTTCAAAGAAAATCTCGGTGATCAGCGTTTTGTAGCCCGGATGCGTAATTTTGTAATGAATGTGCGCCGAGCGCCAGAAGTTGGGACCCGGTTGATAGGCGATCGGGTGAATCGCTTCGAACTCGTAGTAACCAGTTTCGGAAGTGATCAATCGCGCACGATTTTTAAAACCATTTTTGTCGTCACCATTCCCGTTCGAATATTCGCCGTTGTGATCGACGTGCCAAACATCGAGCACGGCGCCGGAGAGAGGCTTCTTCGTATCAAAAGCCCAAACGCGCCCAGAAACGACGAGCACGGTTCCCGGCTCGAAGGGCGGCGTCACCTTCGCGCGAAACGGCGCGCCGGCGCGATAAAACGGCCCGAGTTGGCTGCTCTTCGTCGCCTTGAGATTGTCCTGCATCACTATCGGCACCGGCGGCTCGCCCATTTGTTGCAACACACTTTCGCTGATTTCGATGTTCCTGCTCGCGGCAGTGGGTTTGGCCTCAGCACGCAGCAGGAGTCCGGCAACGCCGGTTGCCGCCAAGCCCAAGCCCGCGTGTTTCAAAAAATCTCGACGGGTCAATTCAGTCATGGGGTTTCCTTTCGGTCACGCTTTTAAAAATATTCAATAACTGACCGGCCGCGGGAGCGGCCGATCAACCGCATATTCCAACAGCCGAAAATTTTATTTTATTAGACTGAAGTGAGAATGGTTTGTTCAAACGTTTCCCGAGTATCCCAATTGGGGGTACACCAGAAAGGAGCGGGACTTGTAAGGGGAAGTTCTGGATATCAAGCTAGCGAATCAAAACCATTTTTCTTCGTTCGACGAATTTTTCGGCGCGCAATTCATAGAAGTAGAGGCCGCTTGGCAAGCCGGCGCCATCAAAGTGCAGCGCATTTTTTCCGGCAGACCGCGTTTCGTTTAGGAGCGTCGCGACTTCCATTCCGAGCGCATCATATAGTTTTACCAAAACCTTTTGCGCGTTTGGCAAAGTCAATGTGATCGTGGTTTGAGGATTGAAAGGATTGGGATAATTCTGCCCCAAATCAAACCTGACAGGTAGGCTGCCACTTTTCTCATCGACTGCCGTTGTTCCGCCGCCATTGGTGGTTCGCAAGATTCTGCCCAATTGCCCCACAGCCGTGCCGAAGTTTTTGTCCGAAAAACTGACGCTATAAAGATCAGAAGTTATTCCACTGAGTTGATTTTGCCAATGCAAACCACCATCGATCGTGCGCAAGATGGTGCCTGTGCCCACGGCGGTGCCGGTGTTGGCATCGACGAAATGCACGCTAAAAAGATTCCTGGTTGTTCCGCTCGCTCGTGACGTCCAGTTCGTGCCGCCATCGGTTGTTTGCAGAATTGTGCCGTTGTATCCCACAATCGTGCCCGTATTGCCATCAAAAAACTGAACACTTCGAAGATCGTTGCTGGTGCCGCTATTTTGTCGCACCCAAGTTGCACCGCCATTGGTTGTGCGCAAAATAATGCCGCCGAACCCAACAACAGTGCCGATTGCCGAATCGGTGAAATGCACTCCGGCCAATTCTACGTTCGTGCCGCTCGTTTGACTTGCCCAACTCGCGCCGCCATTATCGGTGCGCACGATTGTGCCGTTCAGCCCAACCGCCGTGCCGGTATTGCTATTCGTGAAATGCACATGCACGAACGTATTGATAGTCCCGCTGGTTTGGCTGGTCCAATTTGTCCCGCCGTTGGTCGTTCGCAATATGATGCCAAGCTCGCCGACGGCTGTGCCCGTGTCAGCATTCACGAAATGAACGCTGCGCAGAAACCGCGTCGTTCCGCTGTTCTGGCTGCTCCAAGTGGCTCCGCCATTCGTCGTTCTAAGAATAATGCCGCTCACACCGACGATAGTGCCGGCATTCGCGCCGGTGAAAGAAACGCCCAACAAGGTTTGATTGGTGCCACTCACCTGGCTCATCCATTGCGCTTGAAGTGTTTGCTCGTGGAAAAAAAAGGCGACAAAAACAAACGTGAACGCGAAAGTTTTTTTCTTCATCATCAACTCCTATTCAAAAGATTTTGCCAGTTCGTTTAAAAATCGCTGGAGCGTCTTCTCAGAAAGCCAACGGCCACGTATCATCACACCGCGGCGCTTGGCGATGTTCGCAACGTTTTCCAAAGGATTCGCTTCCAACAAGATCAAATCAGCGCGCTTCCCCACTGCGATGGCGCCGAAAGGCTCTGCCCCTGGCACAAATTTGCCGATGAATTCGCCGGCGTTGCGCGTGCCGGCTGCGATGGCGTCATACGGCCGCAATCCCGCCGACACCAAATTGCGCAGGTCTTGATGAATCCCAAAACCCGGCACGATTCCCGGAATCGTCGGCGTGTCGGTCCCGAGCAAAAGCGGCACGCCGGCGTCGTGGAAAGCCTTGACGAATCGCTTTTGAAATTCATACGCGGGCCGAAGATTTCCGGAATTGTTGATGTAGCGCTGCGAGCTTCTCCATTCGCTCACCCAACTGGGACGAACGTAGCGCACTTCCGGCCGCGCCAGCAAAGCCTCCAGCCCGGCGGGATTTCCCCACTGCAACATGATGGTCTCGTAAGCCGAGAGTGTGGTCGTCACGTAGGCGCCGGCTTTTGCAGTTATTTCAACTGCCGCAGGGATCAGATTTGCCTCAAAGGTATTGTTGAAATGCGTATAAATATACTCCTCGGCGTGCGCGATCATTACCTGCCCGGCTTCTAAAATTCCACGCATGCCGGGCGCGCGCACGCCATGTCCGATTACTGCAATGCCTTCTTTCTTTGCTTCATCCATGAGCGCGAAAAAAACATCGCTCTTGATGCTGTTGTAAACTTTGATGAAGTCCCAACCGCGGCTTTTGATGTCGCGTACGTCGATTCTGGCTTCCTCCGGCGTGCGGACGATCCATCCGCGATTGCCCACACCATCAACAAAAGCGCCGGCAAAAATGGTCGGGCCTACAAGTTTGTCGTTAATAACCTGCTCACGAAATTGCAGGATTGCGGAAGGGCTGCCCATGTTCAACACCGTCGTCACGCCGTTTGCGACATAAGGCAAAAGATCTTCTTGGTAATAGATGTGCGTGTGCATATCGGCAAGCCCGGGCAGCAAGTATTTGCCTTTGCCATCCATCTGATACGCGCTGTCGGGAATGGTAATCTGCGCGGTTGAACCGAGGGCGACGATTTTGCCCTCGCGCACCAGCACTGTCTGGTCGGCGAGAATGCGTTCGCTGTCCATAGGCACAACGTTCACGCCCACAAACGCAATCGTGCCACGAACGTCTTCCTCCGGCGTGTCGAGCAATTCCTCGGAAGCTGCGAGTCTTTCGCCATCATGCGAACATGTGGTCAGCGCAAGCAACAGCGAGAGAATCATTCCACAGAGTGCAAGTTTCATTAGAAAGCCTTCATCTTGTCATTCAGTTATGGAAAAAGTATCTGCTCGATTTTCACCTGCACGGCACGCGAGTAACTGACATTGTCGTTCTTATTGCCGGCATGGGTCAAAACGATAATTGCCGTATCGGTGTCCGGATAGAGGTAAATCAAGCCATTGGCGCCGAAACCTTCATTGCCACGGCTAAATATTCGACGCACGCCACGATCCGTCGTGCCGATAAACCAGCGGAAAGCAAACGACAAAAATGCCAAAACCCAAAATCGCGACTTGCAGAATTCGCACGCCCTGAGAGCAAGTCATAACGCTTTCTCCATATCTCTGCTGGACAAAATCACACAAAGCAGAACCAACTATGGTGCAAAATCGGGGTTGTTTAGAATAATACGTCCGGAAGCTTTCATAGACAAAAGTTTTTCGGCAGGGTGTTGCACGGCGTCGCCGAAACGAGAAATGCGAACGCCGATACGAACGACGAGTCTGCTTCTGTTTTCAAGAAAAGGAGAGATGGGGAATAAATTATGGCGAAGTCCGGAACCGAATCCCCAACGCAACGAGCCGCAACCAAAAAGAAAATCTCCAATTGCTAGAAGAACCCAACTGTTAAAGCTTTTCTCGTTGGGTTTTTCTAGCAGTTGGAAAAGGTCTTTGTTTTTTTACAAAGACTTGACTTGTAACAGGCTATTGAGTCACGCAGCCTGGCTTCTCTGCTCACAAGTGTTGGCCGAGGAGAGACTGCAGGCTCTCGCGATACGTGCGGCTGAGCTTGAGTTGGGTGCCGTCGTGCAACAGAATGAAATACTCGCCATTAAAATGGGGGTGCAGCTCCTTGACGCGCTCAAGATTGACGACAGTAGAGCGATGAACCCGGACGAAGTGATTGGGATCAAGCTTGGCCACAAGGCTGTTCATGCTTTCATTGAGCAGATGAGATTTGCGAGCAACGTGCAAGCACACGTAATCCCCGGCGGCTTCGATCCAATCAATTTCATCTGCCTTCAGCAGCAAAACTTTTCCGCTTTCCTTAACGGCGAGGCGATCCGAATATTTTGCGGCGCTGTTTTTTTTATCCTGATCATCATGCGAATAAACTCGCGCACGATCCGCGAGCAACGCACGTAAGCGTTGATCGATATCGCCCACGTGCGCCTGCGCCAGTTGTTGCCTGGCGCGTTGCAGCGCCTGTTCGAAACGCGCCTGCGTGAACGGCTTCAGCAAATAATCCAAGGCATGTACCTCGAAGGCGCGCACGGCAAATTGATCATACGCCGTGACAAAAACGATTGCCGGCAAGCGTTCTGCCGCGATTTCATGCACCACGCCGAAACCATCCAAATCCGGCATTTGCACGTCGAGAAAGACCAGATCCGGTTGCTGCCGTCGAATCGCCGCCACGGCCTCCCATCCGTTCGTCGCTTCGCCCACCAAGGTGATTTCGGGATGCGGCTGGAGCCAGGCCCGAATGACCTCGCGAGCCAGAGGCTCATCATCGACAATCAATGCACGATTTTTCATATTTAAAGAGATCAGTTTTGCATGCTCCATTCAAGCTCGAACCGCTCCAATTCCTTTTGGATGGTGATGCCGGTTTCGCCGTCTTGTTCCAACATCTTGCGCAGCAAATCGCCGAGCTGCGTGAGCATCAGAATCGCCCGTTCATTTTCCAGCCTTTGCATGAGCGCGATAACCGCCTCGTGCGCGTTGAGCAAAAAGTCGGGGTGGAACTGCGTCATGAGCGCGCGCAGCTCGGCTTGCATCAGTGCGGATTGCAATTGCGCCGCCCGCAACCGTTCACTTTGAAATCTTTGCAAAAATTCGAAGGCGTGGTAGATGATCAAAATGATGAAATACGCAAATAAGTCAAACTCGATCTTCGACAAAGCCGTGACCAGAGCGTTTTGCGGATTGAATATTGCTTCCGGCGGCGCATAAAAATTGAACGAAAAAATCTCGACCGCCAGGCGTATCGCTATGCCAATGGCAACCGCCAGCAGCACATGCCCGCCAAGCTGCCGCCACCAATTTTCGCGCTCCATGCGAAAATGTTCCGCCAGTCCGATAACGAGCGGCGCTGCCAGCGCCCATGCGCCGAAATAAAAAAGCATAATCGACAGGCAATCCTGCCAAGGGTAGCTTTGGCCGAGGCTGAGCATCTGCAAATAGCCGCGCAACATGTCAAGCGCGCCCACCATCAGGCAGAGGGCAGGAATGAGAAGCCATTTTACTTTAGGTTGCGAGAGGATGTTATTCATTCAAGCTCCGGTTTCATGAAAAGGCAGCGCGATGATGAGGCGCAATCCTCCCTGCGCATCATTGCGGAGCTCCAAACGTTGTGCTTCGCCATACAACTGCTGCAGGCGCAAGCGCGTATTTTTGAGGCCAATGCCTTCTTGAATTTTCGTGCTCCCATTTGGCGGCAAGCCCGGCCCATTGTCGCGAACTTGCAATTGCAACGTGCCGTTGTTGCGGCGGGCGTGAATCTCGATCAATCCCGCCGGAGAATATGGCGCAATGCCGTGCCGGATGCAATTTTCCACCAGCGGTTGCAAAATGAGCGCGGGCACCTGCGCCGCCAGCGTATCCGGCGCAATGTTTTTCTGCACGATCAGGCGATCGCAGAAACGGATTTGTTGAATGCCGAGATAGAGTTCCACCAGCTCCAGTTCTTTTTGCAGGGTTATCTCTGGCGCGCCGGCGTGAGCCAAGGTGAGGCGCAAAAGGTTGCTCAACTGCTTTAGCATCAAGATGGCTTTTTCATTTTCCTGCCGCACCATGAGGCCGACAATGGCGTGATACGTGTTGAAGAGAAAGTGCGGATGGAGCTGCATCTTGAGGGCATGCACTTCTGCTTGCATGAGATGGGTTTGCAAGCGCGCGGCGCGCACCCGTTCGTTCTGCAACTTCCTGAAATATTCCACCGCATGGCCTGCCGCCAGAATGGCAAAATAAAGCGCCATGTCAATGACCAATGCCCGCAAGATATCGGGGAAGATCATCTTGATTAACATCGGCTCGGCCGGAGCCAAAAGCAGAAGCCGCATCAGCTCATACGCCACGCGCAGACTCATCCCGAAAGCCGCGGCGAACAACAGGTGCAGACCCAGCCGTTGCGCCCATTTTTTTCGCTCCATCGGGAATCGCTTGGCAATCCGGAAAATCAGCGGCGAGACCAGCGCCCACAACCCAAAAAAGAAAAATCCCAGCAATAAAACTTTGTACCATGAGAACGCTTTTTGAGCGCTCATTGAGGCAGAATAGTTGCGCAGGAAATAGATGACTATCAGCGCCGGCCCGAGCGCGGCGCTGGCCAGCCATTTAAAGCGCCGTTGTGATCGAGATCCCGTCATCGCGGTGTTTGAGCCAACAATGAATAAATTAAAAAGGGTTTTACATTTTGAATGAAACCGATTATTTCAGCCCGTACTCCGCCACCGCTTTGGTGGCAATAAGATCATCCTGCCCATCGCGTTTGTGCCAAAGCTGCACGAGTCCGGTTCCTTCCGGCCCGCCGTAATTTTTCACCCAAGCCGAGGCGCGGCCGGTCTCATCGAGCGCCAGCACAGTCGTCACTTGATCGGCGTCCACCGCGAATCCGCTGATCCACCAATCACGTATCAATCCCCATTTCACGCCTTCTGCCGTAACCGTCGATTGATACCACCCTCCTACTCCGATGGCGCTATTGCCCGGATAGCGCACGCCGATGATGCGTTCAGGAATGGTGAAGTCGAGCGCGACAAGTTGATCGGTTTTCGGATCACGCTTGTACGCCAGCGGCGGCGCGCCGAGCCAAACCACTTTGCCGCCGGCATTCAAATATTGCCGCAATAACGCCGCTTCGGAAGTATCCTGCACAACCGTCACCGGCACGCGATACGCCGCAAACACGACGACACTTGGCGTTTTGTTGGCGATGCCATCTTTCATAAATTGCGCCAGCGCCTTCGCGTCCAATTTCTCATAGCCTTCGCGCACAAAATAATCGCGAATCTGTTCATCGAGGCCGAACCGAAACCAATTAAATCCGCTACTTGTTTCCCAAAAAACCGCCCGTCGCGTTTGGGTGGCATGAGACGCATCGGAGTCGGTACCAGTCAATGCATAGAGATAACCATCGTCGCTGCAGATATAAACCACGCCATCGGCCACCACCGGTGAAGAGAAAACCCGGTCTTTGGTTTTGAAGCGCCATTTCTCCTTGCCGTTGCGATGATCGAGCGCGAAAACATTGCCGCCGCCATCGCCGAAATATATGAGAGAATCAGCAATCGCCGGCGAAGACCAAACCGTTTCCGTCGCGCTGAAACGCCATTTTTCTTTTCCGGTGTTCAAATCGACGGCATGCGCAAAACGGCCATCTGAGGTGCCGGTGAATAATGTTTCATGCAAAATCGCCGGCGAGGAGATCACCCAGGAAATCTCATAATCGCGCCGCCACTTCTCCTGGCCGGTTTGCCGATGAAGCGCATACAGAAAACCATCGCGTCCGCCAAACGTGACGAGGTCACCGCTAATCGCTGCGGAGGAAACGATGGCGCAGCGATCAAAACCAAACTCCGCCGGATTGAATTTGACGCCTTCGGTGGCGAAACGCCATTTTTGCGCGCCGGTGTCGCGATCAATCGCATAGAAATAGCCGCTCATGTCGCCGAAATAAATCATGTTGTCGGCGATGGCCGGCGAACTGCGCACGCGGCTCTTCACATCAAATTTCCATTTCGGTTTGCCGCGGCGAATATCGAGCGCATAGAGATGGCCATCTTCGCCGCCGAAATAAACAACGCCATTCACCACCAGCGGCGAGGAAACATAGTAGTCAAAACCCCATTGGTAAGGCAAAGGCTCGCCGGTTTGAAATTCCAACAATAGCTTTCCGCTTTGCGCCTCGACGGCATAAAGGCAACCATCACGGCTGCTAAAATAAACCACGCCATTCGCCACCGCCGGCGACGAATGCACCGCGCCCTCGGTTTTGTAGCGCCATTTCTCTTGTCCGCTTTGAATATCGACCGCGTACAAATAGCCATCGCCGCTGCCAAAATACACCGCATCATTCGTCACCGCGGGCGAAGAACGTACCGGCCCGTTGGTTTTGTGCGCCCATTTGATTTGTTTGAATTGATGCACGGCTTTAGTGGCGTACACACCCGTGTGTTGCGGGTCGCCGCGAAACATGACGTCCACCTGCGATTGTGTGTGCTGCGGTTGGCTACATGCCCAAACCATTAGCCATACGCTGAGCAGGCACACCAAATTTTTGTGAACATTTTTCATTCTACGTTTATCCTCCTCTTTCTCCGGATTCCATCTGTCTTTGAAAAATCGATCGCTGATTTTCAATGCCGTTCCGTTCGGCTAACGATCAAAGGATAGACAAGAGTATTGGAGCTATCGTTCAATAATAGTGATTGACCCGTTTGGGTTAGACTAGCCCCAAAATGAAACTCGTTTTAGACTCGCTGAATTAAAATTTCTCTTGACATTGGTTGCAGGATTTTGCTTTATTATGGGCAAAAATCGGCTATCGCTTATGATTTGTGTTTGCTCTGATCCGGAGAATGGTTGAGAAAAAGTTTTACAACTCACCATGTTGTTTAACCAAAAACCATCCCATTTGATCGGGAGAAGGAGGAAAAATGGATATCAAGAAGTTCGGTCTCACGACGCTGGTGGTCTTCGTCGCCACCTTTGTTTGGGATTTTCTCTTTCACGGCATGTTTTTGGGGCCAAACTATTATCAGGCCAACGCGGCGACCTTTGTGCAGGGCCAGGAATTTAATATCTGGCTTCCCATCGGCGAATTAATTCAATCGGCCTTGCTGGTCTATCTGTGGTCACGGGTCATGGGCAGCTTTGGCGGCGGGGTCAAGGGTGGCGTGCAGTTCGGCGTGCTGGCGCAATTGTTTCTCATCATGCCGGCCGCCATGTACAACCACATGTTCATCAACGGCTTTCCGTATGCGCTGTCGTGGCTATGGGTGGCCGGTGCGCTGATTCTCGGCGCCATTCAGGGCGCGATTGCTGGCGCCATGTACAAACCGTCGATGGTGGGCAAGATGGCTTAAAATCGCCGCGACGATTTTGAAAGGCAGAATGATGGTTCGGCAAAATGATTAAAAATCATTCTGCCTTTTGGTTACGGCGGATGCCGCGTTAAAGATACTTGGCTCTGACAAACTCATACCAACCGATTTCAAATGCCGCGACGCTGATTCCTAAAACCGCTTGAATATCGCCGTAAGCTTTGATCAAGCTCACCAATTGCGGCTTGCTCCACGTTTCCACAATGTATTCGACCAACAGGTATCCCACCTCATAAATTTGCGTGTTCGTTTGCCAATTCGCATTCAGTCCTGCCAGCGTCGGCGGATTGCCATTCACCAAATAAGCAAGGCGATTCGGATGAACGAATTGACCGGCCTCAAACAGCGACACGCCCTCCCACAACCAGCGCGGAAAATTGCTAAGGTTCGACACCATATTCAGCGTCACGCAATGCGTAAATTCATGCACGAGGATGGCGAGCATCTCATCAAAAGCGCGATTCAAATTCGGCGCGTTCGGCGACATCATGTGAATTTGATCGCGAGCGGTGGCAGCGCCGACCAACCAAGATGGAGAATTAGGATAGATGAGCGTTTGGTGCAGCGTGCTTTGGTTGGAATAAAAATGAATGTTGATGATGGGCAGATTGCTCGCGCTCAAATCGGCAATTACTCGGCTATAATTGTTTTCCAAATGCTGCGCGATGCTCGCAATATTGGCGTGGTCAAACTCGGTCAAATGAAATTTGAAATGCTCAGATCGGTATTCCCGCTCCTGATTGGTATCGGTTATGCTTTCGCTCTCTCGCTGTGAACAGGCCAATAGCTGTGAAATAGTGAAAACGGCGAGAACCTTCGTTATCGAGGCTTTGAGTGTCGTCATGGCTTTTCCAGAGATTTTTAAATCGGTTGCGAAACATGTTTTTGTTTCCAAGCCAGCAAGTTGGTAAAAAGCGAAGCCCCCAAAGCTAAAACGTAAAAAGTAAGAGTTAAAATATCCACCAATTGGGCGTTCAAATCCAACCCGGTGATGGAGTCGATAAGAAACTTGACATAAGAATTTGGCATGTCGTAATGGCCCAGCTTCGTTCTGACCTGCCAGTGCCAGTCCGTGCAGGGACAATATCCGATGCCGTACCAGAGGCCGAGAACGAACCACGAACCGGCGATTAACGACAAGACGATGAGATTCGCGCGCCGCGCTTTTTTCCACATCCAGCCGAAAAGGCTGAACACGACGAGCAGCGCATGAAAGATGAAAAAGAATTCGTCGAGGAAAGCATACATCGTCAAATTCACCAATGCTTTGTTCACAAGAAGGACTTTAAAAAATCGTTGAGCGTTGCACGAGTTAAAATCGATAATGGCTCAGTTGTGGGTGGAAAGGAATGTCATTCCGGAGGAATCTTTTTTCAATCCAGAACCGTGCTCGATAGTAACAAGATGCTTTCAGCATGACGGATTAGTTGTCCACCAATAACTGAGGTCTTACTAAAACCGGTAATGCCTCACTTACGGGTAGCGTAGCGCAGACATCCTGTCTGCCGGCGTCCCGCCCAATGTCACTAACTTTTTGGACGCCTTCATGGGCGGCGAATTTTATGCGCCTGCAAATCAAACGTGAGTTCTTTGAAAACCGATAACTCAAAAAATAATAAAAATGAGGACAT
>Ga0247727_10014770_pt1 | contig 12915 bp, 12 predicted proteins | sample WisWelCaveWW1625_FD_202498 | JGI IMG/M metagenome (GOLD analysis project Ga0247727, IMG submission 202498) | Biofilm microbial communities from Wishing Well Cave, Virginia, United States - WW16-25 | ecosystem: Environmental > Aquatic > Deep subsurface > Groundwater > Cave microbial mat | place...
AAAAAGAAAAAAACTCATAAACAATTTATGGAAAGATTGCGCAGCAATGACCATGCTGAAGGTCTGCTTTTTGAACTTAGAACGGGAATTCATTATAAGAGCAGAGGATTGCCTATAAAATGGTTGCCCAATTTGGGGGAGAAACCAGCAGATTTAGCAATAATTTTGGGAAAAAATCAGAGAGTTTTGGTTGAGTGTATTCATAGACAAAAGGCAATCAGAAGAACGCTTTCAGAGAGTTTCATTTTTGATGACCTTTTAAAGGCGGCAAAAAACAAGTTGTATTCCCGTTATGACTGGCAATTACCGAGAATAGTTGTAATAAAAGTGCCTGAGGAAATTGATTGGGAGCACTCGAACATTAAAAGCTTGATTGATAAATCAGTTAGCAATTGGCATCATCAGGGAAGACTTAGAAATGTTAATGCGTTTATTTTTATGGGTGAAGAAGGGTTAGTTTTCGAAAGGGGCGTCATATATCCTGATCAGAAAGTTTATCTCATTGAGAATAAATTTGCACCTTATCCATTACCTCTTCGAGTGAAAGAACACTTAGCAATCCGAAACAATTAAGTGCGCACTAACTGTCCTCACCTATCCTTTACTCTATCAAAAGGTCTTCCCCTCGACAGCACTGGTTCGACGTTGCCCACCACAAGTCGGAGCAAGGTCGTTTGAATTGTAGAGTGAACTGACTCTTTGAGTCAGATGGCAGATAAGGACATCTGCCATGCACGGAACCTTTGCAGGTTCGTTTTGCCACGCTTGACGCGGCATCCAGCCGTTGATACGACCACCCAAGTGAAGCGCTTTAGATTCTTCACGTCATAGCATATGTTTACCTACTGGACCCCAGCTTTCGCTGGGGAAACGAGTCGGGCGACATGTCGATTCAGAAATGAAGTACTCATATTGTTACATACTGGCCAGCAAGAAGAACGGAACCCTTTACATCGGCTCTTGTGCCGATTTAATCAAAAGAGTTTACGAACATAAGCAAGGGTTTGTCACATTTACTAAAAAGTACAAGGTCGATAAACTGGTTCATTTCGAATAGTTCGAAGAAATTACATTTGCCATTAAAAGAGAACTGCAAATGAAAGCCTGGCGCAGGGACTGGAAGCTGAATTTGATTGAAGATAATAATCCCAAATGGAATGACCTGTATGATTCTCTTATTTGACGTTTAGACCACTTGCCCACGTTTCTGTTCACAAATTCAACAGAGTTTGTTTTTGGTTTTCTAATTTCTCCGCCCATCGGTTCCGATAATAAATAGTAAGAGCGCTGAAACGCACAGAAAGGAAACTGAAGGGAAAAGCGATTATGAAAAAAATGACCATGGCCATGTTGGGAATTTCACTCATAATGGGATTAGTGATTCTTGGCTGCGGCAGCAGCAACCCGCCGGTCAGCCCGCTGGCGCCGTTTCAGCCGGAGATTTTTAACAATCCCGATAACTTTTCGTTTCAGGCAACAGCTATTGAAAACGTTTCGACCACGGTAATCTACAATTGGTCGAACAGCGGGGCGCAGGCAACTGTCAACCACTCTTCAGTTGTGGACTCCGGCACAGCCGTGTTAACGATCTATGACGCAAATGACAGTTTAGTTTATTCAAACGGACTGGCGGCCAGCTTAAACGAACCAACTTCAGCAGGATTGGCTGGCTCCTGGCGCATAAGAGTACAGTTGACTAATTGCTACGGTACGTTGAATTTTACTACGCAGAAGTTATAAGAATTTTACAAAAATACTAAAAGCCGCTCGGACACATGATTCGGGCGGCTTTTTTATACAAATATCTCGACAGCGTCTATCAATCGACTGTTGTATTTACCAATCTAATCCCGCATAATAGCCCATCATGGGTACTAACCCCCGTTCCAAGGGCGAAAGGCAGCATCGACACACGGACTATTCGGCTAAAGTCAAAGAGTTGAACGAAGATGATCTGTTCGGGCTGATTTCTATTCTCGACCATCCGGCTCTTTTACTAATTCTTGACAGTGTACAGGACCCGCATAATCTGGGCGCCTGTATGCGGACTGCCGCTGCTGCCGGTGCGGATGCAGTCATTGCGCCGAAAGACCGGGCGGTCGGAATAACTGACACCGTCAGAAGAATCGCCAGCGGCGGCGCTGAAAACGTTCCATTTATCCGCGTTACCAATCTCGCCCGCACTATCGACCAGTTAAAGGAAGCTGGGATTTGGATTGTCGGGACATCTGACACAGGCGTTGAAATGCTTTACGAAATTGATTTGAAAGGCCCAATCGCAATTGTGATGGGCGCGGAAGGGGAAGGAATCCGTCGTCTTACGCAGGAAAAGTGTGATTTTTTGGCCAGAATTCCTATGAAAGGAAAAGTTAACTGCCTGAATGTTTCGGTTGCTGCGGGAGTATGCCTTTTTGAAGCGGTTCGTCAGAGAGAACGGGGTTGAATTTACAGGAACTATTGCTTATAGTTTGTAGTTAAATGAGAAAGTAAAAAGTTAAATAAATCGTCAACTAAGGAGGAAAGATAATGCGCAAAATTATCGCATTATTATTAGCGCTGGCATTTGCGTTCTCTATTCAGGCGGGCGCTTGGGAAGTGGATGTGACTCACTCTTCGGTGCAGTTTGTTGTCAGCCATTTAACCATTTCGAAAGTCAGGGGAGAGTTCACGGATTTTAGCGGCGCGCTTACTTTCGACGGCAAGAATCTGAAAGATGGTTCAGTTACTTTTGCAGTAAAAACGGCCTCAATCAGCACCGGCAATTCCAACCGCGATGATCATCTAAGAAGCGACGACTTCTTTAATGCCGAACAATTTTCCGAATTCAAATTCGTTTCCAGACAAGTCACTCCCGGAGAAGAGAATAAGTTCCAATTGATCGGCGAATTGACCATTCGCGATAGCACCAAAGTAGTCTCATTCGACTGCGTATTCAATGGCTTATTAGTAACGGAACACGGCAAGCGAGCCGGTTTTAGCGCCGAAACAACTATTAACCGCCAGGATTTCAACGTAAAGTTCAACAAGGCTCTCGAGACCGGCGGGTTGGTAGTGGGCAACGATGTTAAACTCTCGTTAGAACTTGAGTTTGTTGAGAAAGCCCCGGAAAAGCCGGCTGAAGGGAAATAACGAACAGTAAAATGTCGAAACTACAGGAGTTTCGACCTACTCGGCATAAAGAAGACCCGCCCAGCTGGCGGGTTTTTTGTTTCCATAAATTAAGAAAACCGGCGCATGAGTCCAACCACTTTACCGGCAATCTGAAATTCACCTGAATCTTCAGTTACCAGAATTGGTTCGAAACTCTCGTTTTCCGGCTGAAGTCGAATTTGCCCGGCGTCCTTAAAGTATCGCTTTATGGTCGCCTCACCGTCAATTAGCGCCACGACTATTTCTCCGGGCTGGGCCTCCCGCTGTTTTTTGACCAATACTTTATCGCCGTTTAAAATGCCGGCGTTTTTCATAGAGTCACCCATAACGGTTAAAGTAAAACATTCACCTTTGGGTAGAAACGAATTGTCCACCGCAAATTCCCCCTCGATGTTCTCAATGGCATCAATGGGCAAGCCAGCGGGAGCCGAGCCAACCAGCGGCACTCTGGTAACACCTTCAGCCATGCGGTGAGCCAGGCTTAAACCTCTAGAAATCAATTCTGTCTTCTTGAGATACCCTTTCTTGATTAGGGCTTCCAGGTGGGTTCTCACACCATTGGTTGAGCTAATCTTGAAATTTTTGCCAATTTCCCGGATAGTAGGAGTGTTGCCGAACTTTTGGAAATGCCTCTCGATGAAGTCCAGCACTTGCTTTTGCCGATTCGTTAGGGCCTGTTTCATGCGTTTGATAGATACTGCCCATCCGTTCAGATGTCAATGGTTTTTTGGGTTGGTCACTTTAAATGTGATATTGTTCTTCTGATTTGGATAGAATGGAAACGAAATGTATATTTAATTCGTAAATAAGACTTAAGGAGGAGAGGTCGATGAAAACTTTTATAATGGTTACGAAACTTGCGCCGGAACACTCTGACCCGGTTGATGTCGCTCACGTAATGAAGGACCGTGCCTGCGGCGGAACTGCCTGGCAGGAAGAGATCAAAATTAAATGTCCCGAAGTTAAATTCCTGGCTCATTACGCATTATTAGGCACCTATGATTTTATGGACATCTACGAGGCGCCCGACGAAGAAATGGCGGCAAAGGTTTCAATAATTACACGAGGCAAAGGCGCCTTCCAAGTAGAGAGCTGGCTGGCAATTCCATCCTCCCGATTCGGCGATATCGTCAAAGGCCTGTAAAACTTTTCAAGCCGTTCGTTGTTCTGAAACCAAGTGATAAAAATAATTAAAGCCGTGTCACGTCATTTTCAAGACCACGGCTGGTTAAAAACATTTTGGCTGTTTTCTTTCGATTCGTACTATGATGCGAATAACATCAAGTTTGGGACTGTGAGAGTTTTCAATGATGACAAAGTAGCACCGGGACGTGGATTTGACATGCACCGTCATAGGGAAATGGAAATTGTCTCTGTAATTCTTTCAGGTGCAATTTCACATGCAGACAGCATGGGCAATAGCAAGAGGGTCAAAGCCGGTGAGGTACAGGTGATGTCGGCCGGCACCGGTGTCAAGCATTCAGAATACAATTTGGAGCAGAGAGAATTGCATTTATATCAGATTTGGTTTTTGCCCAATAAGAGCGAACTCACACCCTCGTATGACCAAAAGGATTTTTCTAAGATGGATAAGACGAACAGGTTGCTGACAATAGTTTCCGGGAAAGAAGATGATATGGATGCTCTATTCATAAATTCTGATGCCCGTCTTAATCTTGGCCATCTCGAAAAGGGAAAGTCACTGACGCATCGGGCCGGCCAGAATGACAAGGTTTTTATCTATGTGACTGATGGCAAATTATCGGTGAATGGCAATGAGCTTTCCACAGGCGACCAGGCACGGGTTGAAAACGAGTCAAAAGTAGATATTACTACTGACGATTTTTCAAACTTCGTTTTAATCCACATGTACTAAGCGTTGGCGGCGGCTCTTTCAGTCTTGTACCCATCGATTATTTTCTGCGCCTGTTCGTGCGGGACTTCTTCATAGTGAGAATAATCCAGGGTATAGAATCCCTGGCCTTGCGTCATGGAACGCAAGTCCACGGAATACTGATAAAGTTCGGATTGAGGCACGGTTGCCCGAATGGTCTGATGGCGCCCATCGGGCTCCATACCTGCAATTTTGGCGCGTTTCGAAGAGAGGTGCCCCATAACATCGCCCGTGTAATTATCGGGTACGGTTACGGCGATATTAAAAATCGGCTCAAGTAAAACCGGTTTACAGTCAAGGAAGCCTTGTTTGAAAGCCATTAAACCGGCAATCTTAAATGCCAAATCCGAAGAATCAACATCGTGATAGGAGCCGTAATAAACGGCAACTTTGACATCCACCACCTGTGCGCCGGACAGTCCCCCGTGGAGCATCGATTCAATTACTCCTTTTTCGATGGCCGGAATGTACTTGCCGGGAATAACGCCGCCTTTGATTTCATCTACAAACTCAAAACCGGTTCCACGCGGCCTGGGTTCTATGCGCAAGTAAACATCTCCGTACTGGCCGCGCCCCCCTGACTGTTTTTTGTGTTTATATTGCACTTCAGTTTTGCCTCTGACGGTTTCGCGATAGGGAATACGCGGCCGCGTCTGCTCTACTTCCACTCCGTATTTTTTTCTTAATTTTTCAATTAAAACGTCAATATGCGTCGAGCCCTGGGCATAAAGCACTTGCTGCTGAAGGGCCGGGTCTGATATCAATTTGAAGGTGGGGTCTTCTTCACGCAATTTGTGCAGACCGGCCGCAATTTTTTCTTCGTCTCCTTTAGTCTTGGGCCTGATAGCCACATCCATGACTGAATTTGGAAAATTGACCGGCTTTAAAGTAACCGAGAATGAGCTATCAGCTAAAGTGTTGCCCGTGTGCGTTTGTTTGAGTTTTACGAGCACCCCCATATCACCGGCAACTAAAGAGGGAACATCGATTCTGTTTTTACCCTGAAAGGAATAGGTTTGCGAAGCGCGTTCAGTCGAGCCGGTTTGCTGATTTTTAACGTCGGTTCCGGCTTTCAATTCCCCGGAGTAAACCCTAAGGAAAGACAAATCTCCCAGATGACCTTCGGAAAACGTCTTAAATACAAAAGCCGCAGTTTTCGCCGATGAGTCGGGTTTAATTTCGACCACGTTTTCTGTCCCGGTTTTAATGGCCGACTCGGCCGGCATTTCATTGGGCGCAGGCAAATCCTCCGTGATGAATTCAAGTAAGTCCTTTATGCCGACGTTGCGCGTGGCGGAACCGAACAAAACCGGGTAAACCTTGCCATTTTCAATTCCGAGCAGAAGCCCTTGGCGGACATCGCCGTCAGTCAAGGTTCCTTCGGCAAAGAATTTTTCCAAAAGGGAATCTTCCGCTTCGGCGGCAACTTCGATCAAGTTTTCCCGTTCTTTTTTGGCGAAGTCTTTTAATTCAGCCGGAATCTCGATCTCTTTTCTGTCGCCTTTGTCATCAAAACTGTAGGCTTTGAGGTGAAGCAAATCGACTACGCCTTTAAAGGTCGGACCTTCGCCGATCGGTATTTCCACTGCTACCGCCTGCTTGCCAAAAGTGTCTTTTATGGACTCCAGCACATTTTTCCACTTGACTCCTTCAGCTTCCATTTTATTGACAAAGAAAAAGCGGGAAGGAGTGAAAGGAGCAATCGCTTTCCATTGAAGTTGTGTGCCAATTTCAACTCCGGCAGTGGCATTGATTACCAGGCCGATGGAATCAGCCACCCTGGCGCCCGACATCAACTCACCGATAAAATCCAGGTGTCCCGGGCAGTCCAGAATATTTATTTTGCAGTCATTCCATTCCGCAGCCAGGAGTTTCAACGTTATGGTCGTTTTCCGGGAGAGTTCACTTTCGGTGAAATCCATAACTGAAGTGCCGCTCTCAACCGAACCTATCCGATTATTCACCCCGGTGATAAAGGCGACGGCATCGGCCAGACTGGTTTTTCCGCAGCCGCGCTGGCCGGCCAGACATATATTTCTAATTTTATCAGTTGAATAAGGCTTCACCTGTTTTCCTCCACTACACTCTTAGAGTGATTATCTGCTAATCGCTTCTCTGAAGCGTGAGTAAAATATCACTTATGGCATAGAATGTCAAACCTGCCCCAACCTCAAATTTAGCGGGGGTGGGAGGGAAATTAAACAGCGTGAAACCAGAGAGATGGAGAATTAAAGACATTCGGCGGGATTGGAGCCGCCACGAAAAATCTTGCTTACCATGACGTTTAAATCAAGAATTTGGGAGGGGGTGCCATTACCATCCAGGTCACCCTCTGCGGGGCAGACCGGGTCGGCGCCGCCGCGAAAGATATCGTTAACTAAAAAATTCAAGTCCAAGATGGTGTTATTTTGCCCATCATAATTTATGTCTCCGGTAATCCCCGTACAGCACCCCTGGGGCAGGCCTTGCCAGAAGCCGGAAAAAACTTGGTATGAATTTGTCAAAGACCGGCCAATGCCGGATTGGCCGATAGAGCCATTAAAGACAAATTCGGAAGTGGAGCTTGAGCCTCCGCCGGCGGCAATGACGTATTTGCCGACTTTTATGGAATCTGCTTCAGCCAGAACGGTATCATTGGTGAAAACCAAGAACATTATGCAGACGACTTGAAGGACTCTTATTACCCCTGATACAGGGAGTATCCGAATCCGGCAATTTCGGCAGGTGTCCATCATTTGTCCGGAACAGGCGGCGGGGGTTGTTCACTGGATATTACAACGCCGCCATAGGATCTCTGAAAGTACATGGCGGTCAGAATAGGAGAAGAGGCGGCAATAAACGACTGCAACGAAGAAGCTATTTGTCTGGCTTCTAATCTAAAAGTATGGGTGCCGGCACTCATAAAAAAAGTCCGTTGGCAGGTACCGGTGAAAAAGTAGTCGCCGGTTGCAGGATAACCGGCAAACCCGCAGACCGAGTAGCTGCCGGGGATTTCCGTTCCGTTTATAGCTTGGTCGATTTGAAGATAAGCCAGATTGTTTGAAGTTGCACCATACATCCTAAAATTTACACGCCCCGTTAAGAAAATGAATCCTGAAGCCGGAGTAGTAAGGGTTACTATCGCCAAATCTATCATCATTAAATTGTCCAAATCGAAAGTATCTGCATTTCGATTTTGAGCCAGACCGGGTTCATCAATGATGTCTGCTCCCAAAATTGAATTATCAATTATCTCACTCGATCCAATTGACGAGACAGCCAAATCCGATGTCCCCACAGCCCCGGGGGCTATTTCCAGAGAGCCGACCGAGTTCGTCGCCAATTCTGAATTACCGACTGAATTCGGTGCAAGGTGAAGGGACTGAATACCATCGGGCGGCACATATATGGCCACCGCCCCGGAATCACCCCCACCGGCTAATCCGCTGCCAACTCCGACTGCGGTTATGTCCCCGTTTGCACCGGAAACCGGGGACGTTACCCACTGTGAACCGTCCCATTTAATTACTTCTCCCGATAAAGCGCCGCTTTGGGACAGCTCCATCAGCCCAATGGAGCCATCGACAATACTGCTGCCAGTAACGGAGTTTTGAGCGGTGACCAGGGCAATAGCCGCCGTATCTGAAAGCAGAGCTTTGTAGGCGTAGGGAACAGCAGAGAATTTGATTCGTGGCCGAAGTTCCGGGGCAGTATCTATGCTCATCCCCAAATAGAGATTGGTGTCTTTGTCAAATATGTCATTAGGAAGAGCCGGCATTGGCGGTGCGCCGAGCTTTGCTTCCAGCAGTCCGCCCAAGACATCAAAGGTCTGTATGTTGCTGTTCCATTTTTCATGGCTGATGTCGGCGCTTGAAGAGTCTGACCAGATTCTGAATCGAATGAAATAGGTGTCGTCCGGCACCGGCAGGCCATTGTTATCGGTCAAAGTTCCCTGATAGAGTACGGTTCGGGGAATCTGCGAAAGAGCTCCCATCTGGAATAAAACCATTATAAACAAGATTAAGTATGCCAGCGGTTTGATAAATTTTTGCCCGAGAGTTTTCATAATTGCAACAATAATGAATTGTGTCTCATGCAATCGAAAAGCCCGCCGGCGGCGGGGAGGAACCAACCGAAGATATACCCGCCATAATATGCCAAATATTTTGGATTCGTCAATATGTAAAAACAGACCAAAAGGGCTATTTAGCAAAAGAAAGGCCGCCTAAGTTCAAGCGGCCGGAAATGATGAAATTTTGAACAGCTATTATTATCCGCACGAGCCTGGGTTTGGGCCGTTGCGGAAAATTCTATTGACGAGGAAGTTCAGGTCAACAACATCCGCGATACCGCCCATGCCATTGACGTCGGCTTCTTTTAGACAGCGGGGGACAGGACCGCCGCGAAAGATGCGATTGACCAGATAATTCAAGTCTAAAATATTGGGATTAACTCCGCCGTCACTGTTGACATCCCCGCGAATGCCAATGCAGCATCCTTCCATTAAAGCAAAATAGGAAAGCGAATTGGTCATGCCACAAATGACATTGTTGGTCAGGTCTTGCGATGACTTAATGTTCACCCAAACGCTTCCTTCATAGTGCATTAGTGTTAAATCAGCTTCATTGCCCTGTATATCAGCGTCATTGTAGGTAAAGCAAATCTCGATGGGAGGGGTAAATGCCGCAGTTGTGGAAATCTGGTAATACACCGGATTGTTTAAAGGCACAACGCCGAAATTGGCGGGCGGAATCGGACCGGTGCCCTCTTGAACTATACCGGTCGTACCGGAAGAAATCACTTGAGAAAAATTTATAGTGACTGCAGAACTAACTTGGACCACTACGTTGCTTCCCGTTGTGGTAAGGTTGCAGGCGTCACCGGCGCCGTCGTTATTCCAGTCCTCCTGAAGAGGATTGGCAATGTCGGGGCAATTGTCAGAGGGAGTAAATATTCCATCGCCGTCAGTATCAGCAGATACTATGGCGCCGCCCCAGGCAGGATAATAAAACTGTCCCCCTAATGGGATAAATATCAGTTCTGTTGAAGCATAGGCCGGATCCTGATCGATATCAATCGTCAGTGAGCTGCCGGCTGTCCAGCTTGAGGCAGTCATGTTATATGTAGCCAGATGCCTCCACCCCGAAGCATTACTTGGGTAGGGTGTCGAACCAGTTGTGGTCGCTGAAGCCATGGCCATCCGGTTGGTGTTAGTTGTTGTCATATTATTATCCAGAAAAAAGAATGCTCCTATTCCCATAGCGTTAAAGGCTGTCGAAGCCGTAGCACTAACCATCTGCAAATCAGGATTGTCCCAACTCCAGGCGAACTGAATAGTTGAGAGTGCATCGGCATCAACAAAAACGGAACATGCAACAACTACCGGGACATTAGTTCCAACCACCGGCGGCGTAGTATATACGAGTTTCACACCGTCGGCCAAGCCATTGTCAGTTCCCGGAAGACAATTGACCGGACCTGTACATGAAGGGGGTCCCGCCTGAAATATCCGCCTCATCATAAAAGAATAATCGAGAACAGTGACGCCGGGACATCCGTCAATATCAGCATCAGCCATTACAACAGGTACGGGACCACCTCGATAGAGATAATTGACAAAATAATTTAAATCCAGGATATTAGCTACATTGCCGTCGCCATTCAGGTCGCCACAGACGGACCACGCTTGGGCTCCGAAAGAAACAATCAAGACCAAGCACAGCATTAAAATACGAAAACTTGTCTTCATTAGCTCTCCCTTCAAATAATTTAAACCAACAAAGTCCGCTTTTAAGCAAGCGGTCTGACAATTTCAACACGTCGAAACCGCGGGGGTTTCGACCTACTCAACTTCAAACCGACGCCGGGCAGGACGGGGGAAGAGGGCCGCCGCGGAAGATACGATTGACCAAAAAGTTAAGATCTATAATGTTAAACGGGAAAGCGTCGCCGTTAACATTCCCTTCTTCCGCGCAGACAGGTAAGGGGCCGCCGCGGAAGATACGATTAACCGCAAAATTCAAATCTAAAATATTGGGATTGATTCCACCATCGTTGTTGCAATCACCTCGAATACCAACGCAGCAGCCGGCCGGTGCAAAATTCTGCCAGAATCCGGAATTTAATGAATAGTTGGTCGAACTGCCTTCACCGACTGCGGTTTGGCCGACGGTGGCATCCATGGCGTAATTGGTGGATGAGCCGGAGCCGCCGCCGGAAGCAATTACGAACCAATCAATGCTATAAGCGGCAGAATGAGCTCCTGTCGCTATGGGAGAGTCCGTAGTAGATGGAACAACCTGCGTTTCTACCGGCGCCCCCGTACTGATATCAGTAGTTGGTTGGACAGGTTCTTTGGTGGGACTGGCCTGGTCTGGGAGCGTTACTTTTTGTGCCGGCGCAACTGAAGTCGGCTGGTCAGCTTTGGTTTGAATTCCTTCTTTCAAATTTTTGGGAGCTGAAAAAGACGAATTACAAACGAATGCGACAGCACTTAAAGCAATCAGAACTCTTCCAATGGATAACCGCATAGGAACCTCCTATTTGCAGTAAGAAAGCAAATACCCTTCAATGTGTCAATCTGTTTTTTGCCTGAGGCGGGGTCGGGAGAACTAAACTGACAAGACTTTATAAGCACGCACCGGCGGAAGGCCCGCCTCTGAAGATATCACTAACCAGAAAATTCAGGTCCAAAATTGCAGAGCCAGTGCCATCGCCAGACAGGTCGGCTTCCTGGGGGCATGGCGAGGGGGCGCCTCCTCTGAAGATATCACTAACCATGTAATTCAAATCCAAAATCGTGTTATGCGTGCCATTACCGTCTATATCACCTCTTACCCCTACACAGCAACCGCTGGAAGTCCCAAAATTCTGCCAAAAACCGGCATTCAATTCGAGAGAACCGGCAGCGGACATGGAGGCGGCAGATTGACCGATAGTTCCGCGCAGTTTCAAAGTCCCGGAAGTGGCGTTGGTGCCGCCGGACGAAATGACTTTCCAGGGAAGTTGCGGTTGTGAAAATGCCGGGAGGGCGAAGATTAGACACAAGGCGACGGCGGTAAGAAGCACTTTCGCGCCTGTGAGATTAAATACTGGTTTCTTGAACATCATCGTCTCCTTGATTACTTTACTAATATATAGATGTCTACTAATTTTTCCTAATCATTTCTCTCTGGGTTTCGGGAATTTTGGAAGGAGTCAGATGGCGCAGCCGGTCAACCTCCGCCCGGGCAGCTTCCAGTTCGGCTTGAAGGCGGGCGTTGATCTCTTCCAGGGTCTGAATTTTAATGAAGGGATTACTCCATGGTATTGAGCCATCCGACGGAATACCCGTAAGCTGCGGTAGGACAAGGTCATTATCGTAGGCGACTGTGGCAATGGAGCCGTAGGCAGTGGGAAAGTATTTTGCAGAAATTGAAGGATTGGCAATGTTGGAAGCGCTTGAGCCTCCTGAAAATCTCTCGGCCACCAAGTAATAAGTGTGGCTGCCGGCGATTTCGCTGAAAAGCCGGGTGGAATAAGCGGGAAGCTTGTCATTACCGCTGGGGCGTGAACTGGGCACCCCTACGACTACGCACCCGGGAACAAAATAGTCAATATTTTGAGTTTTGGAAACACCTACAAATATGGTGGCAGAATCTCCCAAGACATGCCCGGTGTTGACGTAACAGCCGGCGGTAAGTTCTACATATCCCGCAGCGGGAATTGTAATAGTTACCGAGGCAATCGTGTAATCAATATTCAAATTTGTAAGATTAGTAAAGAATGTGGTTCCCAAATTATTGGTGACTCCCGGCTCTTCAAGAGTTTCCAATGCTGAAATGGAATTATCAGGCAGTTGGACTGCACCGTTGGCCGACAGGGCCGCATCCATCAGAATTTTAGTATTCATT
>Ga0247727_10014771_pt1 | contig 12915 bp, 11 predicted proteins | sample WisWelCaveWW1625_FD_202498 | JGI IMG/M metagenome (GOLD analysis project Ga0247727, IMG submission 202498) | Biofilm microbial communities from Wishing Well Cave, Virginia, United States - WW16-25 | ecosystem: Environmental > Aquatic > Deep subsurface > Groundwater > Cave microbial mat | place...
CGCTGTCGTCTTTTCCGGGTCAGCCCGGGCAGATATAATCGACCTCACCGGTATGACCGACTCGATCACGCACGGTGGAGCGATCTTCTCGAGGACGGAACTGATGTCGTCTGGAACGGGAACGATCATGTCGTTCGTCCAGTTGAGCCACTCTGGCGCTTCGGGCTACGAACAGGGCTGGAATACGGATCACCGCCCGTATCCGGATCTCCCTGGAGACGAAGCTGGTGACAATAACGCTCAGGCGTCAGCAAACTTCAACCGCAGCTTGCTGTTGAGCGACGTGCCTCTCGTCAATATCATGGGCGTCAATTACCGCGAGTTTCTCTTGGATATCAACGAGCCTAAAAACATGGATCGTTTCCTCTCGATGGAGCGCCTGGAACTGTACCAGCAGGCCACTCCAAACATTGGCACCTATGCCGGTCTGACGAACGACCAATTCGTTCTGGGCGCCGGCCATTCGGTTAAGCTTGACTACTCACTGAGCCCGGGAAGCGGTGGAGCCGACCTGTTCGTCTATATTCCGCACAGCCTTTTCGATGGCGGAGGAGATTATGTGTACTTGTTTTCCAGGTTCGGAGATATGACGGGGTTTGAAGCCGAGGATGGCTTTGAGGAATGGGCGGTGCGGGAGGTAGACGAGCCAGTTCCTCCGATCCCTGAGCCGGCTTCCATGATCCTTCTCGGCTCCGGATTGGCGGGGCTGCTGTGGCGGCGGAGGAAGGCAGCCAGGGGCTGAGGGCAATTCCATCCAGATCGCGGAAAAAGGAGCGCCCGCCGAACAATTGTTCAGCGGGCGCTCTCCTTTATTATTTTCCTGACAACTTGCTCAGGGTGTTGATGAGCCAGCCGCCGTCGTCGACCGCGAAGGGCCAGGGGAAGCCGATGTCGGCGGGGCTGGTGGGGAATTTGAGCGCCTTGATGAAATTGGCGTAGGTTCGGGCGCGGGAGCAGTCGCCGGCCAGCAAAGCGGCGTGACCGATGGAAGGCCACAGGAAGCCATGGGGCTCGACGAGGTTGGTTGTCCACTCCGGATTCGGTGATCCATCCCAACTGCCGTTGAGGGCCGCCATCTGGGTTTGCGTGGTGCGGGATTGACCCTCGGTCACCCCAAACAGGTGAGGCCAGGCGAGCGCAACCGAACCCGGATACCAGACGTTGAGGTCAGCCTCCCAGTAGGTTCCATCCAGGAACTTCGCCACCCGATACAGCGAGGTGGCCGGATTGACCATCTCATTGCGGATGGTGTTGCGCGCCTTTTGAGCGGCGGCGGCGTATTTCTGGGCAGCCGCGTTGTCGCCGAAAACCCGCGACTCCAACCGTTCCATCCCCTTGAGGCCCGCATAGACCTCGCTGTTATCCATCAGGTACTTCACCGGAGAATTGATCTCGGCGGTGAGCCCGTCGGGATGTTGGAGGGAAAGGATGACCCCGGCGATGGTCTCGAATTTCTGTTTGTGGCCAGGGGCGCTGAGAAAAGCGGCGCTGCCGCCTGCTTCGTAGTAGGCCCATGCGATGCCTAGAAGGGAGGCCGCGTAGCTGGGAGCCGAATCGTCGTAGTTGCACCCGGCGGGGGAGATGCCGGGGGGGCAGGTTGTCTCTCCGCTGCCATCAGCCAGGTACCAATGATCGAAGACCACGCCCGGCGGCGAGGCTTGCAGGTTGAGATGCCCGAGGTACCAGCGAATCCAGTTTTCGGTTACGGTGAGCTTTTCTTTCACCGGAGATCGCAGCAGCCCCAGCACGGCCAGGTTGGAGTTGTAGGGGGCCACGCGGAAATAGGGCGTTCCTTGGGGGCTATACAATCCGACACCGTGATGAACCTTGATGGCGCCGAAGCTCGGCAGCGAGGGATTCGAGTACTGCAACCCGCCAATCCAACTGGCCACGATCTGGATGTCAGCCAGATCGGAGGGCTGCGGGCCGCAAGCGCCGGCGGCGCGAACGACCGAGGGCAGGGCGAGCGAAGCCGCCACAACCACCCACAGGTAAGTTCCCGGGCAGTGAGACACGCCGGCCCGCGTCGGGGGGGACGCGCCCATAGTAAATTCACCTCAGAGGAAGAATTCAAGGATTGTACAAGCAAAAGGGCGCCGCACAACGCGGGAGAAAAAATTCAATAAATTGTTGACGCGGATAGGGCGCGGGCGGCGGTGTCCTCGACCAGCGATCAGTTACAGCTTCAGCGCCTCGTCCACCGTCTGGGCGACTTCGAAGAGGTTGGTCAACCGGGTGATTTGCAGCACGCGGCGGGGCGCCTCGTTCAAGCCGGCGAGGATCAATCGAGCCTTCTTCCTTTTGGCTTCCTGGAGGCCCTCCACCAGACAGGCGATGCCAGAACTGTCGATGTACTTGACGCCTTTCAGATCCAGGATCACGCGCTGCTGGCTGCGATTCTCGAACAGATCCACAACTACGTCACGCACATCGGTGGAAGTCCTCAGATCGATATCGCCCTGGATGTGCACCACCGAGTCAGGGCCGTTGCGGTCGACGTTGATGTCAATCTTTTTGGTCATAACTTGAGCCGGTCCGCGGTTTCAAATACTTGCGCAGGCGCAAGGAGTTTGTCCCGTCGGCCCTCCGGTATTCTACCTCATCCATGGTCGCGTGGATGAGGAGGGCGCCGCGGCCGGCGAGTCGGAACTCATCGGGCGGCTGCGGTTTTACTCGCTTGGGATCGACCGGTTGCCCGTGGTCGCTCATCAGGATCTCCAGGCAACCCCCATCGGCGGTCCAACGCAGTTTGATCTCCCCGTCCGGGTTGCCGTTGTAGGAGTGTCTTACCACATTGCTGAGGGCTTCGTCCACAGCGATGGTGATGTCAACTCGGTCCTCCTCGGCAAAGCCGGCCTCGCAGCAGATCTGCTCCATCATGGCCCGTACCATGGGCAGCCAGCAAGGATCGCTCGAGATCTTCAGCTCCACTCGGTGCGCCATTGGTCTGCCTGCCTCAGAACCGGTGAATCACCCGGCGTCGCACTCGCTCTCTCCCGATGCAGGTTGGTGGCGATTATAGCACGGGTGAAATGGCGTAGTTTTGCTATTGTGACCGATAGCTATGGCCGTATCGGCAGGACGGTGGGCCGCGTTCCGGATCCTGCGACGGGTGGAGCTGGAAGGCGGATTTGCTGAGGATTTGCTACATTCCCCGCTCACCGGGAGCCTGGACCGGCGGGACCTGGGGCTGGCCGAGGAGCTGACGCTTGGGGTTTTGCGGTGGCAGGGAGCGCTGGACGGCCTGCTGGCCGAGGCAGCGGGGAGACCGGTCGGCAAGCTGGATGCCGAGGTGAGGCTGGCGTTGCGGCTGGGCCTGTACCAGTTGTGGCGCTTTGACCGGGTGCCCCGACGCGCAGCCGTTTCCGAGAGCGTCGAAATCGTCAAGCGGGCGCGGAAGGTTTCAGCGGCGGGCCTGGTGAATGCGATTCTCCGCCAGGCGGCTGAGGAGACGCTGCCCGAGCGGATCCCGGCGGAACAGTGCGTACCGCTGTGGCTTGTCGAGCGCTGGAGGCGGCAATTCGGGGATGCCACCGCCGAGCGGCTCGCGCAATCCACCTTGCGTAAGCCGGCAACGTTTTTGCGGCTGAATGCGCGGTTCGACATACAAGTCACCCTGCGGCGGCTGGCCGAGGAGGGCGTGGAGACCGCAGCCACGGAACTGCCGTTCTGCAGGAGGGCAATCGCAGGCAGACCGGTGGAGACCGCATGCTCCCAGGAGGGGCGTATTCGCCTCCAGGATCTTGGCTCGCAGCGCGTGGCGAGCTTGCTTGAGCCGCAGCCAGGCCACAGCTTTCTGGACTTGTGCGCAGCGCCGGGCGGCAAAACTTTTCAGATTTTGGAACAGAGCGACTGCCGGGGCCGGGTGATTGCCTGCGATCTCTCCGCGCATCGTCTGAAAACCATGCGGCGGTTGGCCACCTCCGCGGTCGATATGCTCGTCCTCGACGCCACCTCTCCGCTGCCTTTTTCCTGTCGCTTTGACCGCATCCTGGTCGATGCCCCCTGTTCAGGCACCGGCACCCTGGCCCGGAATCCGGAGATCAAGTGGCGGCTGACCCCGGCGGATCTGGAAAGGCTTTCGGCCTTGCAATGCTGCATTCTCCGCCAAGGCCTGGAACTGCTGGCGCCGGGCGGCCGCTTGGTCTACGCGACCTGCTCTCTCGAAGTGGAGGAGAACGAACGCGTCGTGGAGGCAGTACTCAGTGGGCCATTCCAGAGGGTCGAGCAGCGGATGTGGTTGCCAGGCGAGCATTCCGGCGACGGGTTTTGCGCCTTCGTAATCACCCGCCGGGGATGATCCCCCCGTGTGCTAAGATAGAGGCTGATCCGGTTGCATGATCGAGATAGCTCCATCGCTGCTGGCGGCGGATTTTGCCCGGCTCGCCGAGGAAGTGCGGGCGGTACAGCGGGGCGGGGCCTCCCTGGTCCATCTGGACGTGATGGATGGGCATTTCGTGCCAAACATCACCATTGGACTGCCGGTGGTTCGCTCCCTGCGCCGAGCAAGTGATATTCTGCTCGATTGCCACCTCATGATTGAGGAGGCGGATCGCTTCGTCGAGGAGTTTGTGGCGGCCGGGGCGGACATGGTTTCGGTGCACCAGGAAGCCTGCCCGCATCTGCATCGTACGCTGACGGCTATCCGCGCTGCGGGGGCTTCTCCAGGGGTTGTGATCAACCCGGCAACCCCGGTGCAAAGCCTGGAGGAGGTGCTCGAGCTGGCCGATCATGTGCTGGTGATGAGCGTAAACCCCGGTTTTGGAGGTCAGGAATTCATACCGGCGACCTTAGAGAAGGTTCGCCGCCTGGTGGAGCTGCGCAGCCGGCGGAATCTGGCTTATCGGATCGAGCTCGACGGCGGGGTGACGATGGAGAATATCGGGGAGGTCGCCCGCGCCGGGTGTGACATCGTGGTGGCCGGGACGGCCATCTTTCAGTGTCCGGACCCTGGCCAGGCGGTCGCTGCCCTGTTGCAGGCCGCCGAGCGGGCCTTGGCCCTGCGGGTGTGAGCTAGAGAAACAGGTGTTCTCATGATTCAACCTCTGTGGAAAGTGGTGGCGGTGGCGCTGGTGGCGGTGATGGTGACCGGCTGCGCGCGCCGGAAGAAGTACGAGAACCCCATTGTGACCGACTCCCAGCAGCCGGACAAGGTGCTGTTCGACCGGGCGATCGGGGACATCGAGCGCAGCCGCTTCGAGGTGGCCCGCCTGACGCTGCAAACTCTCATCAATACCTACCCGGACAGCGAGTACATCGCCAAGTCCAAGCTGGCCATTGCTGATAGCTGGTATCGGCAGGGGGGCTCGAGCGGGCTGGCCCAGGCCGAGGCCGAATACAAGGATTTCATCACTTTCTTTCCGGGAATGGAAGAGTCTTCCGAATCCCAGCAGAAGGTGTGCCTGATCCACTACAAGCAGATGGAGAAGCCGGACCGCGACCAGTTGCACGCCATCAAGGCGGAAGCCGAATGCCGGCAACTGCTGCTGCAGTTTCCCAACAGCAAGTTTGTCGCCCAAACTGAGCAGATGCTGCGGGAGATCCAGGAAGTGCTGGGCGAAGGGGAATATCGGGTAGGCCGTTTCTATGCCCTCAAGGGCAGCTACCGGGCGGCCACGACGCGCTTGAGCGCGCTGACCGAGCGCTATCCGCTTTTCAGCGAGTCCGACGAGGCGCTGTGGACTTTGGGGGACGCTTACGGCAAAATGGGCCAGGCCTTCCAGGAAAAGAGCGCGCGCGCCTACAGCAAGCTGGTGCGGGAGTATCCGCTCAGCGCGCGGGTGGCCGATGCCAAAGACCGGCTGTCGGACATGAATCGCCCCATTCCGGATCCCGACGAAGGGGCGCTGGCGCGGATGAAATTCGATCTGGAGAACCGGGGGAAGACCGGATTCATGGGCCACGCCTTCGGCATTTTCGGCAAGCGACCCAACGTTAACATGGCGGCGAAGAGCGGGAAGCCGCCGCTGGTGTCGCCGCCCCCGGCGATTCCCGAGGGGGTGACCCCGGCCGCCGGCGGCACGGTGAGCGCGGAAGTCGGGGCGCAGACCATCAGCGGACCGAGCGCCCTCGATACGCAGCCCGATGCGCGGGCGAGGCCGCCCTCCAGCGCGCCGCCGGCTCCTCCTGCTCCCACCCCCGAGGGCGCGGCGGGGTCATCCTCTCCGGCCCAGAAACCGGCCGGCGCCGAAGGGTCTCCAGCGGCCGAGAGCGGGCCCTCGAGCCCGCCGCAGGAGAGCAGCTCCAAGAAGAAAAAGAAGGGCCGCTTCCTGAAAATCATCCCGCGGCCGTAGCTTGCGCAGGCCTTTTACTTTCTCACCAGAACACCACTTACCAGGGCATGCCCGACAATAGTTTTGATGTCGTTTCCAAAATCGATCTGCAAGAGGTGGGAAACGCGATTCAGCAGACTTTGAAGGAAGTCCGCACGCGCTTTGACCTTAAGGATACAGCGTCTCGGGTGGAGATCAACGACAAGGAGCACAAGATCCTGCTGGTCTCTGAAGACGAGTTCAAGCTGCGCGCTGTAAATGAGATTCTGCGGCAGAAGCTGGTGCGCCGCTCGGTGCCCCTGAGAGGGCTCACCTATGGAAAGATCGAGGCGGCGGCCGGTTCCACGGTGGAACAAACGATTTCGCTGCAACAGGGCATTCCCATCGAGAAAGCCAGGGATATCGTCAAGCTGATCAAAAACAGCAAGCTGAAGGTGCAAGCCTCGATTCAAGCCGACGTTGTGCGGGTGAGCGGCCGGGATCGGGACGTGCTGCAGCAGGTGATCAAGCTGTTGCGGGAGACCGACTTCGGCATCGACATGCAGTTCACCAACTACAGGACCAATTAGCCGGACGAGGAGGAATCCACGCTACCGACCGGCAGCGGCGGCTCCGCCGCGCGGATGCTGGGCGCGGGCCGCGAGGCGGAATTCGAGGAGGATAGCGGACTGGAGCACAAATACTAAAAGAATCCCGAAGACAACTGCCCAGATCGCCGATTGAATAACCCAGGCGTGCGCCAGGTGGCCGATCGACCAGGGGGCGAGCATCCCCACAATCACAGAGAGGGAGAACAGGCCATGGAACAAGCCCGGCCGGGCGTGGGGGAACCTTTCCCAAACGCAACCGAGGATGCAGGGAGCGACCGCGCCCAGCCCGGCGCCTAAGCAAATTACACCCACCAGGGCCCCACCCACGCCGGTGGTGGAAAGCAACAGCAGGCACCCGAACAGAGCCGTCCCTGTGCCGGCGAGCGGGAGCCGAAACGCGCGGGAATCCCATCGCAGCCGCGGCCCCAGAAGCTTTCCCAGGGTGAGCGCGACCCAATAGACCGCCAACAGCGATAAGGCGGTTTCGACACTGACCCCCAGGCGGCGGATCAGGTAGATGCATAACCATCCGCCGACCATCCATTCATTGCCCGATTGGACAGACAAGGCCAGGTAGAGAAGCCCCGCCAGCGGGTATTGAACTTCTGACCGATTCGCAGGCAGCGGATAGCCAGCCGGGGCCTCCTCGAACGGCGCGGCCCGGTGCATGTGCAGCAGGGCCAAAGTTGCGGGCAGCAGGGCGGCGAGAGCAAGTATGTTCGGGGCGGTAAAGGTGTGCACACCGATTCTGAACAGCAAGACAACAAAGAGCGCGCCACCGCCGAAAAACAGCCCCCCCAGGCTGGCCAGGATTGGCACGATGGACGGAGTGAGGGGACTCAGCAGCAACCAGGAGATCCCCGTGGTCAGCAGTCCGGCGGCAAAGCCGAGGCCAATGAAGGGGAAAATCATCCCGGCGGGCGATGGGATAGGGGCCAGGATCAGCAGACAGGCGCCGCTCAGAATGCAGGAAACCAATAGCAGGCCGCGCGCCCCGAGTTTGTCTCGGGCGCCCGGAGAGACCAGCGAAGCAGAGAAAAGGCCAAGCGCCAGGGCCAGAAAGTAGTCCCCCGCCGTGGCCAAATCGAAATGGAGGTGATACATCCAGACCGGTAGAAAGGCCCCCAGCAGCGAAATCAGACCGCCGAGCAGGAATAGCCCAGCCATGGCCGAGCGCACCACCACTGGCCTTGGGGCCTGCCGATCGAAGCGCGGAACAGGCACATCCATGCGGGACTCTGGGGCATTCTACACCAAAACGGTGCTCAGGGAAAGCATTCGGCAGGAAAAGCAGCAGGCCGGGGGGCCCGAGGCTGAAAGGGGCAATCACCTCGGGTCTTATTTCCGTTTGTTTAAGATGGACAGGATTTCCCGCAGTTCCTTCCTTACGTGGGCCATTGACGGTACAGGCCGAGGTGGTGGGGTGGAAGGTTGCGGGCGGGGCTGTGGCCGGGTTGCCGGTTTCTTGTGGGCCGAGCGCGTCTTGTCCTGGAGGGCCTTGCGCGCACCGGGGATGGTGAAGCCTTCCTTGTAAAGCAGCCGTTTTATCTCCAGGATCAATTCCACTTCCCTGCGCTTGTATTCCCGGTGGCCGGTCTTGCTCTTCTTGGGCTGCAGCATGGGGAATTCGGATTCCCAGAAGCGAAGGACGTAAGGCTCTACCCCGACCAACTTGCTCACGTCGCCGATGCGGAAGGAGAGGCGATTGGGGATATGCGGGGTGGGGCGGGCGCGCATCCAACTTCATGTTATCACCCCGGAGGGAGCGAGACCCGCACCGTGCGTGTTCCGGAAGGCAGCCGGAGGGTGAAGTGTTCGTCGGCCGGAATCAATAGGGGGTCGATGCGTTGGCCATCGATGCGAATTTGCCCGGGCCGGCGATCGAGCAGGGCCAGGGCGCGGCTGGAGGAGCGATAACGAAACTCCAAACCGTCCTCGACGACGCGGGCATCCAGCAGGTCGGCGTTGATCTGCACGAGCCGAAGGGGCGCCTGGCGGGCATCGGGTTCCAACCGGTGCCGCCCGGCGGGAATCCAGGCCGTGCTTCCGTCGTTGGCCGGCCAGGGCCGTCCGTTCACCCGGAGCGGGCCTTTCCAGCGCACGCCGGCGGTTTGAAGGGCCTCCACCAGAAGCCCGCCGGGGGAGCGGCCCGCAGGGCTCATTGGCTCAGCGCGAACCACCGCAGCCGACGCGGCGGCCAGCAGGTCGTAATCAGCGCGGGCGACCGACTGCTCGAAGTACAGCAGGACCCGCGCAAAGCTGGCCCCGGCGAGGCTCACCAGTTGAAACAATTCAGTTCCTGTTTGTTTTTTTGTAGGATAGACATTCTGGTGCCGCTCGACGATGTTGATGTCCACCGCCAGGCGGTCCTGCCGCGGGGTGAGAGCGCGGTATCGCCGGGCGATCTGAGGGTAGCGGTCCGGGCCCAGGTGCCAGATGGTGGAGGGATCTTCCACTACGAAGGTGAAGTCGAAGCGTTCGAGCAGGGGCAGCACAGCCGCAGCGTCGGCGCCCAGATACTCCCTCATGCGGGCGTCGAACTGGTCGTCGATATGGGTGAGGGCGAGGTCGAGATCCCCGCGCCACCCTCGGATGGCCTCCAGGAATCGCGCCTGCAGGCGCAAGGCCAGCCCGGCGCGATAGGTCACAAAGCGGCCCCAGGCGGCGCTGTCGGCTCGCCAGTATCGGGGCGAATCCGGCCGAAACAGCGCGAGCGGGTCAAAACCGGCGAGACGCTCAAATTCCTCGCGCACGGCCTGGCTCATGGGGGTGAAGCGCTGGGGATCGTGGGGGCCGTGGAGAGATTCAAAGTACAGCTCGGCGAGGTTGACGCCGTCCCAATCGAATCGGTCCAGCAGCGCGCGCAAGCCTTCCTCTGCGGCGCGTGAGCAGGCCGGGTCGGCCAGGTTCATCAGCTTGCGCCAGTCCAGGTGAGCGTCCTGCAGGATCGCGGTTTTCTCGCGGCAGTGCGGATTCTGATCCCAGAACGATTCGCTCACGTGAGGCAGCTCGAGCCAGGCGTAGACCAGGATGCCGCGGGCATGGCAGGCCCGGATGAGTTTTTTCAAATACTCATCCCGCCCGTGATCGGGCTCGTGGAAGTGCCAGGCCGCCACGTGAAGGGCGGCGATGCCGGCCTGTCTCCAACGGCGGGCCAGAAAATCCGGGTCGGCCCGCAGGCGGTAGGAGGAATCGAAAAAGGCCCAGGTGCGGGCGCCGCGGAAAGGGAACTCGACCCCCAGTGCGGCGAGCGCCTGCAAAAGGTAGGGGAACCGTTCGTAGCCTTTTTCTCCGACGCCGGTGGCGGTCCACAGCACGGCCTGATTGCCACGCCGCAGGCCGGCGGCGAGCGGCGCGCCGGTGTGCCGCTCCCGGGTGAACGCGCGCGCGCCGTCGGGCAGATCGTAGACAGCCACGTTCACGGGCTTTTCCCAGAGCACCTCCAGTTGTGGATCCAGCAGCTCTTTGACGGCGGCGACGCGAACCGTTTTTGCGGTGGGACGAAACCCGAGTGCTTGCGCCGCGGCGCTGTCGGCCTCCAGGATTGTCAAAGAGACCGGGCCGGGTACAAGGTCGAGCCCCACTGCAGCCAGGATGCGGCTCCATCCATTTTTCGGGGCTCCCTCAGGAGCCGCTGTGAAGGCAAGCAGGCAGACGGCTGAAGCGAGCGAGCTACCGAGCCAGCGAGTACCAGAGCGCGATGCGCAGATCATAATAGTTGGGCCTCCGCGGGTTGAGATGGTTGATGAGATAAGCTCCGCGCAGCGCGCTGATGGTCACATCGAGCGGCGGCGACACCCGCGGAAGGCGGAATCGGAGGCCCGGGCCGAACTCCGCAAAGTTCGCGTAGTAGTGGCCACGGCGGTCAAAAGTGACATGGGCGTTCCAGAAAAGCTGCGAGCGCAGCCAGCCGAGTTGCGGCACCCGGTAGCCCAGGCGCGTCTGGGCATAGGTGATGAGATTGTTGCCGTACCGGCTCAAAAACACCCCGTCTGCATTGCACTCGGCGAACGGGCCTGGGAATTCCCCTCCCAGCGAAGCGCCCCAGTGGCGAGACCAGGCTACCCCTCCTCGATAGTCCGGCCCAAAGCGAGGCGCGAGCGGCGGCCGCTCATCGAGGTAGCTGATGGCCTGGCCTGCTTCTGCCCATAAAAGGAGGCCCCGCCAGGCCGGAGTGCGCGCGCCAGCGGCGGCGATGAGCGAGCTTTCGGAGAGAAACTGCGGCGAGGCTTCGGCGGTTCTTCGTTTCCAGTCGCCCACCATTCGCAGGGAGAGGTAAGGACGCAGCGGCCATCGTCCCAGACGCATTTCGGTTTTCCACTGCGCGTAGTGGAACAGGTCGTGGTAGCGGGTGGAAAACAGGGGCAAGCTCCAAAGGCTGGTCTGGAAGCGGCGGAACTGGGGGGCGAGGTTCCTGTAGCTGCGGAGCGCCGGCGCGGCGATGGCCGGATCCGCGCTTTGCATGGCCAGCCGGAACCAGCGAATCGCTTCCCGATCGTCCTTGAGGATGTTATGGAGCACGCCCAGTTTCAGGGCGAGCTCAAGATCTTCCGGATCGACCTCGAAGGCGATGGTGAACTCGCGCACCGCGTCCTTGAGATAGCTTGCCTGGAGGCTTTTCTCCCCCAGCGTCTTGTGGGGCCGGGCACGCTCCTGATTGGGCCGAAGCGGGCTCTGCGCTTCGAGCAGCGCCTGCCGCGCTTTCCGGGCCAGCCCGGCATCGGGCCCAGCGATCACTCTCTCCAGCAGCGGCCGGGCGCGTTCCGGCCGGTTCTTCTCGAGGTAAAGAAAGCCCAGTTGCGCGGTGGCCAGCAAATCGGCTGGATTTTGCAGGAGGAGCGCTTCGAATTCCGTCACGGCATCTTCCGGCCGCTTGACGGCGAGCCAAAGAAACGCCAGTTCGCGGCGCAATTCGATGTTCGCGGGATCCAGATCCAAAGCGCGGCGATACTCGTTGGCGAAGGGCTGGCGAGCGGGCAGCCGGGCGCGGCCACTTTCGGCAATGCGGGTATCCGAGTCGCGGGCGGCCAGCAGCCAGGCGCCCACGGCGCCCTCCGCGTCGCCGGAATCGTGGCGCGCGCGGGCCAGATCAAGCAAGATTTCCTCCTGCCGCGGGGGCAATTGCCAGGCAGCCAGATAGTGCTCGGCAGCGCGGGCCGGCTCCTGGTGCTTCTCCAGATACCGCCCCAATTCCAGTCGAGCGGGACGACTGGTTGGATCTTGCTCGACCGCCGCTGACCACCGCTCGATCGCCTGCCGCAAGGCGTTGGCCACTCGCGCGAAAGCCTCCCCGGCGGTTTTTTTCAGCTCGGAGTCTCCGGCGCGGCGCACCGCATCGAGCAGCTCCAGGGCGCGCGCCTCGTGGCCGGTCTCATGGCACAGAAACGCAATCTCGAGCGTCAAGCGAAGGTCGCCGGGTTCCAGTTCCAGGGCTTGTTCGAAGACTTCCCTGGCCGACTCGGTTTCTCCCGCCTTGAGGTAGGCGTAACCGAGATCTTTGCGAATGGCTGCCCGATCGGGCGCGGCCCTCACGGCCAGAAGGAACTGCTCGATTGCATCCAGATAGTTTTTCTCTTGCATCGACTGATAAGCTTTTTGGAGTGGATCGGAGGCGGGATCCTGTGTTTGCGCGGGTAACACCAAACACGCAAGCACCAGCAGCGGAAAAAGTTTCACTGCGGGCACCTGTCTTTGGATTTTCCTCTATCAAAGCACACCTGGGGGGTGAGGCGCAAGTCCCGGTGGTGCGGCGGTGCGACGTGGAAGTAGGGCGGTGGGAAAGCCGTACGGCCCCTGCCCAGGGCCGGCATCCCTGGCAAACCTCCGACGCGTTAGGGGCGGCGCAGGCGCAGATGAGACCGGAGGCGTTAGCCTGGCCAGCAGCTCTTGATGAGCGTGCTGGGCACCTGCTCCCAGCCGGGGAAGGACGCCTTCGCACTGCCATCGAACAAGCGAGCCTGAAGCAATCGACGAGGCTAAAACCTCCCTCTCGAGAGAACCCCGGACCCAGCAAACGCGGGCGTGTGCCCGCCATTACCCGGTAAACATATACC
>Ga0247727_10014772_pt1 | contig 12915 bp, 2 predicted proteins | sample WisWelCaveWW1625_FD_202498 | JGI IMG/M metagenome (GOLD analysis project Ga0247727, IMG submission 202498) | Biofilm microbial communities from Wishing Well Cave, Virginia, United States - WW16-25 | ecosystem: Environmental > Aquatic > Deep subsurface > Groundwater > Cave microbial mat | place...
ATCGCCGACGGGACTGTCGGTCGCCTCGACCTGAATCAGATCGACGACTTCACCATGGGCAGCCTCACGGCCACCCGGGACGGCCGCTCCACCGTGGTCCTCAGCCACGACACCATGGTTTTCAGCGTCGACACCATCCGCGAGGCTTCCTACGGGCCCGACGGAAGCGTTTATCTCGACGCATCGACCAACGCGATCGCGACCTATGACCGCGGCGCCGTCACCTATAAGGACGCCGCCGGCAACGTCCAGTCCACCTACGGCGCCGACAAGATGAACGTTGGCACCGTCTTCACGGTCGATACCATCCTCGGAACGGTGACCGTCCCCGCGCCCACGGGCGATTCCTCCGCCGCCACGAAGCTCTATGTCGACACGCAGATAGGCAACAACCGCGGCGTTAAGGAAGTGATCGGAGGGGCGGCCATCGACGCCATCGACGACGGCACCGGCAAGGTGACGGTGAACTTCAAGGCCGACACGGCCCGGGGCATCGACATCGACGCTTCCGACAACGCCTTCGTCAAGGTCGACCAGACCGCCGGCATCACTTACAGCGTGGCCGGCAGCGTCCAGGCCAGGACCGACGGCTCCACCGTAACCTTCGGCCCGAACGGCGCCCTCAAGGTCGGCGAAATCGACGGCTCGAATATCAAGGACGGTTCGATCTCGCGCACCGACCTGGGCTTTTCGACGGTCAGCACCGTCGTCGGTGGAACCGCCACGACGGCCGTCGTCGATTCCAACGGAGTCGCGACGGTCAGCGCCAACGTCGGCTCCAGCCTCAGGACGGACGCGGCGAACAACGTTATTATTGATACGGGTTTCTCCAACACCTGGTCGGCTCCGCAGAGCTTCTCGGAGGTTACGACCGACAAGATCAAGGTCAACAATTCGGCCGACACCATCACCGCCCAGGCCGGAACGGTCACGATCAGCAGCCCGGACGATCGCGCCAGCTGGGTCAAGAGCAACATGGGCTTCACCGGCGGCGGCCCCAACACAGGATTGGCGTCGAACTACGGCCTCAGCCGGATGGACATCACAAGCGCGGCCGGAGACAGCATCGACGTCACTTCCAACGAGTTGATTATCGCCACTCAAACCGGTGAGCTGACAGACATCTCGGCCGCCCGAGCCATCTTAACCGACGCCCTCGGCAACTCCTCGACGTCGATTGCCGCTTACCAGGACTACACCTTTGCGGGCAGCCTGCAGAGGATGCGCGTCGGCCTCGGCGAAATCAGCATGGTCCGCGATGACGGCACGGTCTTCTTCAACGCCGATGAGACGACCAGCACAGTGGCTGTGAACGGCAACCTCTGTCTTAGCGGGGATTGCCGGTCGAACTGGCCCCAAAACGGCGGCGGCGGCGACATCACCTCCGTGACGGCGGGAGCTGGAATGACCGGCGGCGGACAGACCGGAGACCTCACCATCGACGTCGCCGCGGGCCCGGGCATCGAGGTTCTCGCGGACAGCATTCAGGCCAAGGTCGATAACGCCGCGGGCCTCGTCACGAACGCCGCGGGCGCGATCGCCGTCAAGAAAGGGAGAGGCCTCAATTTTGACGCGGCGGGAAATATAGTCGTCCTGACCGGCCCCGGCCTCACGTACGACGGCAACGACGCGGTGACCTTCGACGACACCATCCTGGCGACGGACGCGCAGGTCGCAACGGCCTTCGGCGGCCTGGACAGCCGCGTGACCGCCGTCGAAGCCGCCACCGCGACCAAGGTCGACAGCGTCACCGGCGCCAATGGACTGACCTTCACGAGAATAGGCAACGACCTCACCGGCGAGATGGGCGGCACATTGAATCGACAGACGACCGTCGACCAGGCCGGTCACGAGCTCACCTTTAGCGGCGGCGACGTCCGCGCCGTTGACCGTTTTATCGTTGGCAACGACGCACCCAGTGCCTCTTCCATCACACTCGACGGCGGCGCCGGCGTCGTCAGCGTCCGATTCAAGTTGACGGATTCAACGAGCGACAGCGCGTCGATCGAGCCGAAGTTCCTCGTATTTAAGGACAGCGCCGGCGCCGAGAAGGCCTTCTACGGCGCCGATCGGATGTCGTCCGGAGGCGGCCTCATCGTGGCGGACGGCGGCTCGGGGGACGTCTCCTTCGGCGGAGGCGGAGGAGGCGGCGGAGGACGCATCTCCTTCAAGGCGCCTTCCTTCACCTTTGCGCCGTCGACCAGCCCGACCACGGTCCGCTTCTCGACCGATTCCGACGGCGACGGCGTCTTATCACCCGCGACGGACGCCTCGTCATTCCGGTTTTTCGACGCGTCCGGCAACGACCTGGGCCTCATGCGGATCCGGGCGACCGACGCCATCGACGACCTCGATCTCGCCAACCTTCAGACCGTCCGCAGGGAGGTCGTCGGCGGCGTCTCCGGCGCCCCGTTCGTGAAGACCGTGACCGGCGGGACGGGGCTCGCGGCCGTGCGCGACAGCGACGCGAACGTCACCGTCAACGCCATTCTTGGCCGAGCCCTCAGCACCGATGCCGGCAACAACATCAATTGGCTTTTTGGCTCGGACCGCGGCATCGACGTCGACTCGCAGACGAATCAGGCCGTCGTTAAACTGAGCGTAACACGACCCAACCTCGCCTTCGGCGGCGACGGGGGCCTCAAAATCACCGATGCGGTCAGCATCACCTCGCTCAGCACCTCGGGACCGATTTCCGCCGGCGACGGGACCTTTACCGCCGACTCCTCGACTCTCAAGTTCGACGGGGCCAGCACGGATTGGAGCGGCGTCGGGTCGCAGAACTTCGGGTCCGTGACCATCGACAAGGCCACGAACACGGTCAGCCTCCTCGGCACGCTCAAGGCCGACGATCTCACCGTCACCTCGGGTCAACTGAACATCATCGACGCGGCGGGGAGCAGCACCAGCGTCACGGCGGGCAAGACCACATACGCACTCACCGACGTTGCTAAGAGCAGCTACGGCATTGAAAGATTTGAGATCCTGAAAAGCGACGGCGCCGGCGGGTTCACCAACTTCTTCAGCGCGGACGCGCCCACCAACCGCGTCGCGATCGGCGACGTGAACGGAGACGGGCGGCTGGACATCGTGAGCACCGTCGGCTCCCTGGAGCAGACGCCGGGCGCCATGACGTACAAGACCGACCAAGGGGTCGATCTCGCCTCCTACCGCGCCGACGGCGCCAATCTCGGCGGGGATCTGGTATTTGCTGACGGAACACGGTTGACGACCGCACCCCAGGGCAACCCCTTCGGGCCGTCCATCGACGGCAACGAGATCACCGACGGCACGATCACCAGCGCCGACATTGGCCCCACCGTCGCGGCGACGACTTACGTCGATAACCAAGACGCCGCCACCCTCGCCTCCTCCAACAGTTACACCGATGCGGTCACCGCCACAGAGGCCGCGGCGCGAATGGCCGCCGACGACATCCTTCAGCAGAATATCGACGCCGAAATGGCGAACCGGATCTCGGGCGACGCCGCCAGCGTCGCCTCCGCCAACTTCTACACCGACGGGGTCAGGGACGACCTCATCACCGACACCGATTGGCTCGGTTCCCATACATTCCCCAGCGTGACCGCCTCCACCGTCACCGCGACGACCGATGTTCTCGTCGCCGCCAGCCGGTCGGATCCGAATTCGTCCTCATTGTCGCGGACCGGCCTGAACGTCGCCGACTCGGAGGGGAACGTCACGAGCGTCACGTCGAGCAAGAGCAGCGTCACCGGATCCGGCGGCGACAAGGCCGATTGGGTCTCGAGCAACATGGGCTTCACGAACCCGGCGACCGGCGACCTCGCCAACTACGGGATCATCGGAATCCGGATCGAAAAGGGAGACGGCGCCGGAGGAACCGACAACGTCTTCAGCGCGGACGCCAGTCGCGTCGCGATCGGCGACGTGAACGGAGACGGCCGGTTGGACGTCGTCAGCGCCCTCGGCTCCATGACCCAGACGTCCGCTTACCAGGACTACACTTTCGCGAACAATCTCCGCGCCCGTTACGAGAGCAAGGGCATCAGCCTCATCCGGCCGGACGGCAGTAATTTCTTCACGGCGGACACCGATCAAAACACCTTCACCGTCGATGGCGTGATCGCCTCCACCAGCGGCGGCATCAGGTTCCCCGACAACACGGTTCAGACCACCGCCGCAACGACCGGCGGCGGAGGCGACATCACCGCCGTCACGGCGGGCGATGGAATGTCCGGCGGCGGCGACAACGGCGCCGTCACGCTCACCTTCAACCCGGGGACCGGGTTGACGATCGACCAGGGGACGAGGGCCGCCCGCATCGCCGACAAGGGCGTCACGACCGCCCTGTTGGACGACAACGCCGTCACCTCGACGCAAATTTCCGACGACACCATCACCAACGCCGACATCAACGCGAGCGCGAAGATCTCGGACACCAAGCTCGCCACCATCGCCACGGCCGGCAAGGTGGCCGACAGCGCCCTCTCGGACGCGGTGAGCAAATTGGGCCAGACGATCGGCACCAACGAAATCGAGCGGGACACCGTCACCGCCGCGGAACTCGCCTCCAGCCTCGTCTTCGACACGACGGATCGCGTCGATTTTTCGAACATGGGAAACGACCTCTCGCCGGGCGTGATCCTGCCCTTTGAGACGACCCGCGGAAGCCTCTCCATGACCGAGGGCCGGGTCACGTGGGATACGGACACGGACACCCTGGTCGTGGGCACGGGAACCGGGATCGCCACGGTCAGCAACCCGTTCGGCGCATTGATCGATGGCAGCGAGATCACCGACGGCACGATCACCGGCGCCGACATTGGCCCCGCCACCATCGCCCTGAGCAACATGGGCGACCGGTCGGTCGGGACCGATCAATTAATCGATTCTTCCGTCACGTCCGCCAAGATTGACGGCACCGTCGCTGCGACGACCTACGTGGATAGCCAAGACGCCTCCACGCTGACTTCAGCCAACAATTTCAGCACCGCCGGCGACGCCTCCACCGCCGCGGCAGCCGCCTCATACACGGACCAGCAGGTCCTCATCGAGGCGAACGCCAGGGCCGCCGCCGATGCGACTTTCGTCACCAGCGTCACGGCCACGAACGGCGTCAACTCATCGAGAAACGGGAGCGAGGAGACGATCAAGATCGGAGGTTCTCTGACAGAACCGAGCACGGTCATCGACACGGCGGGCAATACCTTCACGATCAAGGGAGATTCCAACTTTGCCGACAGCACGGTGCGCTACACCTCCTCGACCGACCCCGTAACGTCGACGGCGATCACCTACAACAATCTCGCGATCAACGACTCGTCCGGGCCCCTGATCGCCTTGAGCGGCTTCGATTCCAGCCGACCCTCCGTCACGGTCACCGCCGCGGGCGGCGACCGGAAGACGACCGCCGACTCCAACTTCGTCCGGGTCGAGGAAATCTCCTCCGGCCTGAGGTCGACCGTCACGGCGAGCGAGGTCGAGGTCTTCAGCACGGACGGCAGCACGACCGTCAGCCACACGACCTTCAAGATGAAGGATGACGCGGGCAACGACCTCGTGTCCTTCGAGACCGTCCCACAGAAGTTCAATATCGGCACCGCTGCGAAGCCCTTCGGCACCACGTTCAACGGCGATATCGACGTCGCCGGCGACTCGAATCTGACGTCGGTCTCCATCGCGGACCCAATCTATACCTTCAACGCGGACGCCCTGGGCAACAGCGTCGCCACCATGAGAGTCCATCTGGGCGGCGACGGCTCGGCCGACCTGACTTGGAATGGAAATGACACCTTTGAGTTCGGAAGATCGCCCGCCACCGGCCCGCGTGACTTCGCCAAGATTCGCACCTCCGGCGTCACGTTCGCCGACGGCACGACGCTGACGACCGTCCCGGCCTCCAGGGGCACTCATACCGGCACGGACGGCGTCACGGTCACCACAGACGCCCAGGGCAACAGCACGTACTCCCTGACCGACGGCGGCGTCACGGGGAACAAGGTCGCCCCGAACGCCATTTCTTCCGACAAGATCCTCGACGGATCCGTCAATGAAGCCGATCTTGCGCTCAACTCCGTCAGCGGCGGGATTATCCAAGACGGAACCGTCCTCGGAACGGACCTCGCGACGGGCACCGTGACGCCCGCCAACCTGGACCGAACCGCCCTCTTCGGCTGGACCGACGCCGACGTCGACGACAACCTGACGTTGGCGGCGGGTTCGACCATCGACGACGCCGACATCAACGGCGGGACGATCGGGGCGGCCAAGACCGTCTCTTCCGTGAAGGCCGCCTCCTACGAGGCCCCGGCTGGAACTTACCTGGCCACGGCCGTCGGCGGCGAGTCGACCACCGTCTCCGCCACGGGCATCGATGTGAGAAACGCCCAGGGCACCTCCGTCGTGACGGCCAACAGCGCCGACAGCCGCGGGGAAGTCCTGAAGGTGGCGGGCATTTCCCGATTCGACGGCGACGCGACCTTCGCGACCGGACGGCTCATCGTCGGCAACAACCAGGGCGGCTTCTCGGAAACGGTCGCCATCACCGGGACGTTCCGGAACGACGGCAAGTCCTTCTTCAACGGGGACATGAGGCTGGCGCCCGTCTCCCAGGTCCAGTCGAGCCTCCTTCTCGCGGACCAGGACGGCAGCAACTTCATCGCGCACCGCTCGGCAACGGTTCTCGGGGAGGACACGACCTACACCTGGTCCAACGCACCGACGGCGGACGGCCAGATGCTCGTCTCCGACATGAGCGGTAACCTGACCTGGACGACGCCTCCGAGCGGCGGCAGAACCAACGTTTTCGGCGGATCTGCCATCGGTGTGTCCGATGACGGGCAAGGAAACTTTACGGTGGATTTGAAGAGCGACGCAACGCGGGGCCTCGCGGTCGACCAGAACTCCAACCAGGTCTTCGTCAACGTCGACGGCACCACCCTGGCCGTCGATGCGGCGGGCCTCAAGGTCCGCGAGATCAACGGGGCGCACGTCACGGACGGCAGCCTCGGGGAAAAGGACATCAACCTGGCGAGCCTGATCACCATATCCAAGCTTGGCCAGGACATCGACTCCACCGAGATCGTCGACGGCACCATCAGCGACCTCGACATCGATCGAACCAACAGCAACATCAGCGTTTTGGGACAATTCATCGACGACTCCGAAGTCTCGGACGACCTGACATTGGTCGCGGGCTCCACGATCGACGACGCCCTGATCAACGGCGGGACGATCGGCGCTTCCAAGACCGTCTCCTCCGTAAAGGCCGCCTCCTACGAGGCGCCAGGCGGGACCTACCTGGCCACGGTCGCCGGAGGCGAGAACGCCATGTTCTCCGCCACGGCCATCGAGATGAGGGACGCGCAGGGCGCGACGACGTCCAGCTACCGTTCCGACGGCCTGACCGTCGCGGGCGATGTGAGCGCCTCCGCGACCGACAAGTCCAACGTCTTCCGGACCAACGTGAACACCGCCTCTCAGCTTCTCGGAGGCACCAGGATCGAGATGAACAACGCGAACAGCAATGCGAACGAAATTCAAGTAGCCCTGCTCGTTGACAACCTCGACGACGGCGTCGCGACGGCGAACAACACCGAGGCCGTGGCGGCGTTCGTCAACAGCGACGCGGACCCTCAAGGCACGGGCCTCTTCGTCGGCGTCATTCCAGGCACGAACGCCGGGGCGCTGGAGACCGGAATCAGCATGGAGAGCGTTGACAAAGGCATGAGCATCCGGCCCAATCAGGAGGGCATCGACATCGAAGCCAATGGCACGCTGTCGAGCGGCATCCGGGTCCGGAGCGCCGACGCAAACACCATCCTGACCGCTGTTGACGTGGCCGACGCGAATATCGGTGATGCTCTCAGCGTCGGAGCAAACACCATCAGAACAGACTTTGGAACCTTCACCGCGCAGCAATGGTTCGACTCTGCCACAAGACAACCCGGGGGATCTCCTTCAGGCCCGGCGGGAGGATCTTTGGCGGGAACGTACCCTAACCCCAGCCTCGCGGTGAATACCGTCGGGACGGCTGAAATTAGGGACGGCTCGATCAGTTCCGCCGACATCGGCCCCGCCGCCGTCACCACGTCGCAGCTCAGCTTTGCGGCGGTCACCACGGACAAGATCGCCACGGGGGCCGTCACCAACGGAGAGCTCGCGGCAGACAGCGTGGACAGCGTCAACCTGAAGAGCGGCTCGGTCTCGACGGCGAAGATCGCGGCCGGGGCCGTCACATCCTCCCAACTCGGCGCCTCCTCGGTCACCTCGAACAGCATCGCCAGCGGCGCCGTGACCTCACCCGCGATCGCCGCAAACGCCATCGATTGGCCTAACATCGCCAATGCGATGACGCTCGACGCCCTTACGACGATCAACGCGGGAACCAATGCCATCTCGATCACGGCCGACGGCGGGGCCGTCTCTCCCTTCATCATCGATTCGTTCAACAAGACGACCGGAAGCGCCGCCACGATGTTCCTGCGGGCCCAGGGGAGCGTGACCGTTCCCGTCGTCTTCATCGGCAATGGGGGTACCGGTCACAGCCTCGTCGTCTCGGACGACGGCTCTCCGGCCGATACGACGCCGTTCCTAATCACGAACGAAGGTTACGTGGGCATCGGCACGGCGGCCCCCAGCGCGAAACTCCACGTGGCCGCGGATACCCTCACTCAGAACCAGGACGGGATCCGGATCGATCACCCGAGCACGACCAACACCGCCCTCAGAATAACGACCTCGGGGACTCCGATGGTGATCAACAACGCGCAGGGCACCACGCTTTTCTCTGTCAACAACGCCGGTAACACCGTCATGGGAGGCAGCCTCGTCACGGGGAGCCGAATCGGGGCCGGCGTCTCCAACCCGGTCAACATGCTGGACGTCGAGGGGGCCGCCGTGATCGGAACGACATTCGCGGGAGCGGGAACCGCCCCTCTCAACGGCCTGTTGGTCGAAGGCAATACGGGAATCGGAGTTTCGTCGCCGTCCAACAAGTTGACCGTCGGCGGCAACATGGACGTGACGGGGACCATGGCGGTCGGCCTCTCATCGCCCTTGTCCTCCACCGTGCATGTGAGGCCTGCGACGGCCGGCAACCCGACGACGGTCCGCCTCGACTCGAACTTCGACGGCATCAACAACGGCGGCGCGGGGATTCTCATGACGGACAAGGGCGAAGGCGCCAATCCTTCGGAGAGTTTCCAAATGCTGTACGATCGAAGCAACCTGGGGGCCGTGGAATTGACCAACTCCGCGACCTTGAGCGCCTCGTCTCCCGCCTTTGTCTTTTTGACGAAGGAAGTCAGCGGCCAGGTGGCGGAGGCCTTCCGTATCCAGGCCGACGGAAACGGCGTGTTCTTCGGAGACTTCAGCACGGGACGCGGCGGAGTGGGAACGGCGGTCATCCCGGCCAATGCGACGCTCGTCGTGAGTCAAGGCTTTCCCGGGATCGCCACCAGCAACAGCGACGCGCCGTTGGTCGTCTCGAACGACGCCGCCGCCTACATCAACATCCTGTCGCCCTCCGCGAACGAAAGCGGCCTGCTCTTCGGAAGCCCGCGCGGGACGGCCGACGGCGGCATCGTCTTCAATAACGCCGCTACGACGTTCGGCCTCCAGTTCCGCACGAACGGCAACGCGACCCGGATGGTCGTCACGAGCGCGGGCAATGTCGGCATCGGGACGACGATTCCCCAAAACCGTTTGGAGGTTGCGGGCGGAGTCGTCGTGGGCGCTACGGCTGTCGCGCCCACCAACGGTCTGCTCGTGTCGGGCAGCGTCGGAATCGGACAGACGGGGCCGACTCGACGCCTCTCCGTCACGGAAGCCGGGGCACCCGCGGCGGTCTTCAATCGACTGACCAACGACGGGGCGGTCATCGAAATCGCGCAAGCCGGAACGGTCGAAGGGACGATTTCGGTCGCCGGGACAACGGTCTCCTACAACGCCTTCACCGGCTCCCACTACGGGCGGACCAAAGAGAAGATCGAAAAAGGCATGCTCGTGTCGCTGAACGGCGATAACGCCCATTGGAATGCGAATCCCAACTCCGAAATCATTTACGGCATCAGCGCTTCTTCCAAGCCGAACGACTCAGCCGTGTTGGGGGCCTACCTCGCCCCGCAGGAAGGCTCGCGTCCCGCTGGCGACGACAACCCTCACCTCGTCATGGCGGCGGGCAACGGAGTCATGTGGGTCGTGGAGACCGGGGAGAACCTGAAGTCCGGCGATCATCTGATTTCGTCGGCGGTGAAAGGTCACGCCATGGCGGATCCAGGGACGTACGGCGTCAGCTACGTCGTCGCCAAGCTGGCGGAGCCGGTCGATTGGAACAAGGTGACGGAAACCGTGACCGTGAACGGAGTGACGAAAAAGCACAAACTGGTGTCGGTCCTGTTCACCAGCTTCAACCTCGTCGATAACCGCGCCGAGATCCAGGACCTGCGCGCCGAACAGGCGAGCCTGAAAGCAACGATCACTGCACTCCGGGCGCAGGTTCAGGAGTTCATGTACGCAAACACGGAAAAGAAGCTCACGCCGATGATCCAGGTGATACCGGCGTCGTATTAACCTTGGTTCTCAGGCACGCCCGCGCGAGGGATGCGGGCGTGCTTTTTCCTCATTCCCCTCCCCCCCAAAAAATGCTAAAAATACCGTCACTTTCTAAGGAGACCCTATGACACGCAAACTCGGCGGACTGATGATGGGCCTTGTGATCGCCTTATCGGCCATGGGCTGCGGCGGCGCGCAGGGGAACAAGGGCTCGTGGAAGGCCGTCTTCCTCACGAGCGGCCAGGTCTATTACGGCAAGCTGACCCAGAACCAAGGCCAGTTCTACAAGCTTCAAGACGTCTACTACATCCGCGTCAACCAGCAGCAGGGAGAGGACAAGACCAAGGCGCCGGATCTCTCCCTCGTGAAGCTCGGCAACGAGATCCACGGGCCGGAGGACGCGATCTACCTGAACCGCGACCACATCCTCTACGTCGAGGACCTGAAGGAGGACGGCCAGGTCGTGAAGGCCATCGCCGACGCCAAGGCGGCGGGAACGAGCCCCGCCGTGGCGGGACAACCCCCCTCACCCACGACCGCCAGCACCACGACGCCGGCCTCAGGGACCACTGCCGTGGATGAAGCCGAGCAATACAAGAAGTTCCAGGAATTTCTGAAGACCCAGAAGCAGCCACCCGCGGAGCAACCTAAGAAGAAATAAAATAGTCCGCGATCGCCTCGACCAACGCGGGCATCGTGTATTTCCTCGGCTGAACGGCGACGTTCAAGCCATGGGCCCGCGCGGTCTTGGCAGTGACAGGACCGATGCAGGCGACGGGGACCGCCCCCGGAGCCCCGGTCATCTTCACGAAATTCTCGACGGTGAGGGAACTGGCGAAGGTGATCATATCGACGTCCTGTAGAGGTTTGGCGCGCCAAACCCCTACGCGTGGAATCGCCGACCGATACCCCTCCGCCACATCCACCCTGGCCCCGGCCTTTTTCAAGGCATCGCGCAACGTTTCGCTCGCTTGTTTCGCCTGAACCAGAAGGATCTTCTTTCCACGCACTCCTGTCTTGATCATCTTCCGTGCCAGGGCTTCTCCCCGGAATTCGTCGGCGACGAGATCCGGCTCAATTCCGCGTTCCACGATCGGCCGCGCCGTCGCCGGACCGACGGCGGCGATCTTGACGCCGTGCAGGTGACGCAGGTCCTTTTTTACCTTCGAAAGCCTGCCGAAGAACGACGCGACGCCGTTGGCGCTCGTAAACGCCATCCAATCATATTGAGAGAGATTCCGGATGGCGCGGTCCAGCGCCTTCCAATGCGACGGTGGACGAATCTCGATGGTCGGCATCTCAACCACCTCGGCTCCTTGCTCTTCGAGAAGCCGTGAAAGCTCGCTCGCCTGCTCCCGCGAGCGCGTGACGACGATGCGGCGGCCCAACAGGGGCTTCTTTTCAAACCAGGCCAGCCGATCGCTCAGGGCCGCGATCTTGCCCACGACGATGACCGTCGGCGGCTTGATGCCTCTGCGCTTCATGGCTTCGACGATCGTTTCCAACGTCCCCATCGCCTTCTTTTGCCGCGGCAGCGTGCCCCACTCAATGACGGCGACCGGCGTGGCGGGATCGGCGCCGGCGGCGATCAGGTTCTCGACGATCTTGGGAAGATTTGCGAAGCCCATCAGGAAGACGATGTTGCCGAGCTTGGAGAGGGCTTGCCAGTCGGGCGCGTAGGCCCCCTCGTCGTCCTTTTCGTGCCCCGTCACGATGGCAACGGCCGAGCCGAAGTTTCGATGAGTGACGGGGATACCGGCATACGCCGGGACGGCGATGGAGGAGGTCACGCCCGGAACGACTTCGAACGGCACGCCCGCCTCGGCCAACGCCTCCGCCTCTTCTCCCCCGCGTCCGAAGACGAATGGATCGCCGCCCTTGAGACGGACGACGGTCTTTCCCCGCCGCGCCTCCGCGATCATGAGGACGTTGATCTCGTCCTGCTCCTTGCTGTGGCTCGCGCCCTTCTTGCCGGCGTAGACGCGCTTGGCCTTGGCGGGTGCGAGATTCAAAAATTTAGGATTGGCGAGGTAATCGTAGACGACGACGTCGGCCTTCTTGAGGCACGCGACCGCCTTGACGGTGATGAGGCCGGGATCGCCGGGACCGGCGCCGACCAAATAGACGAGTCCTACTTTTTGCACGCCCTGAGAATCTCCCGCCCGCCGTGCCCCAAGAGCTGCTTCGCCAGGTTGTCCCCCAGCGCCACCGCCTCACGGATGTTGCCTTCCATCCGGTCGCGGATGAGTTCGCGCCCGTCGGGCGAGGCGATCATGCCGGTGATTTTCAGGTTTTGCCCGTGAACCTCCGCGAAGGCCGCGATCGGCGCGCGGCAGTCGCCTTCCAAGGCCTTGAGGAACGCCCGTTCGGCCTGCACGG
>Ga0247727_10014773_pt1 | contig 12914 bp, 13 predicted proteins | sample WisWelCaveWW1625_FD_202498 | JGI IMG/M metagenome (GOLD analysis project Ga0247727, IMG submission 202498) | Biofilm microbial communities from Wishing Well Cave, Virginia, United States - WW16-25 | ecosystem: Environmental > Aquatic > Deep subsurface > Groundwater > Cave microbial mat | place...
GGGCGACGACGTGCGGCGGATCGACTGGAACGTGACCGCGCGGACGAACGAGCCGCACGTCCGCGTCGACCTCGCAGAGCGCGTGCTCGTCACCTGGCTCGTGCTCGACATGTCCCCTTCGATGCAATTCGGAACCGCCGACCGTCGCAAGGCCGACGTCGCCGAGGGCGTCGCGATTGCGCTCGGACACCTTGCCACCCGCCGCGGGAACCGGCTCGGAGTCGTCACATACGGAGACGCGCATCCTCGAGCGCTCGCACCCAGACAGGGGCGTGCGGGCCTCATCGGACTGCTCGCTGCGCTTCGGCAGCAGCCGGAAGAGACCAGCACGGGTTGGATCTCGCTCGGCAAGGGGATCGCCCTTGCGGGCTCGCTCGCGCGGCAGAAGTCGCTCGCGGTCGTCGTGTCCGACTTCCGCGGCCCGCGCGACTGGCGTCGGCCGCTGCTCGAGCTCGCGGGCCGGCACGACGTCGTCGCCGTCGAGATCCGCGACCCGCGCGAGCAGGAGCTCTCCAACGTCGGCCTCCTCTGGCTCGTCGATCCCGAGACCGGACGCCAGCTTCGCGTGGATACGCACAGCCGCAGGCTCCGCGAGCGCTTCGCGGTGGCGGCCGCCGCCGAGCGCGCCCAGGTCGCGCGCGACTTCACCTCTCTGGGTGTCCGTCACGTCGTCCTCACGACCTCGGGCGACTGGCTGCGCGCGCTCGTCGTCTTCCTCCGCCGGAGGCGATCGTGAGCTTCACCTGGCCGCTTGTGCTCACCGGGCTCGCGGCCTTCCCGCCCCTTGTCGCGCTGTACATCGACTACGACCGGCGGCGCATCGCGTCTCAGGTCGAATTCGGAAACCCGGACCTCCTGCCGAATGTGATCGACCGCGCGCCCGGAAGACTGCGCCACCTGCCGCTCGTCCTCCTCCTGCTCGCCCTCGCGGCGATGATCGTCGGCGTCGCGCGCCCGCACGCAACCGTGAGCGTGCCGCGCGAGGAGGCGACGGTGATCCTCGCCGTGGACGTCTCGCGCTCGATGAAGGCGACCGACGTCGAGCCGACGCGGCTCGACGCGGCGCGTGTAGCCGCGAAGGCGTTCCTCGCAGAGGTGCCGGAGAAGTTCCGGGTCGGCGTCGTCTCCTTCGCCACACGCGCAGCCGTGGGCGTCCCACCGACCGAAGACCGCACGCTCGTCGAAGCCGCGCTCGACTCGCTCAGGCCCGGCGAGGGCACCGCGATCGGCGACGCGGTCGCGCTCTCGGTCCAGCTCGGGCAGAGCAAGGAGCAGAGCGAGGACGTGGTGCCGCGAGCAATCCTTCTCATCTCCGACGGTGCACGGGACGGCGGCAGGATCGAGCCCGACGCGGCCGCTGCGGAGGCGAAGAAGCGAGGCGTCCCCATCTACACCGTTCTCGTGGGGACGCCGAACGGAGTCGTCGAGGAGACGCTGACGGGCGGATTCCGGCGGATAATCCGCGTGCCGCCGAGCCCCGAGACGCTGGAGCAGCTCGCTGCCGCCACCGGCGGCGAGTCCTTTACTGCCGTCGACACGGAGCAGCTCCGCCAAGTCTACGAGGACCTTGGCTCGCGCTTGGGCGAGCGGGAAGAGCTGCGGGAGATCACGGACGCGTTCGCGGCCGGGGCGGTGGTGCTCCTGTTCATGGGCGGCGCCTTCTCGGCCTTCCTCTTCCGGAGGGTCCCGTGAGACGGGTCGCCCGCCTCGGGGCCCTCGCCGCGACCCTCGCGGCCGCGCTCGCGGTGGCCGCGCCGGCGGGTGGCGCGAACGAATGCGACGGGCTCATCGTGTGCGTGCGGGTCGCGGGACCGTGGGTCGTCGTCCCGACGAGCGGGGGGGTGCCGCGCCCGGAGGTCGAGTACCAGCTGACGTGCCCGCGCCGGTTCGTCGTCGGCGGGCTCGACGCCGAGCTCAGCCACCGCGCGATCGACGTGAGCTTCCTGGGGACGCTCGGGAGCCCCGTCAACCCCGGGATCACGACGTCGCGCTCGGCGGTGTTCGCCGCCTCGTACGTCGGCGGGTCGGCCCGCCCTCCGACCTTCCGTCCCCACATCGGCTGCATGCCGGCGGCGGGGGACGGCGTGCGCATCCCGACTGCGGTCACGGCGTTCCCGCCCGGACGTCCGACGATCCGGCGCGTCCGGACGGTGCGGGTGCGGCCCGGTACCGCCACGATCACCCAGGGTTGCGCCGCGCGTGAGCGCCTCGTCGGAGCGTCGCATGCCTTCGGCTTCTTCACGCGGAAGCCGCCGAGCGCGAGCCTCGTCTCGAGCGTGACGGGCTTGCGCCTCGTTCGCGACGCGCGCGTCGTCGTGAGAGTGCGCGGAGACGCCGAGCTCGGCGGCGTCCACGCGGTCGTCCAGGTCCACGCCGTGTGCTCGAGGGCGCGATGAGCAACGCTCGCCTCGGGCTCGCGTTCGCGGGGGAAACCATGTTTCCCCCGCGTGCCCCCTTCTTTCTGAGAGCGTGGGGAACCCGGTTCCCCACGCCCCTCCCCGCTCATCGGCTGGAGAGCAGCCGATGAGCTTCCAGAGCCCATGGCTCCTCTCGGCCTTGCTCCTGCTTGCGGCCGCCGTCGGACTCTGGCTGCTGGCCGAGCGCCGCCGCATGCGCTACGCCGTGCGGTACACGAACATCGACGTGCTCGCCACGGTCGTCTCCAGACCGTCGCGGTGGAGGCTCGTTCCGCCGGCGCTCTTCTTGCTCGCGCTCGCCCTCCTCCTCTTCGGGCTCGCCCGGCCGCAGGTCGAACGGATGCTCCTGAAGGAGCGGGCGACGGTCATCCTCGTCATCGACACCTCACGCTCGATGCAGGCGAAGGACGTCGAGCCCACCAGGCTCGGGGCTGCACAGGAGGCCGTGCGCACGTTCCTCGAGCGGGTGCCGAACCGGCTGCGGGTCGGGCTCGTGGTGTTCGCGGGCGAGGCACAGGTGGCCACGCCCCCGACGAAGGATCACGAGCTCGTCCGGACTGCGGTCGACGAGATCGACTCGTTCCTCGTCTACGGAGGGACTGCGATCGGCGACGCGCTGCAGACCGCGGTGGAGCTGGGCCGCAAGGCCGCGGAGGAGGAACCGCCGGCTGGAGAGGAGATCGTGCTCGGAGCCGATCTCGGGCGGGAAATGCGGACGCTCGCTCAGGCTGCGGGCTGCCGGGAGGAGCAGGGACCCGTGTCGATCCTGTTCCTCTCGGACGGAGCGCAGACCCGCGGCATCCTCCAGCCGCTCGAGGGCGCCGCGCTCGCGAAAGAGGCGTGCATCCCCGTCTTCACCATCGCGCTCGGCACGCCGAACGGCGTCATCGAGCGTGGCCAGTTCGGCTTCCCCGACCCGGGAGGCTCCCCGCTCATCCCCGTGCCGCCAGACCCGATCACGCTCCGGCAGATCGCCGAGACGACGGGAGGCGAGTTCTCCGAAGCGCGCACGGCCGACTCGCTCCAGGCCGCGTACGTGAACCTGGGCTCGCGCCTCGGCCGCGAGCCGGGCGAGAGCGAGATCACGTTTCTCTTCGTTGCGCTGGCGGCCGTCCTGGTAGTTGCGGCCGCTGTTCTTTCGACTCTCCTCTCGCCCCGGCTCCCCTGAATCAGCTCGTGCAAGACCGGAATCCGCTCGCGCGGATCCCGGCCGCGCGAAGATCCCTGAAGCGGACCGCTTCGCGGCCGGGGCGCTGCTTTCGCTTTCGCGCAAGATAGGAAGGCGGCGGCTTCGCGGCCGCGTCGCTCCTCTTCACATCGAATCTCTAGACCGCGACGATCGTGAAGGCGAGGTCCACCTCGTCGTCGCGTCCAGCGGGGTGGATGGTCACCCGGAACGTGCCCGCTGCCACCGGCTCGACGTTGGCATTCGCGTCGCCGACGGCGCTCGCAACCGCGCTCGAGGCGGCGTTCCCGACGAAACGCACCTCGAACACGCCTGTTCCGGTTCTGCGCACCTGAATCGCCCGACCCGTGCAGTTGAACTTCCGGGCGAAGAGCGCCCCGGCGGCCGTGAACTGGTCGGGAATGTTGGCGATCCCTGCGCTCGGATTGCCGGTGACCGCAGCGATTCCGCGCACAGCTCCGTTGGTGCAGCGCTGCTGGGCGGCCGTTGCGCCTTGAATTCGCTCGCCGACCGCGAACGCGGACCCTCCGAGCGCGAAGAAGAGGGCGACGAGCGCGATCGCCGTCCCAGGGGTGATCGATAGGACCTTGCTGGCCTTCATGGTCGAGCTCCTTCCGGGGTTGATGTTCTCACGCGATAGGTTCTCTCGGATGCCGGACGACACCGCCGGACCGCAACGGCGTTGGGGAAAGAGAGAGAGGCGTCTTCTCGGCGGTGCCGCGATGGCGACCGTGGTCGTGGCCGTGTTCGTCTTCGTCCTCCCGCGCATCGCCGACTACCGCGACGTCTGGGACGTCATCCGCGAGCTCGGCTGGGAGGACGCGGTTCTGCTTGCCGGGGCGACGCTGCTCAACCTCGCCACCTTCCCTCCGCCCTGGATGGCGGCGCTCCCCGGCCTGCGCTACCGGCAGGCGCTGGCGATGACGCAGGCGTCGACGGCGCTCTCGATCGTGTCGCCTGCAGGCGCGGCCGTCGGGATGGCCGGGTCCTACTCCATGCTCCGCTCGTGGGGCTTCAGGCCCGGTCCGGTCGGCGTGGCCGTTGCCGTCACCGGGATCTGGAACCAGCTCGCCAACCTGACCTTTCCGGTCGTCGCGCTCGGGCTCCTCACTGCGGTGGACGAGGATCATCCTGCGCTCCGGAGCGCTGCGCTCGTGGGGGTAGCCGTCCTTCTCGTCGTGCTCGGAGCCTTCTGGCTCGCGCTCTCGAGTCCCCGCCGGGCTCGCCAGATCGGCGACCTCGCCGCGCGGCTCGTCAGTCGCACGAAGCGGCTCATCGGTCGGGCTTCCGTCGACTGGGGTGGGGACAACCTCGCGCGCTTCCGGTCGCGGACGCTCGACCTGCTCGAGCGGCGGTGGCATGTGATCACGGCCGCGACCCTCGTGGGCCACCTGACCGTCTTCGTCCTCCTCCTCGCGTGCCTGCGGGCGGTTGGCGTCTCGGACTCAGAGGTCTCGTGGGTCGAGGCGTTCGCGGCGTGGGCCCTCGTCCGCATTCTCGGCGCGATTCCGCTGACCCCGGGAGGGCTCGGCATCGTCGAGCTCGGCCTGACGGGAGCGCTCGTCGCGTTCGGTGCCTCGAACGCGGATGCGGTGGCCGCGACTCTCCTTTACCGTGCGCTGACGGTGCTCCCGACGCTCGCGCTCGGACTGCTCGCGGCTGCGACGTGGCGGACGCACCATCCTCGAGACGGTCTAGAGTCCTCTGGGTGACCCTGACGAGGGGCAGGATCACTAGTGCGAGGGATCAGGCGTCCCCCGAGCAGGGCAGGGATGCGGTCCGCTTCGGTCCTACGGTTCGACCATGACCTCCGCAACTGCGGCGGGACCGGTCCGATTCGGCTTGGCAGCGATCCTTCTCGCCTCTCTCGCGGCGTTCCTCGTCGCCGGTAGGGCCGATGGGGCCGGACGCGCGTGGACTGCCTATCTGGCTCCCGCGTCCGCGTGTCCAGGATCGATCGATCCGGCGGCCTCCCCGGCGGTCCAGCGGCGCGCAGTCGGCTGTCTCATCAACTGGGCGCGGGTTCACGACCGACGCGCGCGCCTCGCGCAGCCGGCGTCGCTTCAGCGGGCGGCGGCGCTGAAGGCGCGCGGAGTCGTCTCCTGCGGACAGTTCTCTCACACACCGTGTGGCGCCGATCCCACGGCCTCCGTACGAGCCGCCGGCTATCGATACTCGAGCTTCGGCGAGAACCTCTTCGTCGGCCCGTGGGGCCGGGTCACTGCGCGAGATGTGGTCGCGGCCTGGCTCCAGTCGCCTCCGCACCGCGCGAACGTTCTGCGTCCCGGCTTCCGCGATGTGGGCGCTGCGCTTGTTCGCGTGCGCGATCTCTTCGGCGACGGCGAGGGCGACGCGGTCGTCTGGATCGCAGCCTTCGCGGCTCCGCGCTAGGAGGACTCGCCAGGCGAGCCGGGAACGACCGGCCAGATGGAGAGGGAGGAGAGCCACCTCGACGACATGCGCGCGGCGATCCGCGGCGACTTCGAGCGCCTCGCGGGCCGGCGTGGAGAGCAGGAGCTCATGCGTGTGTCCGCGGCCGAGGGCGAGCCCGCACCGGAGCTCGTCGAGGCGCATGTCGATGAAGAGCCCGCTCTTCGCTCGTGGCTCGCGCGCCTGGCGGGTCTCTTTTCGAGCTTCTAACGCAATGAACGGCCATGTCGCGATGCGGCGCTGGACGCCGTGATGCCGCGTCCTCAGCCCTACCCCAGAAAGTGCTGGCGCACTTTCCGGGTTGCCCCGGGAGTCGCGCCCGTATCGCAGTGGATACGGGCGCTCCCTGCGTCCTTGCCTCATGGCGTACAGCATCCGCCTCGCGACGGGCGATCATTACGTTAGAAGCTCTTCAGTTCTAATGGCGGCGTGGAGAAGGCCGAGCGCGACGCGATCATGCGCCAGGGGATCGTGCTGTCGGAGACCCCGAGGGATCGGCGAGAGCGGGCAGCGCTCGAGGAAGACCTCGAATCGCACCCGCTCCGGGGCAAGCCGCTTCCGCTGCGCCTGCGCAACTTCCGGCCGGCCGCGGACGCGTACCTCGCCGCCGCACGCGGCCCGCTCCACTACATGGTCCGCCTACACGAGATCGAGCTCCGGACCGAAGAGCACGAGGCCGCGCTCGCCGAAAGGTGGCACGCGCTCGCGGAAGAGTGCGCCGGCGAAGCCGCGCGCTTCGCGCGCCGCTGGCGATCCGCCGCACGCCGTGTCGTCTTCGACGAGGTCAACGATCTGATCGAACGACACAACCGCTGGTACCCGGTCGAGTCGCGCCTGCCCATGGACCCGCGAACGGGCACCTATGTGCTTGTCAACGGGCGCGATTACTGCCTGGCGCCTCTCGGCCCGAAGTGGGTGCTCGAGCGCTTCCCGCCTGTACTGAACCGGGCACGATCCACGTCCGCCTGAAGTTCCGCCGGCCGGGAAGAATGCAGGGGTGACTCTCGCCGAGCTCGCCGTGACCGTCGCCCTGCTCGGCGCGCTCGGTCTCGTGGCGCGCCGGCTCGGCCTCTCGGCGATACCGGCCTATCTCCTCGCCGGCCTCCTCCTCGGCCCGAACGAGCCCAAAGAGCTCGCGCTCATCTCCCCGTCCGAGGTCACCGAGTTCGTCGCCGAGCTCGGGATCGTCTTCCTCCTCTTCTTCCTCGGCCTTGAGTTCAGCCTCGGGCGGTTGATGCGGACGGGTCGGCACGTGGGGCTCGGTGGTGCAGTCGACCTCGTGACGAACGCGGGCCTCGGGCTTCTCGTCGGCGTCGCGGTGTTCGGTACGAGGTGGGCCGCGCTCGTCCTCGCCGCCTGCATCTACGTCTCGTCGAGCGCGATCGCGGTCAAGGGCTTGATCGACTTCCGTCGGCTGGGCGACGACGAGACCGATCTCGTTCTCGCGATCCTGGTGTTCGAGGACATCGTGATCGCGTTCATGCTCGGGTTCGCCGCGGCCGGCGGCGGGGAGCCTTCCGACACGCTCGTCCTCGTCGCCAAGGCGCTCGCGTTCGTGACTCTGGGCCTCGCGGCCTCGCGCTGGCTCACGCGGCCTCTCGACCGGCTGCTCGACCGGCTGCCGCTCGAGTTCTTCCTCCTCGCCGTCTTCGGGTTCCTCGTCGGGAGCGCCGCGGTCGCCGAGGAGCTGGGCCTCTCGTCGGCGATCGGCGCCCTGATGGCGGGGATCGTGCTTGCGGAAACCTCCGTGCGTGAGCAGATCGAGGACCGCTTCTTCAGCTTCCGCGACATCTTCGCCGCGCTCTTCTTCTTCGTCTTCGGTCTGTCGATCGACCTGACGGCGATCGGCGACGTCGGCTGGATCGTCGCCCTTGCCGTCCTCGCCACACTCGTCGGGAAGATCGGCGCGGGCTGGGTCGCCGGCCGGGTCGGAGGGTTCACGAGCCGGCAGAGCTTCAACGCGGGCGTCGCGCTCGTCGCGCACGGCGAGTTCACGATCATCCTCGCCCAGCTCGCGTCGGGGAACCCCTCGCTCCACGCCGGCGAGCGCACGGACCTCATCGCCTTCGCCGGCCTCTACGTCCTTGCGACTGCGACGATCGGCCTCGTCCTCCAGAAGGAGTCGAAGCGCTTGGGCCGCATCCTGTTCCCGATCCGTAGACTGGCGCCGGAGAGGTAGTGGTCCACTAATGCCAGTCGATCTACGAGAGACTCGCCTTCCCGGCGTCGGCGTCAAGTACGCGTTCGATACCGCCCAGGGCGGCCGGCTGTCGGTGATCATGCACAACGACGGCCAGCGCGAGATCTACTTCTATCGCCGGGGGGACGACGACGAGCCGACGGCCGTGATCGAGCTCCACGACGACGAGGCGCGGCAGCTCGGCGCCGTCATCGGCGGTGCCTACGAGCGTCCGAAGATCGTCGAGGAGCTCGAGATGGCGCTCGGCGAGCTCCAGATCGAGTGGATCCCGGTCCCGGACTCGAGTCCCGCGATCGGCCGCACGCTCGCCGACTGCCGCCTGCGGGCCCGCACGGGCGTCACGGTGATCGCGATCCTCCGCGAGCCGGAGCCGGTCAGCGGCGCGCAGCCCGAGGACACGATCCAGAAGGAAGACACGCTGGTCGCCGTCGGCAAGGCCGGGCAGTTTGCCCAGTTCAGGCGCCTGCTCGCCGAAGGCCCTTTCGGCTCCTAGAGGCTTGATGTGGAAGGAGGCGCGGCGGCCGCGAAGCGGCCGCCTTTAGGGATCTTCGCGCGACCGGAATCCGCGCGAGCGGATTCCGGTCTTGCGCGCACGAACGAGCGCGTCGATCGCGGGTCGCTCCGCTCCCTCGACGTCTCGGAGCACGCGCTCGGCTTTCTCGATCTCGAGCCCGCCAAGCTCTGCCACGATGTCGTCGGGCGTGTAGAGGACCGACGGCTCCCTCGGGCCGCCGACGCCGTCCGTCAGGTTGGTCGAGTCGTGGCCGACGAGGAGGAAGGTCGCCCCGGGGGCGAGGGCGTCGGCGGCACGGGCCAGAACAAGCCGGCGCTCCTCAGCCGGAATCTGGAGGTAGAGCACGAGGACGAGGTCGAATGCGGCGGGCTCGGGCTCGAAGTCGAGGAGATCCGCGCAGACGAAGTCGACGTCGAGTCCGAGCCGCGCGGCTCGTTCCCGCCCCTTGGCGATCGCGATCTCCGAGAAGTCGACCGCAGCCACGCGCCAGCCGAGCTCGGCGAGCCAGATGGCGTTTCGCCCCTCGCCGCACGCGAGGTCGAGCGCGCGTCCGGGGGCAAGACCCGCGACTTCGGCCACGAGGACGCGATTCGGCTTCGCGCTCCAGAGCAGCTCCTTCTCGGCGTACTTGCGGTCCCAGTCGTCACGCCTCACGAGGCCTCGCTCTCTGTCCGGCGACCCGCTGGGTCGCGAAAAGCGTCAAGACGCAGAGAGCCGCGCCCACCAGGTACGGGACCGCGTCGCCGAACCTGGCTGCGAGCGCGCCGCCCACGGACGGTCCGGTCATTTCTCCCAGTGCCCAGGCCGTGTTCATCAGCCCGAAGGCGAGGCCTTGCGAAAGTCCGGCCACGTCCGCCCGGACTGAGCCGAGGGACATGCCGGGCGTGTAGAAGCCACCGAACGCAAGGGCAGATGCCCCCACGAGAACCGCGATCACGATCGGTTCGCTCGCCGCTGCGAGTGCGACCGCCACGACTGTGGAGAAGATGAGCGCAACGCGAATGGGGAGGAGCCTCCCGACCCGGTCGCTGGCACGCCCGATGAGTGGGTTCAGGACGACTTCGACGAGCCCGGCGGCGACAAAGACGATCCCGATCGCAAACGGCGTCCACCCCTCCGCGTAGAGCGCCAAGGGGACGAGCAGGATGAGGACACCGAAGAGGAGGGCCGGCAGCGTGTTCAGCCAGAGACCGCCGAGGAAGCGCGGATCGCGCAGGGCGCGTATGAGGCCCGCCCTCGTCGTGGGCTCTGAGGGAGCAGCGGGATGTATCGCTGCGAACGCGGTGAACGCCAGCACGAGCACTCCGACGGCGACGAACGAAGGGCGAGTACCGACGAGCTCCGCGACACCGCCGAACATGGGCCCGAGGACGGTGCCGAAGACGGCCGCGCCGAACGCCGTTCCGATCACCTGACCTCGCCTGCTCGCGGGCGCGACGACGGCGATCCATGCCAGGGCACCCGCCCACGTAAACGTGCTCGAGAGCCCTTGGACGACGCGGGCGGCTCCGAGCGCGAATGCGCTGTCCGCCGCGGCGAAGGCGAAGCTCGCGAGAGCGAGCAGGAGGAGGCCTCCGACGACCGCTCGCTTCGGCCCGAACCTCGCGGCGGCGATCCCGCCCGGGATGCCGCCGAGGAGCGCCCCGGCGCCGAACGAGCCGAGGAGCAAGCCGGCACCCGTCTTCGAGAGGTCGAACTCTTCCGCGTACCCCGGGACGAGCGGGGTCAGCGCGCCGAAGAGCATCGCGTCGACGAAGACGATCGCGCTGACCAGGAGCAGGAGGCGGCGCACGACGGCCAGAATAGGGGTCAGGTCTTGCATGTTGCACGGGGCGTGCAACATGCAAGACCTGACCCGCAAAGAAATGCACCGAGCCGGTGACGCCTTCGTCCGGCTTACCGACTGACCGCCGCCGAAGCGGCTGCCGATCGGAGAGCCATCAACCTCGGACGCTCCGTACTCGGTGCAAGAGCGACTCTACGAAGTCAGCCGCTGCGCGTCAAGCACCGCCGGGAAGGAATTGTCCGCAATTTCCGGCAAAGCCACTTCTTGTAATGAGATGCTCTTCCCGGCCGTCAGATCCGAGAGGATCTGACCGCGCATAAAGAAATGCACCGAGCCGGTGGCGCCTTCGTCCGGCTTACCGACTGACCGCCGCCGAAGCGGCTGCCGATCGGAGAGCCATCAACCTCGGACGCTCCGTACTCGGTGCAACGACGACTCTAAGGGACGCGGTTGGGTTGTGTCAAGGCGCCCGCAGACGGACTTGTCGCAAATTGCGAAGTTTTCTTTTCACACAAGGTCAGGCTGCGCACAACTCTGTGTGCTCTGGATCGGTGAGGGAAGAACAAGGGCCGGGCGCCAAGGCCCGGCCGCAAGAGTTCGCCGAGCCGGGAACGCTTTCGTCCACCTTCCCGACGAACCTTCCGCTTCCGCGTAGTGCTCCTCGGGGGGCTTCGACCTACCGGCGCCCCGTGCTCGGCGCAGGCGGGACTCTACGCGATTCCGGCCGTGGCGATCAAGGGCATGTCCAAACGAATTTCGCGCAAATTCCGTCAGGCTGACCGAGAGCCGTCCCTGTGAGGAGGGAGCGCCGCGGCCGCGAAGCGGACGCCTTCAGGGATCTTCGGGCGACCGGCATCCGCGCGCGCGAATGCCGGTCTTGCGCCAAGAGGAGCGCCGCGGCCGCGAAGCGGCCGCCTTCCGATCTTGCGCGAAGGCAAAAGCAGCGCCCCGGCCGCGAAGCGGTCGGCTTCAGGGATCTTCGCGCGATCGGAATGCGCGCGAGCGGATTTCGGTCTTGTGCCAAGAAGAGCGCCGCGGCCGCGAAGCGGACGCCTTTAGGGATCTTTGCGCGACCGGAATGCGCGCGAGCGGATTTCGGTCTGCGCTAACAAGTCAGCCGATCCAGGCCTGGCCGTTCCAGAACGCGCGAAGCTTGCCGCGCCGCCCGAGCTCGAGGTGAAGCTCTTGCGGCTCGATGAGCCCGGGTGTCGCAAATACCTCGATGCCGTCGCCTTCGTGGACGCGCCGGAACTCCTTCGCGGGCGGCGAGGTTCCCGTCTCGAGCGTGTAAGTAAGGGCGGAGCAGCAGCGAGACGCCTTCGGCCAGATGTAGAGCATCCCGCCTTGCTGCCGCACGGCAGTGAGGGCGTCGGGTTCGGCGACCAAGCGCATGAACGCAGTTTAGGGTCTCGCCTGGCGGCTGGGGCGGATTCCGGAGGTGACGAATGAGAGAGCGGGCGAAAGCGGTCGTGATCGGAGGAGGCGTGGGCGGCTGCGCGGTCCTCTACTGGCTCGCGCGCCTCGGCTGGGAGGATGTCGTCCTCGTCGAGCGGGCGGAGCTGACGAGCGGCTCGACGTTCCACTCGGCAGGTCTCGTCGGTCAGCTCCGGAGCACGCTCTCGCTGACGAAGATGATGATGGCGAGCGTCGATCTCTACCGCTCGCTCGAGGAGGAGGTCAGCCTCGAGACCGGCTGGCACGAGGTCGGGTCGCTCCGCCTCGCGTCGTCGGAGGAGCGCATGGAGGAGATATCGCGTCAGGCCGGCTGGGCGAAGACGTTCGGCCTCCCGCTCGAGCTCATCTCCCCGTCGGAGGCACAGGAGCTCTTTCCACCCATGACGACCGACGGAGTCCTCGGCGCCGCATTTCTTCCCACCGACGGCTACGTCGACCCGAGCCAGCTCACCTTCGCACTCGCCGAGGGCGCCCGGCGTCGCGGCGCCGAGATCAAGCAGCGAACGCGTGTTACCGGCATCCGCGTCCGTCACGGCCGCGTCGAGGCGGTCGAAACCGACCAGGGCGAGATCGAGACCGAGATCGTGGTCAACGCAGGAGGGATGTACGCGCAAGAGATCGGTGCGCTCGCCGGCGTGAACGTGCCGATCGTCCCGATGGCGCACGAGTACCTGATCACGAAGCCGACTGGCCTCCCGCTCGACATGCCGACGATGCGCGACCCGTCGCTTCTCGTCTACTTCCGCCCCGAGTCGGGCGGGCTCGTCATGGGCGGGTACGAACGGCACTGCGCGCCGTGGGGGCTCGACGGGATCCCGGCCGACTTCAACTCGAGGCTCCTCGAGGAGGATTGGCCGCGGTTCGAGGAGCTGATGGAAAACGCGGTCGTCCGCGTTCCGTCGCTCGCCGAGATGGAGGTGGTCAAG
>Ga0247727_10014774_pt1 | contig 12914 bp, 12 predicted proteins | sample WisWelCaveWW1625_FD_202498 | JGI IMG/M metagenome (GOLD analysis project Ga0247727, IMG submission 202498) | Biofilm microbial communities from Wishing Well Cave, Virginia, United States - WW16-25 | ecosystem: Environmental > Aquatic > Deep subsurface > Groundwater > Cave microbial mat | place...
TTGGGGAAAACGGCTTTGGTTTGCAGATAGGATTGGCGGTACAGACAGCATGGTAGCAAATGCCGATTCCAACCTTCAGATCGGTTCGGGTTACAGGCAGTTGGATTTCTTTCAGAAGATCCTTTTTCAACAAAGTGAAAAAATTACGCACAGCGTTAATTTTCAGTATTCTACCGGATCTGATGTTCCATTTTATGCCCGGTTGACTCAGACTTCCGGATCAATGCCCCGGTTTGCGGAATGGTATTATGGTCCGCAGGAAAGGATATTTACTTCCTATACCTTCAGTTTGAAAAACGCCCAGGGACTTTTTGAAAATGCACGGATCATCAGCGCGTTTCAGAAGATCAGCGAGAGCCGTCACGACCGGAGATTCGGAAACAACACTTTGAATAACCGTTTCGAAGATGTTGCTGTTTTGACTTGCAACGCTGATTTTGAAAAGAAGATCAAATCAAATGAATTGCGATATGGCCTGGAAGGAACCTTTAACAGGGTGAACTCTGCGGCCTACACCAAAGATATCGCTACCGGAGCAATGAGCGCTCTGGATAGCCGGTATCCGGTTGGCGGTTCAAATATGTCATCGGCCGCAGTTTATGTCACTCATGCAAGGGAATTCAGTCCAAAATGGATACTCAATGACGGCGTCCGCTACAGCCAGATCAGTCTGAAGTCGCAGTTCGGGGACACGACATTTTTCCCGTTTCCTTTTGATGAAGTGAGGCAATCCGGCGGCGCATTGACCGGAAACATCGGGTTGATTTTCATGCCCGGCGAATGGAGGTTTGCGGCCCTGGCATCTTCCGGATTCCGGGCGCCGAATGTGGATGACGTTGCAAAAGTTTTTGAGAGCATCCCGGGGAGTGTTATCGTCCCGAATCCGGGATTGAAACCGGAGTACACGTACAACGGCGACTTCACGATTTCCCGGCGTTTTGGCGAATCGGTCCGCATTACAGGAAACGGGTATTATACCATTTATCGAAATGCGATTTCGGTTTCGCCGTCTCAATTCCAGGGAATGGATTCTATTTTTTATGACGGGCAAATGAGTCAGGTGACCAGCAGTCAAAATGTGACAGAAGCATTTATCCGGGGCGGAAGCGCCGGATTGCAAGCCGATGCAGGAAGGACAGTTTCCATCTCAAGCACCATCAATTATACTTACGGGCGAATCAAGACGGACTCGACGCCATATCCGCTCGATCACATTCCTCCTGTTTTTGGAAAGACCGGAATCACGATGAAGGTGCAAAGATTCCGTGCTGAATTTTTCGTCATGTACAACGGTTGGAAACGACTGAAGGATTACAATATGTTTGGCGAGGACAATTTTGCGAATGCGACGGAGAACGGCACGCCGGCCTGGACGACTTTGAATGTGAGGGCGACTTACAATTTCACGAAGAGCGTTCAATTGCAGGCAGCGCTGGAAAATATTGGCGATGTCAATTACCGGGTTTTTGCATCGGGGATCAGCGGAGCGGGGCGGAATCTGGTGGTTACTGTCAGGGGGAGTTTCTGAGACCTCGCTCTCGCTCCCGCAATTTTCTTCCCGGGGGCTGAGGTCAAAAAAAACGCCACACCGAAACCTCGATGGGGCGTTTTTTCAACCGGAAATCCGGATCAGTTCTTGGAGAACGTCATCGTCATTTTCTTTCCGCCCATGTCATTGGTGCTTACCCACTTGCTGCCGGACAGTTCAGTGATTTAGAGTTCGTCTTCTTTTTCCTTGCCTTCTTCCTTCGTTTTCAACATTTTGCCGTCATCTGAAATAGTCCAGGTTCCCTTCATCTCTTTGGTTTCACCCATCATTGAAGTTTTGCCCGAGTATTTTCCATCGGCATTGAAGGTCATTTCCATGTTGCCGACCATCATCTTCTTCATTTCGTCAAACTGCTTTTTTTCTTCTTCTGAAGCGCCGTCAACGGCAACATCTGAAAGTTTCCATGTGCCAACTATGTTGTCTTTCGGACTTCCGGCACAAGCTGCAAGCAACATCAGGCATGCGGCGAATACAAAAAATTGTGTCTTTTTCATCTGTAATTGCTGATTTATGGGTTAATGAATGCTGTTTTTAATGAATGGAGCGCCAAAAAACGCAAATTTTTCGGCAAAAAGAAAGGGAAAACTCCGTACCATCAAACGAATCAGTTCTTTGACATCGTCATCGTCACAGAGCCTTTCTCATCAATTTTCTGAGTAATCACCATTTTTGCGGCAGAAAGCTCGGTCAGGGTGAGGCTGTCGACTTTTTCCTTACCGGTTTCCTGGGTAATGAGCATCTTTCCATCTTCTGTAAGCTTCCAGGATCCGCCAGATTCAAGAATTTCACCTTCTTTCATCGGATTCGGAGCTACCATACTATAGCTTGCGTCGCCATTGAAGGTCATATTCATCTTTTCCTTCATCGCATTGATCATTGGATCCATCATAGCCTTCATTTCCGGCGTCATTTCGACTCCCATATCATATGCTACATCGCTCAATGACCATGTGCCTACCAGGTTATCGGACGGCTTGGCGTCATCGGTTTTGGCCTGAGCAGAATCCTTTTTCGTGGAATCCTTACCGTCACCTTTGCCTTTTTTGCCATCATCGCAGGAAGTTGCGATGAAAAGGCCCGCAACCAGGAAGAAAAACAGTAATTTTTTCATTTTGGACTAGTGTTTAAACTGTTAAATCTAAATTGTGGCGCAAATCAAAGAAAAAATTGAATCAAACCAAAAAATTTTGCCCCAAAACCCTGGTTAAATAGTTGAAATACAGCTAAAAACCGAGCAGGTAAATGCCGGTTTCCGGCTCTGGATTCGTCTTCAAAACTTTCCTCGTCCGGGAATCGTTCATTAACAATCTGGCCTCTTAAGGAAGGCCAATCTCCTTTGGAAGCATTATATTCGTCATAGCTATGAAATTTCCTTCTTTCTGCGGATCAATGGTTTATCGTTATACCGCATTCGCAATCATCTTCCTCTTTGCAACTTCCTACCGTTCTGCTGAAAAGCAAAGCAGGGATGAAGTCCTCCTCAAAATGATGATGGATGGAATCGGTACCCACCACTACCTCGTCAAGGACGTCAATGACGAATTCAGCAGGGATGTGTTCGAGCTGTATATCAAACGCCTCGATGGCAACAAGAGACTGTTCCTTCAATCGGATATTGACCAGTTCGACACGTGGAAAGAAAAGATTGATGATGAAATCCGGTCCTCTTCGTTCACATTCTTTACCTTGACTGAATCGGTTTGGAATGAGCGTATGAAGGAAACTGCAAGCTTTATCGAGGATATCCTTGCCCAGCCATTCGATTTCAGCGGAAATGAGGAAATAGTTCTTGATCCGGATATGAGGGAGTTTGCCAAAACCACAGAAGAGCGAAAGGAAATGTGGAGAATCTCTCTCAAGCACCAGACCCTTTCGCGGATCTGGGAAACGATGAAAGAAGAGGAAGCTGCGAAAGAAAACAAACCCGATGCTGAAATTAAGGAATTCGCAATACTTGAATCTGAAGCCAGGGAAAGAGTACTGAAAAACAACCGGAGCTGGCTCGACAGAATGGAAATGCTGGAAACCGACGACCTGCGTTCGACATTTCTCAATTCGGTCGCAAATGCCATTGATCCGCACACAGCCTATTTCCCTCCTGAAGACAAGGAAGACTTTGACATCGGCATGTCTGGTCAACTGGAGGGAATCGGGGCGACTTTGACTCAAAGGGACGGTTATACGAAAGTCGAAAGGATCGTTCCCGGAAGTCCGTCTGCCAGACAGGGAGAACTCGAGGGGGGGGATGTCATTCTCAAGGTGGCACAGGGAAATGAGGAAGCGGTTGACATTGTGGATATGCGTCTCGACAAGGCTGTCAGGCTGATCCGTGGTCCGAAAGGAACTGTGGTGAGGTTGACCGTAAAAAAAGGCGATGCATCCGTCAAATTGATTTCGATCATCCGCGATGTTGTGGTGCTTTCCGAAACATATGCGAAAAGTTCGATTCTGAAAATCGAAGGATCAGAAGCAAACGTCGGATACATCAGGTTGCCTAAATTTTATGCTGATTTCAATGGTAAGGAAGGAAGATCCTGCGCCAAGGATGTGGAACAGGAGATCGTGAAACTCAGGAAGCAGAATGTTTCCGGTATCATTCTTGATCTTCGGAACAATGGGGGCGGATCACTTCAGGATGTCGTGGATATGACCGGATTGTTTATTGAAACCGGTCCAATCGTTCAGGTGAAATCCCGGGGTGGCAGTCCATATGTTCTTGCCGACAGGAATCCGGCCCTTCAATTTGATGGTCCGGTTGTGGTGTTGGTGAATGCATTCTCAGCATCTGCCTCCGAAATCATGGCAGCCGCCATGCAGGACTATGGCCGGGCGATAGTCATTGGTACCGGTCCGACATTCGGTAAGGGAACCGTGCAGAGATTCTTTGATCTTGACCAGGCCCTGGAAGGGAATCAGGACATTAAACCTCTTGGTTCCATCAAGCTCACAACTCAGAAATTTTACCGCATCAACGGCGGAACCACCCAATTGAATGGCGTAATACCTGACATCGTTCTTCCTGATGTATACAGCCAGATCGAAATCGGGGAGAGGGAAAACGAATTTCCGATGGTCTGCGATATGATAGATCCGGTGACTTTCGGGAAATGGGACAAGTACCAGGTTGCATTGAGTGATATCGGGAAATCGAGCGTTTCGCGGACCGGCGGGAATGAATTCTTCAGGAAAATGGCTGAGAATTCTGCCCGGTGGAAAGAAAACCGTGACCGCAAAACCGTCACATTGAATTATGAAGCATTCGTTGCCGAATCGAGGGTGGATGAAGAAGAAGCAAAGAGGTATGAAGATCTATCGAAAGCCATTGCCGGTTTCTCGTCCATCACATTACCGGAAGATTCCGTGAAGATTGTTGCTGATTCTTCGCTGATCGCTCTCAATGAAGATTTCCACGATTCCAACGAAAAAGATTCCTATCTCTGGGAAGCAATGCAGGTGATCAGGGAGATGGCGGGGAAACCGGAAGCGGTTGCCGGGAAAGAAAAGTAGTCGTAAGTCCTTAGAATGGGAGACGTAAGCGACCGAATGAAGCCCCGATGTTTCGGAGGCATAAGGCGCAATGCGTAACAAAAATTGATGAGCGATTCCAGGGGATTCACGATGTCCCGGGGGTGAAGCCCCCGGATTGTTAATCCATCCCGCGGGATTCTTAGTAGTCAGGCGACATTCTGCTTTCATCTTTCTACTTTCATCTTTCTATCCCGGCAATTTCATTTGAAATTGCCGGGATCACGGCTTTCAACTTCCTGCTTTTCCCGCTCCCGATCGGGAGCTCAATGGTGATGTCCCCCGGGACCATGAACATGCCCATGCGAAAGTTCCTCGCTTGTTGCATCCCGTACATCAATCACTTCGACGTCAAAATTCAATGTGACACCCGCAAGCGGATGGTTGGCATCAATTGTGATTTCAGTTCCGGATATTTTCATCACGGTGACAACCTGCATATGATGGCCATGCTGGGCCTGGAATTGATCCCCCTCCCGGACTTCGGCTTCCGGGGGAAACTGATCCCTTGAAATGACCTGTACCAGGGATTCGTCCCGGGGACCGTAGCCCTTTTCCGCCGGGACTTTGACCTGCAATTTGCTGCCAATCAATTTGCTGCTGAGGGCCTCTTCCAGGCCCGCCACAATCATTCCTGAACCGTAAATGAAAGCAAATGGTTCGCGGCCCTTTGAACTGTCAATTACGTTCCCGCCCTCATCTGTCAGGGCATAATGAATGGACACAACTTTGTTCTTTGAGATCATCTATTATTCAAAAAAAAGGAATTGCAAGAAGCACAAAACGGTGGAAAATGCAAACTCAGCGGTTCAGGGTGAATTTCACCGTCGTACCGGAACCAAGCGCCGATTCGATCCAGATGTGTCCGCCATGAACCTCCACTATTCTCTTAGCCACGGCAAGCCCGATGCCGGTTCTTTCTTCCTCTCTTGAAGATGCAAGAGTCTGAAATACCCCAAATACCTTGTCGTGAAATGCAGGAGCGATTCCCGGCCCGTTGTCTGTGAATGCAAATTCAAAACCCCTTTTGCTTTCGGTCCAGCTGACATGCATGGAAGGAGTCTTGCCGCTGATCCGGTGATGAATGGCATTGTCCATCAGTTCCTGCATCAATGACTGGAGGTAGCCGGGATTTCCCCTTACCACCGGCAATTTTCTGTCAACATGAAGGTCAATGTGATCAAACGCTCTCACCACATTGTGGGCACGTTGCAGCAGTTGGTCCATGTCGCAATGTGAAAGTTCCGGTTCAGTTCTGCCGATGTGCAGGTAATTCAGAATATCGTCAAGCAAATGCTGCATCCTCGAAACCTGACTGCGGAGTTTGTTCAGGTTTTCTGCAGAATCGCCGGCAAGATGATCCTTCTGATCTTCGCGGATCCAATCTGCAATAGAGGAGATGCCCCGCAAAGGAGCTTTGAGGTCATGTGACATCAGATAGGATATCTTTTCCAGTTCGCGGTTTCGTTCGTCGAGATTCTCCCTTTCCTTATCGAAAGATGATTTCAACCTGCCGACTGAAATTCCGATCGAAATTCCGAACAGTGCAAAAAACAACCACCGGTTGAACAGGACCATTCCCGGATCATATCCGGAAACGACAATTTCGGGAAACATGGTTTCGAGGGTCAAAAGAACAACCACGTCCAGGATCATCAAAAAGTAAATCCATTTGTGCTGATCCTTGTGAGAGATCAGCATAAACAAAACCCAGAGCAACAGGTAACCCAGGGGAACCGTGCCTGTGATTCCGTCAAAATTGAACCAGGTATTTGTAAAAAATACAATCGTAAGAATGACGAAAGCCATGACTGGCGGTTTTGTACCGGGGCTGATTGAAATGAAGAAAAGAAGGATACCATAGCCGATGGTAGCGGCATAAATGCCGATCGCTGAAACCAGCGAAACGTCCATAAACTGAATCAGGACCGAACCGAGCGAAACCATGAAAAACATGATTCCGGTAACCAGGCGAAAAACGGTTCTTTCAGATTCGAGCCGGGAATGGTCAGTGCCGGGCATGGGTAAAATTCGAATTGAATCCGAATGTAAGCAAAGGAAACTTCCCTTCCGGAAATGAATTCACGCCCGGACCGCAGGAGCGGTCACGGGACGTGAATTACAGATCGCAAAAACCCTCAGAAAAATCTTGAATTTCTACACCCCTATCTGTCTTTTGATCTCAATATGCCGTGGTTGCGAGAAGCAGATCGCCTGCTTTGATGGATGCGTTGCCCGACATGATGCAGGCGCGCTCGATCGTCGCTTTCAGTTCCCTGACATTTCCCGGCCAGTCGTAATCCTTTATTTTGGACAAGGCGTCTTCGGCGATGGCGATGGCGGAAATCTTATTTTTCATCGCAAATGTATTTGCGAAATTCTGAGCCAACAGAAGTTTGTCATCACCCCGTTCGCGCAATGGTGGCAGGTTGATGATGAATCCCTGCAGACGGAAATACAAATCCTCACGGAATCGCCCTGCCTTTACTTCGCTCCAGAGATTGCGGTTGGTTGCCGCAACAATCCGCACATCAAGAGAAATTGTCTTGTTGCTTCCGATGCGTTGAATTGTGCGCTCTTCCAATACACGAAGCAGTTTGCTTTGTCCCTGCAGATCTATTTCGCCGATTTCATCCAGGAAAATGGTTCCTTTCAGAGCTTGTTCAAACTTGCCGATCCGCTTTCCCGACGCGCCGGTAAATGCACCCTTTTCATGTCCGAACAATTCCACCTCAAACAGGTCTTCAGGAATGGCCGCCATATTAACAGCGACAAATGGTCCTTTTCTCCGGAGAGAATGATCATGGATGGCACGGGCAACCAGTTCCTTTCCGGTACCGCTTTCGCCGGTGACCATTACCAGGATTTCCCGTGTCTCAACTTTCTGAATCAAACGGAGTACGCGCAATGTTTCCGGACTGTTGCCGACGATGTCTCCGTATTTTTCACGGTTTACTACTTCTTCAGCGAGTGATCTGGTTTCCCCGTTTCTGTTCACAGTTTTCAGCAGGGTTCCGACGGAATTGACAAGCTCTCCCCAGGAATCAGGTCCTTTTACCACATAATGATTTGCTCCGGATTTATAAGCCTGAACGACAATGGCCGGATCGGACTGACCTGAATACAGAATGACTTTGACATTTGAATCCGCAATCCGGAAATTTTCCATGAGTTCCAGTCCATTCATATCAGGCAATTCAAAATCTATAATGACGATGGAAGGTTCCAAAGTCAGATTGCGGAGAGCCTCAAAACCATTCTCAAAATGGTGAATTTCAAGGCCTTCGATGTCCTTCAATTTGTGGCGGATCGTCATCGCACACATCTTGTCATCTTCGATTACAAAGAGTTTTGTCATTTTGCTCGCGGGGTTATTTGCCTGAAACGGATTTCAGATTTCGACCGTCAATTTGTTTCATACGAATATCAGCCGCAGAAGCGATGATCCCTTCCGCGATTTCTGCCGGATGGCAAAATCAGCGTTATGCCTTATTGGCTACTGTAAATCCGGAAGCGTCCCTGATGAATTGGGGGTTTATTTGAATTTGCTCCGGTATTTCACGTAGCGGAAATACAGGCGCAAGGCCGGTTCCATTACCGACCGGATTGGCTTCGCCACCTCATACCAGAATGCTTTGGTGAGAAATCTTGTTTCTATCGTTGCCTCGTAGGTCACAAACATCGCGACGGGAGTCAATACGAGTATCGGAAGCCAGACTCCAATCCATACCGGCATCACTTCGTCCCTGGCATATTTCTTCCCTTGGATCATCAGCAAGTAGAAAACAATGAAGAAGCCTATCGAGAGGATAACCGGCAAACCGAGACTGCCTTTGCGCGTGATCGTGCCAAGAGGAGCGCCAATCATCAGAAAAATCAGGCAAGCGGATGGGAGAGCAAATTTACTGTGCCATTCGATCCGGTATTTCCGCATTTGCTCCAACTCATCGTAGTATTCCCTCAGCAATTGATTGTTGAGCGTTTTCAATTTCTCAGCGCCGCTGATTGCACCGCTGACGAGAAGAAAAGGCTTGATTCCGGGAAAGGAGGAAATCAGACTTTTGCCGGGCGGGAAATTCGCGAATTCAGGATTCAGACCAGGTGGAATAGAATCAATGCGAAGATAACTTGTGGCAAGGTTGAAATTCAATGCCAGGCGGAATTCCTGGGTCGCTCCGATGCTGTCAATCGCATGATCGAGGCTTCCCAGCTTCATCATGTATTCATGTGTAGCAAATTCGTTTTCGGCTGTACGGCTGAGTCCGAATCCTGACATGTTGAATCTGTAAACCAGGGTATCAAAATAGTAGCGACCGTACCTGAATGCGCTGGAATTTTCGGCGTCGGCCTTAAAGGATTCGTGGCTGACGCCATCATACAATACCATCTGCATGATGTTTTTTTCTTCGAAATGCATAATCTGCCCGGAATCGGCAAGGACCACGCGCCGGTTTGTGGAATCCACTTTGCTGCCCGATGGTGTATGATCATAAATCATAATATCATATAGCATGTCATCGGAAGCCTCTTTCTTGTGCACCCGAATCATATACCCTTCGATCCCGTCATAAAAATGTCCCGAACGAAGGTTGAAGGACGGTCTTGCCTGTTGTACATCATAGAGGAGACTGAACAATTTGAGGTTTGATTCGGGAACAATATATACAGAAAACACAAATGCTAAAAATGACACCATCAACGTCATTCTCACCATCGGCCACAATACCCGGAAGAGATTGATTCCGGCAGAGCGCATGGCGGTGAGTTCATAATGTTCTCCGAATGCCCCGGTGGTCACGAGCGCCGATAACAAAACGGCGGGAGGCAATGCCAGCAGGAACATATGCGCCCCGGAATACATAAAAATCTTACCAATAACTATAGCCTCCAAACCTTTTCCAAACAAGTGATCCTTGTATTTGGAAATGAATTGAATGATCAGGATGAATAAAATAACCACGAAGCTCGTCAACAACGGGCGCAGGTAAGATGTGGAAATAAACCTGTGTAACCTTTTCACCTATCTTTGGCCTGATGACGGAAACCCGTTTTACCGCCGAAGAACTCAGAGTTCTTTGTGACCGGGATTTTATGCCTCTGAAGGCCGCCGTTTCCGATAAAATTAACCAGCTTTTTACAGAATTGAAATTGTCTCTCCTGGAAGAAATCAACAGTTCCGGGATTCGTTTCCCGGAAGGACTTGACATTGCTTCCGGCAAATTCTCCCGCGGAGAAAACTATCGCAATTTTGCCTGGCGTGTTTTTGATTTTCCGCGGAGAGGAGTAAAAAATGATCTCTTCATCTTCCGGACACTTTTTCTCTGGGGCCAGGAATTCAGTTTTCACCTTATTCTCACCGGTCTCCAGGCAGAAAAATATGCCCCGGCAATATTCAATGGCTGGAAGTCCCTGGCCGATGCCGGGATACTTCTTTCCGCAAAAGAAAGTCCCTGGGACTGGGAACGATCTGCCGAAAGCCACAGGGAATTCAGCGATGGGTTCGGTTCCGCGATTCCTGATTTCGTGGCATCTTCCGGATTCATCAAGCTCACCTGTGCCATTTCGCCGGAAGAATATGCCGATGTTCCCGCCAAAGGCGCTGCGACCTGGCGGATCATTCAAAATATTTTGTTCAGGAGTTGATCGTGAAATCATCGGCGTCCTGCCAGGCAGGGAATTTTTCGCGATACGCTGACAATGAAACCGGATCAAGCTCAGCGGTAACGACAGCCGCTTCATGACCTGCTGAAACCAGCTGGTTCCCGAGGAAATCATACGCTGCAGATTCGCCTTTGTATGAAAATCCGTTTTCATCTGATCCGGCACGGTTCACACCAGCGACATAGGCCTGGTTTTCAATTGCTCTTGCCGGAAGCAAAGCCCGCCAATGCGAAGATCTTGTCTCCGGCCAGTTGGCGGAGTTGATCAGCAGATCAAAATCAAACCCGGGACATCTCCGGGAGAACACGGGAAACCGCAGGTCGTAGCAGATATTCAATCCGATCTTCCAGCCGCGGAATGTTACCGTTTTCCGGCTGGTACCCGCTGTATATGCCCTGCCCTCCCCCGCCATGCTGAACAAGTGTCGCTTGTCATATTCAGCTGAAACATTTCCGGAATCTATAAAATACATGCGGTTGTAATATGATCCGCCATCGGATATGTTCAGACTTCCGGCGATTGCACAATTGCGGGAAGCTGAAATGCTTTTCATCCAATCCAGGGTTTTGCCGCCGGCTTCTTCGCTGATGGCTCCCGGCTTCATCGAGAATCCGGTATTGAACATTTCAGGCAGAATCAGCAGATCCGCAATAGCGGAAAGACCTGCAATCATGGAACCGATGTTTCTGCGGTTCTCTTCATGGTTTTCCCATGCAATCACAGGCTGAATCAATGCAATCCGAAGTTTATCCATGTTGCTGTTACCCGGGTTTTTCAGTTTTAATTGCTATCGGGAATCCTTCTTCATCAACCAATTTTTCCGAATCTTCTGCCGGCTTCATGATTTTCCATTTCCTTAGCAAGGAAACAGAGAAATACCAGAGACGATCGCGCCAGAGCGCCAGATCCAGGAGAGGCGAATCCGTTGCCGCCTGATACACCAGAATCAATCCGAGTGGATACAATACGACACATGGCAGAAATACGCCGAACCAGACCGGCAATACCTCATCTCCTGCCAATTTTTTCCCCTGCATCATCAGCACATAATAAAGGATAAAAAAGAGTACGGAAATGATCGCCGGCATAGCGATTCCGCCTTTCCGGATGATGCTGCCGAGGGGTGCCCCGATCAGGAGAAAAGCAATGATCGAAACCGGAAGCATCCATCGCGTATAATATTCCACCGAGTATCTTTTCATTTTTTTTCTTTCCTCCCCCTGCTTATCCCGCGTAAATTTGGCGTAATTTTTCACGGTTCGCGCATTGTTTACCGCCCTGCCCATGATTTGCTCTCTCGATCCGGAAGGAAAAGTTTCGACTACTTTTCCACCGGTGAGAAGAAAGGAATCAGATTCAGGAACTGCAAGAACGGTGCTGTCAATCCGCATCAGCGGCGCCATGTACGCCGGGAGCTTTTTCGCAGTGAGCTCTACCCGCTTTTCCAGGCTGTCCACTGCGGCTGACAACTGCTGAATGTCTTTCATGTACTGATGCGGGGACAATGCGACATCTTCATTTTCATCCATCTCAAACCCGGAAAGCGGAAAATGGAAATTCAAAGTATCAAAATAATATCTTCCGTATTGATATGTATTTGGCTTCCCCTTTTCCTGGGCATACTCCTCATGGCTGACACCGCTGAACAACTGCAATGTGAGAAATTTTCCACCTGATCCGGACATCATCTTTGCTGAGTCGGCAGCAACGATTTTGTAATTTCCTTTGCGCTTCTTGTTGGAGTGATCGTAGATCTTGATTCCATACAGGGAATTCAGGTCATCGTCTTTTCCGGAACAATGGATTACATATCCGTCAATACCTGAATAGAAATGGCCGGGACGAATCACAAAAGAGGGCTTGACTCTGGTTACATCAAACAACAAACTGAAGAATTTCAGATTGGCTTTCGGTACAATGTAAAATGAAAAGTAAAGAGAAAACGCAGTGATGACGAGAGTTGCAGCTGCCATCGGCTTCACAATTCGCCAAACGCTGATTCCAGCTGATTTGACCGCCGCGAGTTCGTACTTCTCTCCCATATTTCCCAAAGTCATCAAAGAAGAGAGAAGCACCGCCAACGGAATGGACAGCGTGACAAGCATGACGGCAGAAAAGAAGAATACGTGAAGAATGGCTTCCCGCGGAAGGTTCTTGCCAACGATATCCTCGAGGTAGG
>Ga0247727_10014775_pt1 | contig 12913 bp, 11 predicted proteins | sample WisWelCaveWW1625_FD_202498 | JGI IMG/M metagenome (GOLD analysis project Ga0247727, IMG submission 202498) | Biofilm microbial communities from Wishing Well Cave, Virginia, United States - WW16-25 | ecosystem: Environmental > Aquatic > Deep subsurface > Groundwater > Cave microbial mat | place...
AATCATCAGCAGTCGCAAATTTTTCTTGCTCGCCAAAATCCGTTGCGCATCGACACTGAATGCTGGCGCGAGAATCACCTCCGCAAAAAGCTCGGCGACCTGCATGGCGGTTTCGCCGTCCACTTCACGATTGAAGCCGATGATGCCGCCAAACGCCGAAACCGGATCGGTGGCTTTGGCTTTTTGATACGCCTCAACGAGCGTTGCGCCAACCGCTACGCCGCAGGGATTCGCATGTTTGACAATCACTGCGCAAGGCTCGCCGAAACTGCGCGCGATCATTAACACAGCATCGGCGTCGGCGATGTTGTTGTACGACAACTCCTTGCCCTGCAATTGCGCCGCGCCGGCAATACCCTTTTCTCGACTCAAGTTGTCGCGATAAAACGCCGCGCGCTGATGCGGATTTTCGCCGTAGCGCAGATCTTGAATTTTTTCAAGCGCGATAGTGAATGATGCCGACAATTTTTGGGCGACCATCTCATGCTGTAAATACATGTTGATTGCCGCATCATATTGCGCCGTATGCGCAAACGCCGCGATGGCTAAATCGCGCCGTGTCGTTTCCGACAACTCGTTGCCGCTTTTCTGCATTTCGGCCATCAGATCGTCATATTGTTGCGGATTCGTGACGACGCCGACATGCATAAAGTTTTTCGCCGCCGCGCGAATGAGCGCGACGCCGCCGATGTCGATATTTTCAATGGCTTCCGCGAGCGCGACCTCGGGTTTGGCAACCACTTCGCGAAAAGGATACAAATTCACGACAACGAGATCGATCAGCGGCACGTCATGCAACCGGCTCTGTTCGAGATGCGCCGGCAACTCGCGCCGCGCCAGCAAGCCGCCGAAAATTTTCGGGTGCAGCGTTTTCACGCGGCCATCAAGAATTTCCGGAAAGCCGGTGATCTGCTCAATCGACGTTACGGCGATTTTTTGTTCTTTTAAAAAACGCGCCGTGCCGCCGGTGGAAATGATTTCTATTTTCCGCGCCGCTAAAAATTTTGCCAGTTCGAGCAAGCCGGATTTGTCATGAACGCTGATGAGGGCGCGTTGGATTTTGGACATGAAAATTTAAGATTTCAACTTAATTTCTGCGGGTGATAACTATTTTGATGTCGGAAATTTGATACGTGTTTGGTTCGGCTATGATGCTTTGCAAACTATCATATTTGTCGTTCAATTGAAAAACTTTTGCATAACGTCCCTTCCCTTTAAAATTTATTGTTTTTTAAAAGCGCTTCGGGTGTATTCTTCGTTTAAAAACAATTTTAAAAACACCGTGTCTGCATGAACCTGAACTTTTAAATCGTATTGCAGATCAACCGGTTGTGAACGAATGGAAAAACGATGGATAAATTCATTGTCAGAAGACGGCCAGTTGGCTTCTTGAGTTTCAGACTCCACAATCATCAACAAGGAATAGTAATTCTGTTTTTTATTAATGGTGACCTTAACCGGCTTGTCAAAGCTGGCCAGTAAATTGGTTGCCTCGCCAACGCGCGCTCTCTTCAATTCCGCAGCCCCATATTTATTTTTCAATCGTATTAGCAGGCTGTCAGCATTTATTTGATCGTTGTTTTGTTTGTCATTCGTTACATTTTTCCCATCGCCAGTTTCACTTGCCGGGAATAGGTTTAACCCCGACAAAACAATAACTTTCTGAAACGCGTCGATAAATTCGTTAATAAATTGGCTAGACATATAAAGAACAAAAACGACGATAAGCCCAATTGCCACCGGCTTCGTGTTTTTTAGCTTGTCTAAAATAACGTCAAACGTTGTATTTTTAGATTTTACCATATTGCAATCGGTGTGCTTTATTGTCCGCGGTTCGATAAAATCACGGAAGTCGAAACAACGACCTTCCTTCCCTCGACCCGCACTCGCTCCTCCGCAAAAAGCTGCAAGGCCTCGGGGTAAATTTGATGCTCGATTTCCAACACGCGGGCGGCGAGTGTTGCCGAGGTGTCATGTTCCAAAACCGGCGCGCAGCGCTGCAAGATCGGCGGGCCGCTGTCGTATTCCTCATCCACCAAATGCACGGTGGCGCCGGAAACTTTGCAGCCGTAGGCCAACACCGCTTCATGCACGCGATGGCCGTACAAACCTTTGCCGCCAAAACTCGGCAACAGCGCCGGATGAATGTTGACGATCCGATGCCGAAACGTCCGCACGACTTCAATCGGAATTTTTCGCATGAAACCGGCCAGCGCGATGAAATTGACTTCATGGTTCGCCAGTTGCGTCAATAGCGCGTCCGCATATTCCGGCGCGTTGGCAAATGTTTTTTCATCAATCACCGCCACCGGAATTTGCGCCGCTCGTGCTATGTGCAACGCGCCGGCATCCGCGCGGTTTGAAACACACAGCACAATCTGCGCATGCAAACGCTGCGTTGCAATCGCCGCAAGAATCGCCTGAAAATTCGAGCCGCGGCCGCTGGCGAAAACTGCGAGTTTCATCTTCGTCCTGCCACCGTGTGGGGCAGTTTTAAAATCTGGGTTCATTGCTTTAGAAAAACGCCCCACAAGGGGGCGGGGCTACATCACCGCTGATTCGACGATTCGTAATTTCGATTGCGTCCCGCGGGCGATTAACTCGGCGCGGACGCCGAAGGGCAGCGTGTGTTTGACGTTCACGTGACCATAATCCAAGCCGGAAATGGCGGGAACTTTCAACGGCTTGATAAAATCGCGCATCAAATCATCCAACGTTTGCGACGGCTCGTCATCGGTCGCCACGCAATCCGTCATTTGGCCGAGCACAAAACCGCCGAGGTTTTTGAGAATGCCGGCTTCGCGGAGTTGGGCCAACATGCGATCGATACGATACGGCGCTTCACCGATTTCTTCGACGCAAAAAATGCTGCCGGCGGTCTCGGGAAAATACGGCGACCCGACGAGGCTCACCACCAACGAGAGACAGCCGCCAATGATCGGACCGGTGGCGCTGCCGCGCGTGATGAGATCGTAACGGCCCGCGGCCGGCCGCACCATTTCACCGAACGGCTCGGGATGCGTCACCAGCCGCCAAAAACTCTTTTCGGTAAAAGGATCAATGCCCTTTCCCATTTCCGAGGCCACCATTGGCCCCGAAAAAGTCACGAGTCCGGTGCGCTGCAGCATCGCGAGCTGAATGGCGGTGATGTCGCTATAGCCGACAAAAATTTTCGGATTGGCGCGAATCGCGTCGTAATCCAACAACGGCAGCAGCCGCGGAGTGCCGTAGCCGCCGCGAACGCAAAAAATCGCGTTCACGCGCCGGTCGCGAAACATGCGATTGATGTCATCGGCGCGATCGCGATCGCGGCCGGCGAGGTAACCATGTTCGCGGTAAACCGATTTGCCAACTTTGGTTTTGTAACCGAGACCTTCCAAATAACGAATGCCGTTTTCCAGCCGGTCATGTTTCATCGGGCTAGCCGGGGCCACGACGCCAATCACCTCGCCGGGGCGCAACCGGGGCGGCTTTAACAACGCGGGCATAGATTCCTTACAAAATACTCTTGCTAAAACAAAATCAACAACGCTACCACGCGGATTGAAAAACCACACGGAAAAATCCGCGTGGAATTTCTTTTCCAACCAAATTTATTAGAGACTACCGCAAATACTCTTCAATGCTCAACGGATACACCATGCGAAAATCACCGTAGCCGGTTTCATCAAAAAATAAAAATTGCCGATTCAATTCGTAATACGTCCAGACTTCGGAAGCTTTGACGGTGCGGCCGGCGTAATACGAGGCATAACGATTAAACGGATTGCGCTCGATTTCATTGGGCGCGCCAAAAACGATATACACCATCCCCATGTCCGTTTTCCAGCCGTCGCGGAAGCCGCGAAAACTCCCATTCGCATAATCGACGCGGCGATAATATTCTTCCATCACCTCGTTGGCCTCAGTGCCGGGCGTCGGATCGATCTCTTTCCAAAATTTCAAAAAAGCTTCGCGCCGTTTTTCCGGCGGCGCCGCCAGAATCTTTTTGACGACGTCTTTTTTGGCGTAATACCGCATTTGCTCGATGGCTTGATCGAGATCAACGATATTGGAAGGGATGCCGACCCAGTGCAGGACGATCTCGCGCTCCGTGGTCGCCATGATCTCGCGTCCCTTCACCTCGACGCGGATGACGTAAACGCCATGCCCCAGACTCGTGCCCGGCAATTCCAAAATCACCGGCGTGATCTGGCCCGTGTGGCGCACCGCCACTTCTTTTTGAAAAACTTTTTTGCCTTCGGGGTTTTTTAAAACATAGGAAGTCTGATACTCTTTATCTTTGCCGGCGTCATAAATTTCAAAATAGGCGAAAAGCTGCGATTGTTCGCGCCGCGGCGCGGTCACTTGCGGCTGCGGAATGAGATTGCCGCTGCTGTCCTGCCCAACGGCGTCGGCGATCAACACGTCGCTCAGCGCCAGCCTCGCATCGCTGAAATCGCGCAACACGAGGCTGGTTTTGCGAAAGCTCGTGCGCCGGGTGTCCATGTCCATCACGCCGACGTTGACGCGATATTTTCCGGGCGCGAGATTGAAACTGCTTTTCGCGGCGTCGAACAACTGCCGGGAGTTGGTCGCGGCAAAATCTCTCACCGTCACCGTGTCCCGCCAAATTTTGCCGTTGACTTGAAAATCATCCTGATCCAAAATGATGGCCGAGATTTCATACACCGCGCGATATGAATCCGCCGTCACCTTAACGAACTGCAGCTCATCATACATAATTTTGAGATAAACGTCAAGGCGCGTCTCTTTGGGTTTCTCGGCGCGAAAATTGGCGAGATCAAGATTGAAAAATGGCACGCCTTCTTCGCGCGGGCCGGAGAGTTCCGCCTGCGCATATAAAAAACGGCTGGCCAATAACAACAACAAAACGATGCCCCATCGCCCGGATGCCTCGGCAAAACCTGTCTGTTTTTTCATCTGACAACCTCGTTTTGGTCAAGGTGAAACGCCTTTTTCATTCCAACACTTGGAACCGTATTGACCGGGCGCTCCGATCGTTTGCTCACCGTTAAACTCTGCTGTCCAAGCGACCGGTCAATAATTTTTATCCAACCGGTTGGCCCTGATAAAGGAGATATTTTATACCGCCGACTTCAGTCACTGGAGCCGGCGCGGAACGTAAATTCGGGCGGCGGGTTACAGTTGCAATCAAATCATAATCTTGCGCGGCAACGATATCGGCTTCACAAAATTCTCCGGCTTTGAATCCATTGGCGGACGCGCGCCAAAGCACGGCGTGATCGATCTCCGGACAATCCCACGCGGTGCGACCGCGAAAACGATTTTTCCCGCGTTCAAATTCATCGATTAAAACCCGCAGCCGGCGCCCAATCTGTTTGGCGCTCCACGCCGCGGCAACTTCCTGCTGCGTTTGCATCAACAAATCAAAGCGCTCGCGCTTCACTTCATCCGCAATTTGTTCGGGCAAGCGAAAAGCCGGGGTGTTTTCTTCCGGCGAATAGGTAAAAACACCGAGGCGCTCGAAATGGCCCTCGGCGACAAAATCGAGCAACTCTTGAAAATCGGCTTCGGTTTCGCCGGGAAAACCGGCAATCACCGAGGTGCGAATCACCAGCTCCGGAATCATCGCGCGCATTTGGGCGAGCAGTTTTTCCGTGAACGCGCGATCGACGCGGCGGGCCATGCGTTTCAACATGCGGCTGGAAATATGTTGAATCGGCATGTCGAGGTATTTGACGATCTTCGGCTCCGCGGCGATCACTTCGAGCATCGTTTCGCGCAAGTAATACGGATAAGCGTACATCAAACGAATCCATTCGATGCCCTCAACGCGACAGAGCGCGCGCAGCAGTTCGGGAAGCTGTTGCACGCCGTTGAGATCGAGGCCGTATTGCGTCGTGTCTTGCGCGACGAGGATGAGTTCTTTGACGCCCTGCTGCGCCAGACCGGCCGTCTGGGCGACGAGTTCGGGAATCGGCGTGCTGCGAAAATTGCCGCGAATGCCGGGAATCGCGCAGAAGGTGCAGGGATGCTCGCAACCTTCGGAGATTTTTAAATAGGCGTAATGCCTGGGCGTGAGAAGCTCGCGCTCACCGATCAATTCATATTTTAAGCGCAACTGCAGCGCGAGGCCGTGCACGATTTTTTGCATGTCGCGGTTGCCGTAAAAACCGTCCACTTCGGGAATTTCTTTCCGCAGCTCCGCGCCGTACCGCTCGGACAAGCAACCGGTGACGTAAACGTTTTTAATTTTGCCGCGTTTTTTTAATTGCACCGCCTGCAGGATCGTGTCAATCGATTCTTCCTTGGCGGATTCGATAAAACCGCAGGTGTTGATGATGACGGCTTCCGCACCTTTCGCCTCGTTGACGAACTCCACGCCGCAGGTTTGAAGCCCGCCTTTGATAAATTCGGAATCAACGATATTTTTCGGACAGCCGAGGGTGATGAGGTTGATTTTCAATTTGGTTTATTTCTTTCGTTGACTAATTTTTATCACGAAGTTTTTCTAATTCAGCTTTTAAACGAGCCACTTCGGCTTCGGCTTCGGCGGCTTTTTTCTCAAATAATTCCCGTTCAACCATCGCTTGCCCCGGATCGGGCAACCATTTTCCTGTCGCCGGATCATGGAAACGCAACATATATGGCATATCAACCTCGCCGGTTGACAGGGCCCATAATTCCAATTGCAACCTTTCGCTCATGAGCCGCCATCCCGTCAAGGAACCGTTGCCATTCTTGCCATTGAAAGTCGGCGGCAACAGAACATCCACGGCTCGGATAAAATACTCTTCACCGGCGAGTTGATAGCCCCGTAAAGGCGGCCGGAGATATTCGCCATACGGGTCAAACAAATAATATTCTTCCACGCCAAGCCGAGCGTAGATCGCCCGCTTCGTCCCTAAATCTTCGTCCGGCGTTTCTCGCGAGGTGAATTCGAAGATCACCTGCGGTGCCTGCCCTTCAATCCAAAGCTTAAAACTGCGCCGGCGCTTTTGGGGAACTCCCCACACCACGAATACGTCCGGCGCCACACGACGTTTGGGAAAGCCTTTTTGAAAAAAAAGCAGCATGTTTGCATCGACGCTGACCATCTTCTCTGCGCGGAACCGATGGCGCAAAATTTCACGGGTATTAATAACATGCGAAATATGCGGGTTGGACTCGGCCATAGGCTTTCCATCTCCATCCGGGTAATAAACGATTTTGCGGCGACGCGCTGCAATACCAGCGCCGGGTGTGGGAATTTCTGCTGACATGTTTTTTCACTACAATGCTAAAAGCGTGCGTAAGAGCTCTTTGACTTTAGCAAGCGTAATTTTGTTGAGTCGGCCAATCCGTTTAATAATCATTGATTTCTCAATAGCCGTAATTGCATCAACTTTAATCTTGCATTTAAAAAAAGCTATACAAGCTTGAATAATTTGCGAAGTTTTTCATCAATCTCGTTCGGCAGTGTGGAATTTATTACAAAATCGGTCTCAATCAAATCGGCTGGTGCGGACTATCTAACCAGAGATGATTAGATTCATCCAACCTGCCCGAGGTTTCTATTGCGTGTAATGGCAAACCCATGACTGTTTCTCCTTGCGATTTCAACTTGAATGTATTGCATATTATAAACGCCTGAAGGCGTTACTACAAACACTTCACTCAAACAACGCCTCAACAAACTCCGCCGGATCGAACGGCTGCAAGTCATCGAGGCCTTCGCCGACGCCGATGAAGCGCACGGGGATTTTCAATTTTTCCTGAATCGAAAAGACGATGCCGCCCTTCGCCGTGCCGTCGAGCTTGGTAATGACGAGTCCGGTGACGCCAACGGTTTCGGAGAAAACTTCCGCCTGACGCAAACCGTTCTGGCCGGTGGTCGCGTCGATCACGAGCAGGACTTCGTGCGGCGCTTCGGGAACCACGCGGCTCATCACCCGGGAGATTTTTTTCATCTCTTCCATCAAATTGCTCTTCGTGTGCAACCGGCCCGCGGTGTCAACGATGACGATCTCGGTGTTTTTCGCTTGCGCCGATTGCACGGCATCAAATGCCACCGCCGCGGGATCGGCGCCGTGTTGCGTCTTGATAATTTCGACGTCGGCGCGCTTGGCCCAAATGTCGAGCTGCTCGGCAGCCGCGGCGCGAAATGTGTCCGCCGCCGCGACAAGCACGGAACGGCCGCGCTCCCGAAAACGGTTCGCCAGTTTCGCAATCGTCGTGGTTTTGCCGACGCCGTTGACGCCGACGATCATGATAATGTGCGGCCGGTTCGGCGGCGAAAAAAAATCGCGCCGCCCGTTGCTCGCCACCTTCGCAAGGCGTTCCTGCAAAAATTCTTTCATGCACGCCACCACGGCTTGCTCCGAGCCGGCTTCGCGCAAACCAATGCGCTCGCGCAGCCGCGTAATCAAGCCCGTCGTGAGATCAAACCCCAAATCCGCGCCGATCAGCGTGGTTTCCAACTCTTCGAGCGTCGTTTCATCCAACCGCGCCTTGCCGGTGACGGCATAGACGACGTTGTCAACGAGACTTTGTTTGGTTTTTTTTAAACCGGATTTTAGTTTTTCAAAAAAAGAAGACATATAAAAATCAGAATTTTCCCACGGATGAAAAGCGGCGCACGGATAAAAACTATTATAAAAAATAATTACCGACTGCGTGTTTCACAAATTGTTTCGTCTTTCAATAAAATCAGTGTGCCGCTTTTCATCCGTGCGGCACAAAAAATTTATAACATTGCGTTTTGCTCATTTACACTTGACCGCGCAGAATTAAAAACCTGCTTCACCCGCGGCAAATACGACGCGACGGAAACCAGAAAAGAGACGAACATGATCCAAAAGAACGGCCACTTCAACAGTTCTATATCCAAGGCAAAAACCAGCAACACGATGGCCAACTGCGTAACGGCGACTTTGCCGGGCCAATTGGATTCCGGCACTTTGACGCGCACCGTCATCAACAGGCCGAGAATTAAGATAGTAAAATCGCGCGCCAGAATCAATATTAAAAACCACAGGGGAAAGTCGCGATACCACGCGAGATAGATCGCGACGCCGCCGACGCAAATTTTGTCGCTCAACGGATCGATGATGCGTCCGAAATCCGATTGTTGCTGCAGCCGGCGCGCGAGATAACCGTCCAGCCAATCCGTGGCGCCGGCGAGAACAACAAAACCAACAGCCAGGAAATTGCCATTCGGCGTGTTTTGGTGCAAAAAAAATAAAATCGGCAGGAGCAGCAGCGCGCGGGAAAAACTCAGCAAATTGGAGATCGTCCACCACCCGGCATTGGGGCGCGAAAGATTTGGCGATTCGGTAAGCGTGTGCGGTGTCGGCATTAGCTCATGAAAACTTTCAAGACGTCAAAAATCAAACTGGGATGCCGAATCAGCGCGGCTTTGAACACATTGGCGAGCGTGCGTTCCTCCGGTTTGCGGGCAAGCACGGCTTCGGCCGTTCGGTTCAATTCGTCATCCGTAAATTTATAAACCGCTTGCTTAATTTTATACATGCGCTCGTGATTTTTGCCCTGCGCCTCATGCCATTCTTTCGCATACGGCTCCAGACTTTTGCCCGACACGTCGCCGCACGTCACGGCATTAGCGGCAACGCGGCCGGCGATTTTTCCCGCGAGCATTGCGGTGACAATGCCGCCGCCGGTCATCGGGTTGATTTGATGCGCGGCATCGCCGACGAGCATCAAGCCGTCCGCAACGATTTTCGGCAGCGTCGGCGCGCAGGTGACGCCGCCGACGACCGTGTAAACCGCCGCCGCTTTCGGATAGCGGCGATCAATAAATTCCTGCAAATAGCGCTGCGCCGATTGGTGGCGCGCAAAATCGCCGGAGATGCCAATGCCGACATTGGCGACGAATTCGCTTTTCGGAAAAACCCACAAATAACCGCCCGGCGCGACGTCTTGCCCGAAGTAAAGATAGATGTAGCGTGGATCGACTCTGATGTTCGCGAGCGTGACTTGCATGCAACTTTCCATATCTTTCAATTTGGTGAAAGTACGGAGGCCGGCAAAGCGTCCGACCCGCGATTCGATGCCGTCGGCGCCGATGACGATTTTCGCGGTCACGTCGTAAGTTTTGCCGAGCTGCTGCACGCGCACGCCGTGAACGGCGCCATTGCGCAAAAGATCGGCGACATAAGCTTTCGTGCGGATTTCAACGCCTTTGGCCGCCGCCATTAACGACAACTCGAAATCAAAAATTTTGCGGTCGAGAACATAACCCGATCCCGGCGGAAAATCCAGCGCCACTTCGCGGCCGTTCGGCGCGACCAGCACAGCGCCGGAAATCTCATTGGCAATGCCGCGCGGCAGCGGTTCCGGCTCGCAAACCACGCGCAGACCCGCCGCGCCAATCGCTTCTCCACAGCGCACCGGCGTGCCGACTTCGCGATCTTTTTCGAGCATTAAAACTTTCGCGCCGTTTTCCGCCGCCGCTTTCGCGGCCCATGAACCGCCCGGCCCGGCGCCGACGACGATCACGTCGTAATCAGAATGCATGTTTTTTCAAGTCTGCTATTTTTCCCAAAATGCCGGAAGTTGGCTAATATTCTGTATCGTCACATATTGCTTCGCTTCTAAATCTTCATCTGCCACTCTCTCATGTACCCATGTTGTATGATACGGGATGTAAATCGCCTGCCCGCCCATCGCAATAACCGGCAGAATATCTGATTTCAAAGAATTGCCGACCATGAGAAAATGCGCTGGTGCGATGTGGTGCTTCGCGGCAAGGCGCTGATACGTTTCAACATTTTTTTCGCTCACGACCTCAATGTGGCTGAAATAATCGCCGAGGCCGGAGCGGGCGATCTTCGCTTCTTGATCAAGCAGGTCGCCTTTCGTAATGAGCATCAGTTGGCGGGAGGCGCTCAACTGCGCAATCGTTTCGCGAACGCCTTCCAGCAGCTCGACGGGCGCGCGCAACATCTCTTTGCCCAATTCGATAATCGTTTGAATCTCGTTGCTGCCAATGCGGCCTTCGGAAAGCTCGATGGCGGTTTCGATCATCGACAGCGTGAAGCCTTTGATGCCGTAGCCGAAATGTTGCAGATTGCGGATTTCCGTTTCATTCAAGCGCTGCTGAATCCATTCTTCGGGATGATACTGGCGCAGCAGTTGTTGAAACTTCTCGTGGGTGTTGAGATAAATATTTTCGTTGTGCCACAGCGTGTCGTCGGCGTCGAAGGCAATGACGCTGAGGTGAGTTGTATTTAAATCTGGATTCATACGAATTCAAACGCTTCCAGACGAGGCCGTCGGGGCTACGTTCGGCCCGGCGATCGGCGCGAGGGTTTCGACCGGGCAAATCCACACGCAGAGCATGCAATCGGTGCAACGTTGGTTGATGGCAATGCGCGCCTCGTACAAATCAATCGCATCAAATGGGCAAACCGCCACGCAGGTGCCGCAAAAATCACATTTGTCGTTGATCACGCCGATCATAAAGTTTACCGGTTTTACGGTTAGCCTGTTTGCCCGTTAAACGTTCAACCGGCTAACAGGCGACCCGGCCAACGCTTTAAATTACTTTGCCGCTAAATTCGGATACGTCAAGCCAAACCGCCGGCGATAATACCAGCGCGAGAAATAAAACACAAACCCGAGCAAGAAAAAATACGGCCAGATTTTCAGGCACACGGCCAAAGCCAGAAAAACAATCGGCAATTTGATCGCGCGCGATACGTCGGCGAGCCGTTGTTTAACGGCGGCCAAAATAAAAAATGGCGCGGCGATCAACGCCGGGTAGAAAATCACCAAATCCTGCAGCCGCCATGCGGCGATGAGCGCGCCTAATTCCAAACCGCAGCCCACAATAGCGGTAGCCGCAAAGCCGTAATGCACGCCGAACGTTTTTTTCTCCGTGCCGGCATCGCCGTCAAGATCGAGCAGCGTCGTATAAAGATAAACCGCAGCGACGGCGAACATGTACGGCAGCGCGTGTTGCAACGGCATTTGCCATTCGATATTTTGCGACCACCAGCCAGCCAGGAAAATCAACTGCGCGCCGAAGGCATTTGAAAATAAGCCCAGCAGCGGCCGTCCTTTCCAGGCAAACGGCGCGACGTTATAAAAAATTCCGGTGAGCAGAAAAATTGTAACCAGCAGCGCGCTGATCAATTTTCCGTAAAAAAAACTTGCCGCCACCGCAACCGCGCCCAGCAGAATCATTTCCGTCCATGCCGCGAACGGCGAAAGGTGTTGATCGGCAATGAGAAAGAGCTTGCGGTTGCGCCGGTCGGTTTCAATGTCGCAGAGCTGATTCAAAATATAGCCGCTGCCCATGAGCAACGTCAAAATGCCGAGCAGGTTCAACGCGGTGGCTTCGAGCGTTGGCGCGGCGCGGTGCAATGCGGCCGCGGAGAATTTATAAAAAGCCAGATACCCCGCGGCGTAAACCGTCCACACCGGAAAAAAGAGCGTCGGCCTTAAAACAAAAAAATAATCAAAGAGTTTAACGATCCTGTTCATAACCCGTCCGTCATCCCGCCTCCTGCGGGATCAGTGAGCCTCGGCGTCGCTGCGCGAGAAAAAATTATTTCAGTCTCTTCATTTTACGAATATTAAAAAGAAACCGTTTATTAGACCACAAAACACCATCAATAGATTTATACCCATCTTTCATCGCCTGAAATGCAATCAGCTTTGGAGCCGCGCCCGCCACTGACGCAAATTGAAAAAATCCCATTTCATCGGTCACGAGCTTTTGGCCGATTTCCGGCAACATCACCGTCACGCCGGGCAAAGGCAAATCGCTTTCATCGCGAATTTGCCCCTTCACTGTTCGCCGCATCAAACCAGACAATACTTCAGATAAATCAGAAGCTTTATCCGCATCGTTAGGCGCGTTTGCCGGCGCCGGCGATTTCAATATGGAAAAAATGCGCAAAGTGAGCGGCAGAAATCGCTTCGGTGATTTTCTCTTCATGGTCGA
>Ga0247727_10014776_pt1 | contig 12913 bp, 11 predicted proteins | sample WisWelCaveWW1625_FD_202498 | JGI IMG/M metagenome (GOLD analysis project Ga0247727, IMG submission 202498) | Biofilm microbial communities from Wishing Well Cave, Virginia, United States - WW16-25 | ecosystem: Environmental > Aquatic > Deep subsurface > Groundwater > Cave microbial mat | place...
GCGCCCGAAAATTTCAATGTCTGAATCCCGCAGGAGCCCGGTAAAGTACTCGTGCAGTTCGTCGTCGGCGACTACCGATTCATGTCCGCAGCAGCCGTCAACGGTGATATTGATGGCAAAGACAACGCTTCTCATTTTTTGTTTTCTCCTTGTTATGGCACATCCAGAAATTCCTCAATCATCGAAACAGTCATTTCGGGAAGTTTGCTTCCTTCCTTTACCGCCGTAATCTCGCCGATATATTCTCCGTGACCTCCCGGCAGTATCGCAAGTTTTGCATTGGGAGGAAATTATAACTTTTGAAATTCATGAAGGGGTTGCCCAACGGTCTGCGTTACCCGCTGGTGGGTGGGACGAGATGACGCCACTTTATCGGAACCAACTTCAAGCCACACAAACTGCCTGAAAACGCGGCGACTCCCACCAGTCGGGTGCACGCATTGTTGGGCAGTTTTTTGACCTAAAAGAGCGTTGCCTGTTCGGACTCACCTTGCTCATCAGACTCAATTTTGTAAGTTGCTTTGCAATTTGGGCAAAACAAATAAAACTTGGATTTCTTTGCCCTTAACTTTATAACAGGTGTTGAGCATTTTCGACAAGGTTGTCCAGCCTGTGTCATTTTTATAGGTTCGGGTTCTGGCGGTGGATTTTCGTAAAGTTCATCGGGCGGTAAATCCTTTTGACAAAGGGCGGCATAGGATAATTTATCACATCGCTCATTTTCAGGATTGCCGTTATGACCTTTTACCCAGATGAAATTAACTTCATGTGTTTCACAAATAGCCGATAATATTTTCCATAAATCTGCATTGACGGCTTGCTCTTTATTTGTGCGCCACCAACTTCTGCTTTTCCATTTTTCAACCCAACCTTCAGTCATTGCGCTGACCAAATATTGGGAGTCGCTGTAAATCGTAACTTTGCAAGGGAATTTGAGTAGTTCCACGCCTTTGATAGCGGCGTATATTTCCATGCGGTTATTCGTTGTAAGTCGAAAGCCACCAGAAATTTCTTTACGCCTATTTTCGGACAATAAGACAACCCCATAGCCGCCTGCGCCAGGGTTAGGCTCACATGCTCCGTCTGTATAAATCACAACTTCTTTTTTCTCATCCACCATTGTTATTTCTCGTTGACTTTATTATGCAAGGAACTGCCCAACGGTTGGCGGCCCGCCCCATGTGTTCTTCATGGGGACCCGCTGGTGGGTGGGACGAGGCAACGCCACTTTGACGGAACCAACCTCAAGCCAAGAAAACTGCCTGCAAACGCGCCGACTCCCACCAGTCGGGTGCACGCTTTGTTGGGCAGTTTTTATTTAACTCATGAAAACATCTTTTTCAATTTATGTTGCCTTCGATTTTATCATTTGAAGGGATTGTACCTATTTCTATATCTTCTTGCGTCTCAATTTCCTTTTTGAATAACTTTAAGTGGTCAAACAACTTATATCCTGCCATTCCAATACCTACAAAAATATATCCATATACCAGGCAAAGAGCGGAGCCAAGCAGAGAGATTAAGCCGAAATTTCTCCAATCTTCCAGTGGTGGAATTTTTCCAGCCATAAGCCTAAAAGCCAAACCTACAATTGTTATTCCTACAGAAGAAATGAGTGCTAAAAATATTGGAGAATAAAATAGTACTGAATAAGTTTTCTGGACTGATTTATTTCTGCTCCAGAAGAAAAATGCTATAACAAAAAGTGTATATGGTATACCTGCAAAAATGAACCCACCAACGTAAACGCCTGCAAAACCACCTAAAGCCACAAGAATATTACCCACACCAGGAATGAGACCAATGGTGTAAATCAAAATCCAAATTAGGAAAAATGAAAATATAGCCGCCATTACCCAAATTAAATATGGAAGCAGAAGTAGCGACAATAAAAAGGTTTTAGGTTTCATCGTAAATTATTAAGCCGTGTAAGGAACTGCCCAACGGCTTGCGTTAGTGGTGGTGGGGCGGGCTGGGAAAATGCCTGAGAGCAGGAAAAACCCGAAGCCAGAAAAATGCTTGTAAATCGCGCAGACTCCCCACCATCCACTGCACGCTATGTTGGGCATGGACTTGAAGACTCACTGCTCTGCTATTGTGAACCCTCACGCCCATCATAAACCTTTTAGCGTGACTCAGGCAAGACGACATTGAACATAAAAACCAAAGCCATCACGAAAATATGCGAGCGCCGAATCATAATCAAAACCGAAACGATTTGCTCAGAACCAAACCCATAAAGCGAAAAACTTTGCCAACCATGCGGGCTGGTAGGTTGAGCCTGTCGAAACCAAACCGAGACAACCAAAAAGTGACGGCTTGCAAAACAACGCGCCTAAAGATTCACTAAACAGCAAGAGACCTTTACCAAAAGATTCAAGCGGGCGAATCAAACATGACTTGAAGAACCGAGAAACCCAAAACCGAAATTGCAGAGAAAACACAATCGCCAGCAAGACGATTTTTGATTTTGAATTTCACATGACCCGATGCCCAACGGTTGGCGTTACCCGCTGGTGGGTGGGACGAGACAACGCCCCTTTGACGGAACCAGCCTCAAGCCACACAAACTGCCTGAAAACGCGCAGACTCCCACCAGTCGGGTGCACGCTGTGTTGGGCGTGGTCTTGAAGACTCTACAAGGTTGCTTTTTGGGCGACACCTTCACTATGAGTTATCTCCAATGTTTCGACATAGTTCTTAATACTAGCCAACTTGAAACACTGTCCAGTTATTTTTATAGTTTCGCCAGGGTTTAACATAGGAAGAGTGATATTTGCTGTTTTTTCATCAACAATCTTTTGATGTTCTTCTGAAGCCACAACTTTTATTTCTTCAAGATTGTGGGCGGTTACAAGCCGAATGCGGATGTTTTCTACTTGTTTGTTTCCAACACTTTTTATCTCAATGGCAAATGGTATTGAGTGTAGGGAAGCAGTAATTCCCTCTGGCAAATCATAGTCGGTTAGTTGAGTTACTGAGTATATTAAGTTTGCTTTCTTTCGTGTACTGAAATGGACGTAAACTCCAAAAAGAAAACCCATTAACCCAATGAGAAGTGATACAAAACTGCACATGGACACAATTATCGAATTTAATGTATCGTTTGTCATTGTTTTTTCCTGCGATAGTATGAAAATTGGTTTTGATAGATGTTATAGTCAACGCCCAACGGCTGGCGTTACTGGCGCTGGGGTGGGCGTGGACTCTGATGGGGAGCAGAAAAAACTCGAAGCCAGAAAATGCCTGAAAATGTGGCAGAATCCCCAGCGTCCAGTGCACCCTGTGTTGGGCAACCTTGAGCCCATCAAAGCAAAGATTTGTCAATTCGATAAAGCGGTTTTGTATCACTATGGTTGCATCACTTTATGCGAAGCAAAAAAACAAAACGTGTACTTTAATTTGAAATCATCATGCCTAATGCAAAAGCACCGCCTAAGAATGCTATATCTAATATAGCCACAGAAATTAAGACAATAAAAAAGGTTAAACCTTTTCCAATGCCAAGCGTTTCACGAATAGCGGATGACGCGGTGACTAATAACCAAAGGCTGGCAATTAATCCAATATATGGAATATAAGTCAAGATAGTAGGAATGCAATATGCATAAGCCGCCGCCGCTCGAATGTCAGTGAAAGATCCCGTTCCCTTTGCCAGTTTTGTGCCCATAAACCAAGCCAAGCTGACCAAAACAAGGTATCCCAAAATACCAACTAAGACACTGGCTAGCCCAGCAAATATTCCAAAGGAGATTCCGTTTCCAATGCCCGTTAGAGTTGCTAAAGCGGCGCTACTGACAATAGAAATTACAAGAACTATCCAAGACTCGGATGCGAACTCAGGGTTTCCTTTTAACTCACCATAAATGGAGACGTCGTTACGAAATGCGCGCAGGATACGATTGAACATTGTGTGTAACTCCTTTCAAAGATGGGTTGCCCAACGGCTGGCGTTACTGGCGCTGGGGCGGGCGTGGACTCTGTTCGGGAGCAGAAAAAACCCGAAGCCAGAAAAATGCTCGAAAATGCCGCAGAATCCCCAGCGTCCAGTGCACGTTGTGTTGGGCAGAAACACATATTTTCGTGACATTGTTGTTAATTTATGATTTTGAACTGGTCTGAAACAAATACTTTGCGGCAATTAGGCCTGTAATGAGACTGTATAAAATCATTTCTATTTGCATTTGAAAAAATCCCAATTTGACGAATTCTGGTTTCATGTAAACAAGCCCTTCAAGATTTGCAGGGGAAGGTACCGCCGCCGCGAAATGAGTAAACACAAAAAATAAAATCGAAAGAAACGAAAAACGCTTTGTGAAACTCCATTCTTTTAGCGTTTCAAATAATGGAAGAAGCGCCAAACCGAGGAGCAAGGATCGTAGTATTTGTGCAGGAATTTGCCAAGTCATAGCAAACTTCCATAGTTCCTCATTCCCAGGTGTTCTTAAGTATGCAGACAGCAATGGGTTTTGCCCTTCCCAAAAGGGTTTTGTAATCAATTGGTAGGAGAATCCGCCAGCGATTAAATACGATAAGGTATGGGCAAGAATAATTACAAGAACGAAGCGGATGTGATTTTTTGAGAACATCATGATTTCTCCAAGAAGTTATGCCTACAAATTCTTTTTTTCTGCCCAACGGTTGGCGTTAGTGGTGGTGGGGCGGGACTGGATTCGGCTTGAGAACAGTAAAAACCCGAAGCCAGAAAAACGCCTGTAAATCGCGCAGACCCCCACTTGTCGGCTGCACGCTGTGTTGGGCATGGACTTGCAGACTCGCCGCTCTGTGGTTGTGAACCCGCACGCCCATCATAAACCTGCTGACGTTATTCAGGCAAGGTGACATTGAACATAAAAACCAAGCCATCACGAAAACCTGCCAGCCACGAATTGCAACCAAAGACCGAAAATATTTGCCTAGCACCAAAACCCTAAAGTGAAAAACTTTGCTTACCTTGCGGGAAAACCGAAACAACCAAAAGCGACGACTTGCAAAACAATGCGCCTAAAGATTTGCTGAACAGCTAATCAACAGCACAGAAAGATTCTTGCAGGCAAACGCAATACGACTTGAAGAATGAGAAACCCAAAACCGAAAGCGCAGGGACAAGACAACCGCCAGCCAGACGATTTTTGATTTTGAATTTCACATGACCCGATGCCCAACGGCTTGCGTTAGCGGATTTTGGGCGGGCTGGGAAAATGCCTGAGAGCAGAAAAAACTCGAAGCCAGAAAAATGTTTCTCGAAGCCGCAGACTCCCAAAAATCCGCTGCACGCTTTGTTGGGCATGTGTCTCGACAGGCTCGACAACCAGACTTGAAGACTCACCGCTCCGCTGTTGTGAACCCGCGCGCCCATCATAAACCTTCTTACGTGACTCAGGCAAGACGACCTGGAACATAAAAACCAAAGCCATCCCGAAAATATGCGAGCCACGAATTACAACCAAGACCGAAAATATTTGCCCAGAACCAAAACCATAAACTGAAAAACTTTGCCTACCTTGCGGCTGGTAGGTTGAGCCTGTCGAAACCAAACCGACATAACCCAAAAGTGACGACTTGCAAAACAACGCGCCTAACGATTCGTTGAACAGCACAAGACCTTTGCCAAAAGATTCAAGCGGGCAAATTAAACATGACTTGAAGAATCGAGAAACCCAAAACCGAAATTGCAGACAAAGCACAATCGCCAGCCAGACGAATTTTGATTTTGAATTTCATACGACCCGATGCCCAACGGCTGGCGTTAGTGGTGGTGGGGCGGGTTGAGATAATGCCTGAGAGCAGAAAAAACCCGAAGCCAGAAAAATGTTTCTCGAAGCCGCAGAGTCCCCACCATCCACTGCACGCATTGTTAGGCACGGTTCACAAATCCAGCGTAAACACAAAAGGCTTTACTTGCCGGCGCGCATCGTCCCAGTGCAATGCTTTCTCTCGCTGGTTGAGCGGAAAGGTTTCGTAGACAACACCCCAAGGATCCCCCATGAGACGGCGGCCATCAAAAACAACGAGGTTAGGCTCGGTAAAAATGCGAACTGAATTTTCTAGCCCTTTCTCCTGTTGGTACCAATCTACAAGTGGAGAGTGAGCTATGAAACCGAGAAGATTGCGGCACAAATGTGAACCTACATGAACATAGTTAATCTCTGGAATAATCGTTTTCCCTTGTGCCCGGAGTTCAGTAAAGCGCTCAACTTCGCCGTATCGAGCGGCTGGATAGATAATTCCCTTGAAGCCGGATGCCCTTGCCCATTTTCCAATCTCGTTTGCCGAATAATTATTTGTCGATGGGTCCATGGTTGCGAGCAGCATTTCCATAGGATGCTTCGGTTCTGGAAGCCCCAGGATATCCCAAACAGCCTGAATGCAAATTGGCAAGTAAAGGAGCGTGTCGAAGCAAGCGAGCACAACAAGAATCATCTGGGACTGCGGATCAATTATTTCGTTGCCATAGAATCGGGCCTCATTTTCGGCCGCTTCCAGCGTAAGTCCAAAATAAAAGCTTTCCACGCCGGGCGGAGAAAACCGTTCATTTGCTACTTTCTTGCGGTCAGAAGGCCACCAATTGTTAGGGTACGCCATCCCACTAAGGAAGAACTCTTTAGAATGGATGCGATACAAAGGAATGTATACAGTGTTAACTGTTGCCATTGCGATTTCGCGTTCAGGCCATGGCTTATCTGTTGGCAGTCTCCTCGCATCGATATATTCATTAATGAAGTTCAGTCTAGTCGCTTTCCATTGATATACGTGTGTGTCAATATCAGCTCGACTCGTGGTGGGCTTCATGCAGAATGCTCCCTTTAAGCCATCAACACTATCACCGATGCATGCCCATGCCACCTGTATTCGCTTAGATTTTTCTGTATTCATTGGCCTATCCTTTTTTATTTGTAAAGTGCCTAACGGTTTGCGTTAGTGGTGGTGGGGCGGGCGTGGAAAATGCCTGAGAGCAGAAAAAACCCGAAGCCAGAAAAATGTTACTCGAAGCCGCAGACTCCCCACCATCCACTACACGCGGTGTTAGCCCGCACACAGACCTCTGAATAAGCCCTCATCGCCGTTGACCAAACCGAACCAAATACCATCATCCGTTGACGGTTCTCAATTAATTATGCTTTGAAAGAAACTCTAAAACTTTTTCGTTGTAGCCCGCAGGGTTGTCTCCGTGAATGAGATGAGAAGCATTGGGAATTACAACCTTTTCACACTTTGGCAAAATGCCCATAAGCAAATCAGAAATAGAGCGAAGAAATTTGGGGCTGTTTTTTCCGTACACAAACAAGGTGGGAATAGTCATCTTGCTTGCTTCCTCTTTCGGGAATGAAGAAAAACCTGGACCAAGCAATTCCACTTTCAGCGCCTGTGCATTATCCATAAAAGTTTTTCTGATTTCATCGGACAATTTTCCGTAGCCGTCTTCGCCCAAAACTCCGCCTACAAATAACCGCACCCCTTCTTCCAGTTGATTATTCTTAAGGGCTTTTTGTGCAGGCTTCATATGTTTCAATCCGAACTTCATAAAGCTTTTTGCTGTAGAAAAATCTCTGATAAAAAGCGAAAGTATTTGAAGCGGGTTATCTGGATTAGACACCAATAATGGCAGAACAGGAGGCTCTCCAAGAACAAGTGTTTTTATCAGGTCAGGATTCTTAATTGCAGTCATCAGCGAAGTATATGCTCCGTAAGATGAGCCGACAAGATGCACGCGCCCAAGATTGAGCGCCTTGATAAAAGCAGCAAGGTCTTGTGCGTGTAATTCGATGCTGTAATCAAAGCCTTCCCCTTTCCATTCGTTTGGATAATGATATTGTCTGCTATATGCCATAACCCGATACCGTTTTGCAAAGGGTTCCATTTGGTCTTTCCATATTCGATAGTCGTTTATGCTGCCGTGCACAAATACCACTGGTGCTCCGCTTCCCTTTTCAATATATTCAAAGTTGGAACTGTTGATGGTAATTGTTGCCATTTGATTTTTTCCTTTAAACTGTTTGCTTCATGCAATCAATGGTCGAGACAAGCGGGCTAACGGCTGGCGTTAGCGGATTTTGGGCGGACTGAGATTCCGTTTGGGAGTAGAAAAGACTCGAAGCCAGAAAAATGCTTGTAAATCGCGCAGACTCCCAAAAATCCGCTGCACGCTTTGTTAGGCGTTTTTATGTTGTGCAAGACTCACTGCCTGCAAAAAAGGATTGCCGCCAACCCAATAAAATTTTTACACACAACTCAATCTTTGGCAACTACCAAAAAACACTATTTGCCGAAACATAAATACTTAAGAGTCGCTTTTTGATGAATTGTGCTTTCGACACAATAACTGTAAATTGACTGGCTCATCAGAGCCACCTTTTGATAAAGGCACAATATGGTCAATTGTTAAACCTTCTTGAACATCGCAATTGGGAAACTTGCAAATATAACCATCTCTTTCAATCAGCATTAATAACAATTGAGCGCGGCGGGAATCAAATTCTCTTCGTCTTTGCTGAGTTATCTCTTGCTTAACTTCACGAGTTCTGTTGCTTTGTTGTTGGCGTATCACATATTGTTTTGTTTCTTCGATTGTTCCAAATCCAATTTCTCCACCCCCGATGTAATCTTTTATGAATTCAAGGTCGCTTGCAAGTTCTCGAACAAGTGCGCTTATTGCTTCATCGTCTAAACCTTCCAATGCGCCAAGAGGCAAAACAATTTCGCAATTGGTAATCCCAACCACGCTTTTATTCGGTAAAGTTTTGGTGAAAAATGGCATAGTTCTTAATTACCCTTATTATGCAAGACAAACGCCTAACGGTGTGCGTTAGTGGTGGTGGGGCGGGCTGGGAAACTGCCTGAGAGCAGGAAAAACCCGAAGTGAGGAAAATGCTTGTCGAAGCCGCAGAATCCCCACCATCCACTGCACGCTTTGTTGGGCATGGACTTGAAGACTCGCCAACCGTGGTTGTGAACCCACACGCCCATCATAAACCTTTTATCGTGACTCAGGCAAGCTGACCTGGAACATAAAAAACCAAAGCCATCCCGAAAGACTGCGAGCCCCGAACCACAACCGACACCGAAACGATTTACCCCGAACGAAAGCCCTACAGCGAAAAAATTTGCCTGCTTTGCAAACCAACGCGCCTAAAGATTCACCAAACCGCCAGCGACCATTACGAAAAGATTCAAGCAGGCAAACGGACATGGACTTGAAGAACCGAGAAACCCAAAACCGAAAAGCGGAGCAAAGACAACCGCCAGCCAGACCGATTCAGATTTTGCATTTCAAATGACGAGATGCCCAACGGCCAGTGTTAGCGGTTGGCGGGTTCATAACCTGTCCTTTTGTGGCTTCCGTACCCGCCAATCCGCTGCACGCTGTGTTGGGCGGCGACCTTTGGTTTGAAACCGATCATCCCGCAGAACACCTTGGTTTGTGTGATGCATTGCCTAGAAAATAGCGCTAGGATCAGGCAATCGAATGGCTGCCAGCATCAAAGCCAATTGCGCTAAACCTGCGATTAAGAAAATACCCAAGTGTGCTGGAATGTGTTGCTTATTCCGCACATCCGATGTGACCGAGATAGCAGCAAATATCAAAGCAATCGGCAAATAGAAAAAACCTATTGACAAAGCACCTAAAATCGAAAAAACGCCGATTACACCAGCGGCGGCCCATGTTATGGACGGGCCACGGGGATCACCACGAACAAACATGAATGCGCTGATGAGGCTAAGGGTCACGATTTCGATGAAGTAGAGGCCTGGTAGTGGCCACATGGCTTGGTAAGCGCTTAGGCCCAACCAAAAAACGATCATGATGGCTAGGCAGACAACTGCCGCGAGGATGGCAAGAAATCGCTCGAAGGGAGATATTATTGCCGTTTGTCTTATAACTGACATAAGCGATTCCCTTTCACTAAACTAACAAAACCCTACAGATACCTTGTTGCGTTTTTACGCGATCTGCCGCCCAACGGCTTGCGTTAGTGGCGGGTGGGCGGGCTAGGAAAATGTTCGAGATGTAGAAAAAACTCGAAGCCAGAAAACTGCTTGTAAACCGCGCAGAATCCCACCCGTCCACTGCACGCTTTGTTAGCCGCCGTTTGAACTCATAGAAATCATTATATTGCCTACCTGTACTTCGTGCAAATCAATTTCTGGAGACGGTTTTTTGAGCGGAGAGTCTTTTTGAAGTTCATGAAAAAGACTCTCAATTGGATTTTCATAGTCTTGCAAATTGCTCATACATCGCAGAACCTGATACCAAATTCCCCAAGCGGCTCTTGTGTCTGGGTTCCAATCGCCCGAAAAGAAAGCAGAGTTTCGCCCAAGCATAAATACTCTATACGATTTTATTTTCCCAACATCATTTTTGTTTATGCCGAAGGTTTGTGCGAGAGTTTCGCTATCTACACTTGAAAGCCAATTAAAGACTCTTTCAACCCATTGGTTGCCTGTTTTCAACAAATTGCCTTTTTTACTTTCTCTTTCTCGCATTGAATTCCCAATATAATCTTGCCACTTTAACTGAATGATACCAACTTCCCCAGTTTGATGGTCAAAAATCAAAGCGTCAATATCGGTAATAACTGTCCCGCCACTTTTTATCACAGCATTTCGCTCCAACTTGAAAAAACGCTCTGATTGAAAAAGTGCATATAAATCATCTCGAAAAACTTTCTCACGAAAATTTACGGCATTGTCCCAATCTGACCTATAGCGACGCCGTAATTCACGGAGAAGGAACATAAATGGCTCGCTTTGGCTTCCCCATAATGGTCGAAGCAATTTTTCCTTACCTATCTCAATAAATACGGGCGTGATGAGATTTCCTGCCACAGAACAATGTTCCTGTTTATTTTCGGCAGTAAGAGTAACTGCTTCAATAACTTGTTTAGCCATTGAAGTTTCAATTCCTAAAACATCAGAAAGCCAATTCACTTCATTTTCCAACGGAACAGTTATCGTAAGGATATTGCGTGAATCTAATTCAGGATGTTTTTTTAGAAGTTCAAAACAAAACCCAAGATGTTTGCTAGACCAGCCAATAAACACGACTATAGCGGCACAATAAAGACTGAACTCTTGACCGCCGAATTTTGCTTCTGGTGGAAAATTATCATGCCCTAACATTAGTTGAGCAAGCATTTTTCCTTCTACTTCATAAAAGGCGTCAATCTCTGGTGCTGTTGTGTATTGTATGTAATGAGTCATCCATGTCTTGACACGCTCCTTCATCATCTTTTTCACTGCTTTGCTATTTGCTTTTAGTGCGTCTGCTACATTTTGATTATGCTTCGATATCAGACCTTTAAGCCAAATAGCACTTTCTTCTTCAAACGACTCGATTCCATATAATTTTGTCGCTGGATAAGCGTGATAATTATTTGGGGCGGTTTCTATTATCTCTATCAAGCCTACCCGTTGAAGTTCAAGCAAATGTTCACAATATCCAATTTGCCCACATAAAACCAAAACCGAATTTGCCCACTTTTGTAAACTTGGCGTAGAGCGAAAAAGTGGTGCGCCTTCTAATTTGGTCGAATCGTCTAATGCGAGAGAGATGGCTTTGTGTAAACCAAAAGAAATTAGATGAGCGTGAGATTCAACTTCCTTTGATTTTGCCCATTCCGAATAAAAATTACGCCCAACAAAAAAATAATCCATCGCCCGTGCCAATTCAATTAATTCTAATCGGCGCTCATTGCTAAAAGACGGAACGATGGTTTTTTCTATTTCGAGAATTTGCTGTTTTATGACATTTTCTGGTTTGTCATTCATATTGTGCAATGTAAATTTGGTAAGAAAAATATTTAGCAAGCAGGCGGCTAACGGCTGGCGTTAGCTGCAAGTGGGCGGGACGAGACTCGGCTTGTGAGCAGTATAAACCCGAAGCCAGAAAAAGGTCTGTAAAACGCGGCGAGTCCCACTTGTCAGCTGCACGCATTGTTAGGTTGCACGCCTTCACGGCATCCGCTTCCAGACGCCGCACAAACTGTCGGAGCGAGGTCGAAACACCGCGTGCCAGACTACTTTGCGAACGGCGCTTGCTCACCTTATGACACACTGGCAGGCCAGCAAGCCCACCGGTTCGCCAAGACCTCTGCCACACCTCCGGCGAGCCAGACTCGTTCAGCAAACCTTGACGATGGCTTCGCACACACCACGCCTGGGGACGAACCTCGATCTGCGAGAACCGAAACGCCGATCTTTCTTCTTCAGGAGCAACACCGCTGACCCCTCACACTCCACCTCCAAGACGATGGCTGGCGACCTGGACGGCGAGCAGCGATGGCGTTACACGACTTTCAACGGCTCACAATTTGCGCGGCATAGTTATAAAAAAACCGCGTGCAACCTAACGGCCAGCGTTAGCGGATTTTGGGCGGGCTGAGATTCGGTGTGAGATGTAGAAAAAGCCCGAAGCTAGAAAAATGCTTGTAAATCGCGCAGACTCCCAAAAATCCGCTGCACGCTTTGTTGGGCAGCATCTCTCAATCACACTCTCCGTCGGAAAATCAATTGTCTATTTTTGGCGCTAGGCTATGTATTTTTGTTTCTCGCAATGGCTATCCAATCCATGCCCGTAACGCCATGTTGACCAAGCACCAAACTCAACTGCGCAACGTGTTCCTGAACATGTCGCATACAGTACAGTTGAAGTTCCAGAAAACTGGGCTCCATCCACTCAAAGACGCAACTTTGCTGCGCTCGCTCGTCTGTGAGTGCTTCGATCGTCGATTGGCACTTCTCGCGGCAGGCATCCAGATACACAAGGATCTGATCTTTTGTATAGGGTTTAAGTGGATAAGGAAATTTAGACACGAAAACGGGCATAATCAAGGTGCACTTTCTGGAGAGAAATATGCCCAAAGGAAAACGAATACCCGCCAGGCTGAAGGCACAAATCGTGCTCGAAGCGCTG
>Ga0247727_10014777_pt1 | contig 12913 bp, 6 predicted proteins | sample WisWelCaveWW1625_FD_202498 | JGI IMG/M metagenome (GOLD analysis project Ga0247727, IMG submission 202498) | Biofilm microbial communities from Wishing Well Cave, Virginia, United States - WW16-25 | ecosystem: Environmental > Aquatic > Deep subsurface > Groundwater > Cave microbial mat | place...
CCACCACGGTCATTGATGAGCATGGCGATGCTGTCATCGCTACGCGCTGGAATCTTCTCGACGGCGCGGGCAAGAAGCGAGCGAGCAGCACGGATCAAAGCGGCACTCCGGAAAAAGGCGTTATCATTGACGGCATGCAGGTTCTGGTTTCCGGTCCGCCTCCCGGCCTTCGCCGCGACCTTCAAGATCCTTTTAATTCCGGCAGCAGCGGCGTGAACTATATTCCGCCTGGCAATCGCGCCTTTACCTCGCAAAACTGGACGGATTTGGGCCTGGAGGCGTGGGGCCAAGATATATTTGGCACACCTGGCACGGTGGGGTATGCGGGCGGAGGCTTTCTTGCAACAGGTCTCCTCACGGGCACAACCGTGTCGGCTAACGACTTGAAGAAGGTTGAATTACGTTTCAGCAATGACCCGGCCAAGCGACAAAAAGGTTATCGTTATCTGCGCCGGGCGACTTTTCCGCCTCCAACGCCGGCGCAGCAACAGTTTATTATCACCGTTGCGGCGGGATATCCTTATCAGAATTATGTTGAGATGCCTTTCACCGCCTGGGCCATCAATGCCGACAATACAGAAAGACAAATCAACGTCGGGTTCCTGGAAAATAACGACGTGTCTCCGAATGGCGAGTTGGACGGCAAGTGGGCGCCGAACAACAACCGTGGTCCGACGGGCGCTGCAGCAGGCCGCGAGTTCCTGTATATCTTCGCTTCAGATTACAAGCCCGCCCCACAACCGCTGTATCAAATCAGTATCCTGAGTGCCAGTACGCTGGATGTTCAATATGTCGCTTTGTTTCCCAAGCGCGGTGCGGCTGTCCCACAGGAAGGCGATATTCTAAGACTCATCCCGAATTTCCCGGCCGTGGCTTTTGTCGAAGAGTTCTCCTTCACCAGCAAGGCCCCGACCAAGGATGATCAATTGGCCAAGCAAGATGTTGAGGAATTGGCCAACGTTTTTCCGAACCCCTACTACGGCTTGAATCGCGCCGAATTGGGTCGTTTCCAGCGGTATGTGACGTTCAACCATCTGCCGGAGAAGGCAACGATTCGCATTTTCACCCTGGCTGGCGTATTGGTGAAGACCATCATGAAAGACGATGCGACTCAATTCACCAGATGGGACCTGGAGAACGAGGAAGATTTGCCGGCGGCGAGCGGTATTTATATCGCGCACATCAGCATGCCCGACCTTGGCAAAACCAAAGTCTTAAAGTTGGCCATCGTTGCGGAGCAACAAGTCCTCCCGAGTTATTAAGTTAAGTATGGTGTTTTGGACGCAGCGCCAGTGTTCCGTTGTGCACGGAGGGAGGCGCTGCGCCCTGTCACCTCATTGACCAGCTAACGTAAAAACTGAACCTTTGCTTTTGCCTTATATTTAAGGAGATAGATTATGAAGAATTTGGGTTTCAAATTATTGGCCTTGAGCCTGGCCTTCATTCTGTTGAGCAGCCTCGACGGCTATGCCGGCGGAAGAAGTCGGGCTGGAACGAACGCCGCCTCGGAATTGTTGATTCCTGTCGGCGCCCGTTACATCGCTATGGGCGGCGCTTCGGTGTCTACGGCGGCTGGCATTGATGCCATCCACTGGAATCCCGCCGGCCTGTCCCGCATGACCAACAGCGCCGGCGCGATGTTTTCACACATGACTTATATTGCCGGCATCGACTTGGAATATGTGGCGGTCGCCGCCAACTTCTCCGGCCTCGGAACGTTAGGAATAACGTTCAAATCTTTGGCGTTTGGCGATATTGCGATCACCACGGAAGATTCTCCGGACGGAACCGGCGGTCTGTACAGCCCGAACTTCTTCACGTTCGGCCTGACTTATTCGCGTTTGTTGAGCGACCGCATTTCGGTCGGCGCGACCATGAACCTGGTCTCTGAAAAGCTCGATCGCGTCAGCGGGTCGGCTATTGCCTTCAATGCCGGCGTGCAGTATACCGATCTCGGCAATGTGCCGGGCTTGAGCATCGGCGTGGCGATGAAAAACGTCGGCACCACGATGAAGTACAGCGGCACTGGCTTGTTGCGGCAAGGTCAACTGCAAGATATTTCGCGTGGACCTTCTTTTTACAATGTGGTGGCCAGCACGAATGAATTGCCGTCAACCATCGAGCTTGGCGTCGGTTATTCCCGGTCGTTTGGAGAAAGCGGCAAGCTGAATTTGAGTTCGTTGTTCCAAAATAACAACTATGATGACGACGAGATCAAAGTCGGCGCCGAATACGCTTTTAAAGACATCATCTTTTTGCGCGGCGGCTGGCAACTTGCGCCGGATGCGCCGAATGATGCGGTGGGTGCTGAGAATTCTTATGTCTTCGGCCCCAGCTTTGGCGGCGGCTTCCATTATGACCTCGGCGGCATCGATTTTACCCTGGATTACGCCTGGCGTGACGTCAATTTTTTTGATGCAAACAACGTTTTTACCGTCCGGCTTGGCTTTTAAGGTTTGGCTTTTGAGCCGTAGTCGGTGCAGCACAGAGGTTGTTGTATGAACTTAGAAAGGGTTGGATCGTTTAACCTCCAACCCTTTCTAATTTAATGTGTATCGTTAACCGCGAGGCGTTAAAAAATGTATACTCGTTGCTCACGAATTTGCGCCGATCAGATTGCGGAAGGTGCGCGAGCATGCGTGTTTGTCGTTTTGTTTTTCAATAGCTTTCTTCTCGCGGCAAGGGCTGATGAAACCTCGAAACAACTCCATATTAGCCTCGATTGCGCCCAGTTTCTTGGTTCCGATCGGCGCCCCTATTTGGAAATTTATTATTCCCTGCCGGAATCCCGAACGCAGTATGCCCTCGATCAGACCGGGGGGTATTCGTGCCAGATCGTGATGGCGCTGCAGATTTTTCACGAAGAAACGCTGTGGGCCTCCAAGCTGTGGAAGATCGAAAAAACGCTCAAAGACACGACGGCGATCGACGCGAATTTGCAAATGGTTGATATGCTGCGGTACTTTCTCGAGAAGCCGGGGCGCTATCGCGTGACGCTTCATGCCAAAGATGTCAACCAGCAACAAATTGATAGCGCTGCCGTCGCTTTTGCCGCGCATGATTTTTCCGCCGGTCAAGTGGGATTGAGCGATATCGAATTGGCCTCGCGGATCGAGAATTTGGCGCCAGAAGCAACGAGTATATTTGCCAAAAATCGGATGGAAGTCATGCCTAATCCTGGCCTGCTGTATGACACGAAAGCGTCCAAGTTGTATTACTATTTCGAGGCGTATCGTTTGTTTAGCGGCGTTTCCGGCAGCCGTTACAAAACGCGTTGTTTGATCAAAGATTCCGACGACAAAATTGTCGAAGGCCTGCTCAATCCGGATCGGAGCAAAAAGAAAAGTTTTGATTCCAGCGTCGAGCTCGGCCTGATTGACGTCTCGACTCTGGCCTCCGGTATTTACTCGCTTCATTACGGCATTGCCGATTCCGCCGGACATTTGTTGGCCGGCCGCGAAAAAAAATTTTATATCTACAATCCGGGCGTCATTCCTCAACAATCGACGCAAGTGGCAAAGCCGCCGGCGGGAGGCTTTGGGCCGCTCGATTTGCTTTCCGAGGCGGAGCTGGACAAAGAGTTTGAATTAATGCAGTACGGCACGACCAAAGATGAACGCAAGTTTTTCAAAAATCTGCAGAGTATTGCCGCCAAACGCGAATTTCTCTTGTCCTTATGGTCGCAACCTCGATCCGGTCAGGAATTAACCGGCCTGGCTTTCCGGAAGCAATATTTGGATCGCGTCGAGGAGGCGAACACGGCTTATCGCACTTCGTTTCGCCCGGGATGGAAAACTGACCGCGGTCGCGTTCTCATTCTTCATGGCGCGCCCTCCTCGACCGAGCGTTTTGCCAACGAAAGAGAAACCAAGCCTTATGAAATTTGGACGTATCAGCATTTAGAAGGCGGCGCGATTTTCATCTTCGCCGACCGCTACGGTTTCAAAAATTTTGAGCTTATTCATTCTACCCTGCGGGGCGAATTGCAGAATCAGAATTGGCAGAACCTGATCCGAACGGATAGCAATATATCCGCGCCGACTCCAAGACAGTAGCAGCCGGAATAGTTTTTTCAAACGCGAGATCATTTTGATGAGACACATGCTCAAAACTTTTTTTGATGATCACCTTAAATTTTTTTTAATTTTTCTGCCGGTTTTGGCGCTTGTCTGTTCTTGTGCAAAAAAGACCTCCTCACCAGATTATTTTCCTGAAATCGGCGGCCATGCGCTTTATCAACGCTCGCTTGATCTGCGCAGCAATCTGAAAGTTTTATCCATCGCGCTGCGCCCCGGTTGCGAAGATTTTGCCGCCCTCGCTTATTTTCGTCTTGGACGCGGGGCCGTCGTGATGAGCCTTTATGTCACCAACGGCGAAGGGGGAGAAAGCGACGTGCAAGGCGAATATCCGACCCATCTCGCCGCAGTTCGCCGCGCCGAGGCCGCCCGCGCCATGACTTATCTTGACGGCGACGCGCGCTTCTTGAATTTCCCGGATATTGTCGCGGCCCGCGACTCGACGCCGATTCGACAGTTGTGGCCCGGCGATTCTTTGCAATTCAAGCTTAGCGAGGTCATTTCCCAATTCCAGCCCGATCTCGTGCTCTTGGCGCGCGATTGGTCCGCGGAAACTCCCAGCCTGATTTGGGAAATTTTGCGCGCGGATTTGTTGACGGCAGTGAAAAGCGTTGCCGGCGGCGCCGCGGTTCATTTGGCAAATGGCGCGAATGCTTCGCCGGCCTGGACCGTGAGCCGAGTGGTCATTGATATAGGGCGCAGCGAGCGGCTCGCCATCCCCACGAGCGTCCAACATCCGCGCTGGAAAAAAAGTTATGGGCAAATTGGCGAAGAAGCGGCGCAGATGTATGCCTCGCTGGTCGTGCAGCGAAAATTATGGCGGCACGGCAAAACCACGCCTGACGACTCTCCTCCGGCCCCAACTCCGCCTCTTAAGAACATCGATGATGGTGTGCCCATACCTGTCTCGCAGCGACTGCGCGGCATTGAAATTCAAATCGAAGCGCTGACGGAAAAAACGCTCAACGGCAAAACCGGCGAGGTGTTGCCGCGAGTGGCGGCGCTCATTGATTCGGTTGACTTGACGTTCGCGTTTCGCCAAACCACCTTGACGGCGCGCGAGCGCAAAAGTTTGTTGCAATGGAAAAATGCCCTGGAAAATTTGCGCTGCACGCTGCTCGGCGTCGAAGTCGACTATGCCGTCACCGAGACCATGCTCTCCAACCATCAATTGACCTCGATTTTCGTCAACCAGGTCAAAGGCCTGACTGCGGATGGCAAAACGGATATTTTTTTTGCCGGACTCGATGAGAATTGGGCGGTCAACGAGGATGCGAAACATAGGCTGCCGCTCGAACTTAAACAAGAATATCGGCTGCTGACGCCGGAAAAGCTCGCTTACAGTTTTCCCCCGGGCCGGGAGGCGTTTCAAACGACGCCGTTTGCGAAGCCGGTTTTTCTGTTCATACTGCATCAGGCCAAATCCTCAGAGCGAAGCTTTGTTCATCGCCGCATCATTAATTTCGACTTTGCGCCAAAATTTGTAGCTGAAGTTTTGACGCCCATCGTGCGCATGACGCCGGGCGAGCGGCTCGTGATCCGGCTGACGAACATCTCGCGTGACGGCGTCGCGGATACGGTCGAAGTGTCGGATTTGTTGGCGTACGCGTTTCCACATCCCTTTCGTCTGAGCCAAAAAGGCGCTTCCAAGCTTGATACCCTTTCGCTTGCATGGTTGGGAAATCCCGCCGAGGGAACCTATTTGTTTCCGGTGCGGATTGACACTTTTCGGATTGCGCGGTTTGCCGCAAGAAAATTTTCCGCCGAAGTCGATCCCTCGAAGCGCGTCGGCTTGATCACGGGAATCATTAACAGCCCTACGGCCGAAGCTTTGCGCCGATTGCGTCTCAACTTCTTCACGCTGGAACCCAACAAAACTTCTATACAACAGATTGAAGCATTGGACGTCCTTATCATTGATCGCCGCGCGCTCTCTTTAAAACCGGAAATCGCCTCGCTGCGGCCGGAGTTTGATCGGTTTGTTGAACGGGGTGGACATTTGATCGTTTTGGGGCAAGATGCCGCCGTATGGAATGATCAGCCTTTGTGGAATGGCATCAGCTTGACCTCCATTAACACACTCGATAACAACACACCGCTTCAGCTTGATGCCGGGCACGCGCTTCTCAATAGGCCCAATTATCTCACACCGGAGGATTGGGAGGATTGGCTGTTTTTGCGTGGCTACAATACGGTTGCCGGCGAGGTCCTCGCGTCAACTGCCATTCCGGCACGAGCGCTGCCGGAGGGAAACCCGCTGATCGTCAGTGCCGGCGCGGGAAAAGGCAAGCGAACTTATGTTGATCTGGCCCTGCCACCGCAGCTAATGAACATTCACGCCGGCGCGTTTCGATTGTTGGCGAATTTGATTTCCTATTAAAAAATAGCTTTGATATTTCGCTCTGTGTTTGAGCGATTATGATGAGTCGCGTATCATCCGCATGAGGAAGCCACCATGTCACAACCGATCATGAAGTCATGGGCTTTAGGGGTTTTCACTCTGACGGCGGTCGCGTTGGCGCAACAAGATATTCGCATCAGCGGCGTCGTTCGCGATCGCAATACTCACCGCGAAATCAGCAGCGTTAATGTTTTTTTCAAAGCCACGCTCAAGGGCGTCGTCAGCGACTTTGCCGGACGATATGAATTGCGCATTTCCCCAGCAGAGAAAAACGCCGTGGTGGTGTTTCAGCACATTGCCTACGAGCGCCGTGAGATTGCGCTTGATTCGGTGGCAGTCATGCGGCATGTTTATCTGCAGCCGCGCGTAATCACCTTGCGCGGCATTACCGTCGAGGATGAGAGCGCCCGTCGCCTCGAAATTTCCAAAGATTTGCCGCAGACGGTCTCGTCGGTCGAGGCTAAAAATTTTGAAATTCGCGGCTACGTCGACGCCGGCGATTTGCTCCGTACCGACCATAGCGTGCAGGTGGAAGAAGAATTGAGCGGCAAGAAGACGGCTGCCATCCGCGGCGGCAACCCGGATGAAGTCGTCGTGTTGTACAATGGCGTCAAAATGAACAACACTTTTGACAACGTCTTCGATCTCGCGCTGATTGATTTGGAGGACATTGATCGCTTCGAAATCATTAAAGGCAGCAACACGGCGCTCTATGGCCCGGAGGCGTTTGCCGGCGTCATCAATATTGTTCCAAAGGTGCAGCATGATTATAATGTTCGATTTCAGCAGCGCCTTGGCACTTATCGCTCCGGTAATTGGGGTCTGCATCTCAATCCGAGCGCTCTTTTCCACGACACGCCTCGACTGAATGCGGCGTATAGTTACAAACGCGGCGGCGCGAAGCGCGAGTTTATAACGACCAAAAGTGAAGACACCGGCCTGGTCAATTCCTCCCAGCATCATATCGCCAACTTGGTTTATAATTTTCCCGCCCGCGAAGAGGGGAAACCGGTCAATGCGCTCGCGTTAATGTATCTGCACTCCGCTCTCGAGTACGACAGCCGCCGCGACAATGAAACAACCCAAAAGTTGGATATTTTGGCGCTGGATAATTTAAACCAGATGTTGTCGCTGCACTACAATGGCAACATTTCCCGTCTCAATAATCTTGATTTGGCCGTTTCGCTGCGCCGGTTGGACGAAACGCAAGAGTCAAACACTCTCCCTTCTTCCAGCATTTCTGCGCGTGATATTGACGATCGCTCCCTGCTGGTGTCCGCGGAGAAACGCGTGAAGAACGAACGGATGGACTTGCTGTTGGCTTATCAATTTCAACGCGCCCAGCTAGACTTTGTCGACATTCGCCAGGGCTTTAATGAGTCCGTCGTCGGCCCGGAGCGCGGCGACCTGCAGCGCAACCACCATGGTCTCGTCGCCATCGCGAAATGGCACACCAGGCAGGCTTCGGGTTTTCTCCAAAACGTCGATGTGGACTTCAGCCTGCGTCACGACTTGGTGGATGATCAACAGGATTTGGTGTATCGGCAAAATGACCCCATCGTGCGCGAACGCAACACCAATCTGATCTTGAAGGAAAGAGATTGGCGCAATACCATGTTTAAATTTTCCATGAATTTTTTCGGATTGCGAAACGATCTGTCGTTCAATGCCTTTTTAAAATTCGGCAACAATACGAAATTCCCGACGCTCTTTCAACAGATCAGCGTGCCTTATGAATCGGCGCGCGCTCGCAATCTGCCTAATTTGAATCCGGAGAAGAGCCGCAGCTTGGAAATCGGCGTTAACTTGACAAGAGAAATTTACGTGCATCCCGTGATTTACGGGTGGGGGCTCTCCGGCAATTTTTTTCAAAATCACTATGACAACAAATTTCGCGTCTTTTCGCGATATGGCGATCCGCGAGTTTATTACGACAATGTTCAGGATGCGCGCATTTCCGGATTTGAAGCCAAACCCAGTTTGTTTTTGTATCGGAAAAAGGTAACTGTCGAATTCGGCTTGTCGCGCTACTTTATCTCAGAAAAAGCCGCCTTCCCATACAAATCCGAGTTGAAACGAACATTGGATTTTGTTGTCGACCACGCTGGGTATTCATTTCAGCTTCACTGGTTTACGGAGGGCGAACAGGTGGGATGGGTGCGCGAAGTAGATGCTCAAGACTCAGCGCGTATCATCGAACAGGATTTTAGCGAGATCTTGTTGGACGAGTACAGCAATCTCGATGCGCATCTCAGCAAAACTTTCGAGTTTGGCAAGCTCAAGTTTTTTCTCAATGTCAGCGGCCGCAATTTGTTGAATGGCGAAAACGTGGATTTGCAAGGGCTGGCGCTCCGCGATCGCCGGTATTATGTGACCCTCGGCGCACAGTATTAAGTTTTGTCGCCGCTCCCAAGGTACGAACGCACAAATTTTTCATGAAAACCCACTTCAAATTCACCCCGCTTCGATGGTTGCGCCGCCTTTTGCTGACCGGAATGTTTTGGACAAGTTTCTGGGGCTGCACCGAGAGTCCTTTTTCCAATGACAAAATCTCCGGCGGTTCTCGACAATTGCGCGGCGCGGTGAAATTAAGCAATGGACAAAGCCCGGAAGGCGCTTATGTTTGGCTTGAAGAATTCAATCTCGGCGTGCGCAGCGATAGCGCCGGCCGCTTTCAGCTGACTTTGCCGCCGGCAGTTCAAGGGGGGGACATCAATGGCGTATTCAAACTTTATTCTTTTATGGCGAACTGCCGGCTCGACTTTTCGGAGGTCGTGGTACGCAACGGTGAATTTGTCTATGATAAGGCCGACATCAACAAAAATGGCGAGCTCGCGCGTACGCCGATTTTGCGCCAATATCTTCGCATCACGACGCAAGTGTCGTCTCCCGCCCTCGATCTGCGCTTGTCAAATCGCTTGACCATCGCCGTCATCTTGCAAGCCGTCGGCGGCGATACGGTGTCCGTCGTTTTTCCGGGAATGTTCAGCGACCGGCTAGCCAAAGCCTTTCTGAAAAAAGTCGGTTCCGATGAAGTGACGCTGCTTTACTCGAATGAGTTCGATCTGGTTACAAGTGATCGGCAAATCATCGACAGCGGATTGTTCGGCCGCGTCATCGTTTTTGATTTGCGCGGCTTGACGATTCCGTCGGGAGACTATGAGGTGATTCCCTTTGTTTTAGTAAAACACGAGATGATTCCCTCCAAGCTGCTCGAAGGGTTCGGTCCGAATGTCGAAAAGTTTAGCAAAGAATATTTGCAGTTGCCTTTTCAGCGCGAGGGCGGGCGCTTGCAGGTGGTGGCGAATTAGTTAATACTTTATCGATAGGTTATTCCCACCCAAATTTGCCGGCCAAGTTGGTTGCGCAAAAGCGAGTTAGGTTGGCTTAAATCCAGCCCACCTTCGCCGGGCGTAACATATTTGCCGTCGAAAGCGTTGTGGATTTCGAGAAATGGCTCGAAGGGCAGGCCGGCCCAGCCCGCTGGCGCTACAATTTTCATATCCAGATCATGGCGCACGGACAGCTTATTTTGCGCGCCGGTCAACCAATCGGTGTGCATTGCCGGGCTGTTGATTTTGCCAAAAAGATTGAGAAGCCATCCTTGCCGGCTCAAATAATTGAGATTGTAATTGATGGTATGGCGTTGCGCCCAGTCCAAAGGTGATTGGCGGGTTTGAGCGTTGACGGTTTCACCGCGCGCAACTCGAAGCAAATTGCTTTCCGGCCAGGAAGCCGTTCCGGTGCTATGCAGATAAGTATACAGCAACGCGCCGTTGACGCCTTTGCCAAAGTCGGTTTTGATGGCCAGTTCCAAACCGCTGGTGTAAGCGCGCGCGCGATTTTCAAACCGCAAAGCCGTTTTTTGGGCTGCGGCGGGGTTGCTCGCCGGCACTGCGTACGGCGAGGTATCGAGCAAGTCTACATAACTGCGGTAGAAATAGGTGAGTGAATACAGGCTTTGCGGGGAGACGACGCGCCGGTAAGTTGCTTCCCAGGCCCGCGAGCGCAGCGGTTTCAAATCGACGTTGCCGAAAAGCGGCAGCGTGGCGTCTCGATCGCCGGCTCGATTCAAATAGAGATAATAAAGCGGCGGCATTTCGTAAAACCAGCCGAAATTAAACGACAGATGCTCGTTTTTGCTCACCGGCACGGCGAGGCTCAAGCGCGGCGCCAGCGTTTGCTTGAAACGGCCCGGCTCGCCGTTGAACAGATTCGTCGAATCGGCGGCGAGCAAAGCCGTTTGTCGGGCGTGCGGCGAAAACGCTTCGTAACGTAAACCCAAATTAAGAATGAAATTGTTTTTTTCTATTTTATGGTTATAATAGCCCGCTAACGTAAACGGAAATTGCCGAAACGCATCGTTGTAGCGGCTGTAAACAAAACCGGTTTTGTCCTCGACATCCGGCCAAAGCAGATAACGCACGCGGCGCAGCGACAAATCCCAAAGGTTTGCCTCGACGCCGGCTTTGAGCTGATGATTGGGATGCAATTGGCGAACGAAGCTGAAATGGCCGGTAAACTGTTTCTCGACGCTTTGCTCGTTCCAAGGTTCCGTGGCGCCGGGCCAAGCCGCGGCGAGAGATTGAGTGGGCAAAGTCAAATTCGCCGGCCCATCAGTGGCCGGATCGCCCAAAATATTGCGCTGCAAAACCATGCCGGCCAGATCGAATTTGTAAAACGTGGAAGAACTGAGCGTTTGCGTCAAGGAAGCGCTAAGACGCAAATTACGGTTTCTCCGTTTGGGCAGCGCCGACAAACGTCCTTCCCATTGCGCCTCATATTTGCGCCAATCATAATCGGAGAGCAGGGTTTGCAGCCGCAGATAAATATTCCTCGACGCGCGAATCGAAAATTTGGCATTAAGATCATAATTGAACCACACCGGTGATTTGAAGGCCTGCCGCAGCGCCTGGCGATCCGGTGTGTCGCTCAATTTCACGCCGCCGGAAATGAAATAATTGGTTTCGATTACCGGGCCGCCCAATCCCAAGGTCAATGGTCCCGAAACGGCAAACTCCGCGCGCCGCGTATTCTCAAAACCGTCCTCTTTCCGGCCGACGATGTCCGCGGCAATTTTAGCAGCGCCGTCAAAATCGTTGCGGCCTTCTTTGGTAATGATGTTGACCAATCCGCCGGAGACATTGCCATACTCCGCGCTGAAGCCGCCGGTTTGCACCACCATTTCCGCAATCGACGAATTCTGCGCCATGAACGCCAAATCGCGCGTGAGCGGGCCGCTGGCCGGCAGGCCGTCGATCAAATATAGCGTGTTGGAGGTTCGGCTGCCTCGAAAGCGATTTGCCACGAAACCGGGCACGAGTGGCAACGCTTCTTGAAACGTTTGCGCCGGCAGCGACAGCGACAAATCCTGCGCGCTGATATAATGAACGCTGGCAATTTCGTCTTTATAAATTTTAATGCGCGGCGCGATTACGACGATTTCCTGCTCGGCTTGGAGGGCGCGCGCCGATAAAGAAAAACTGACCGGCGTGCTCAAATCGGTTTTGATTTCGACTTCCTTTACTTTGGTTGGAATGTAACCGATCATCGTCGCGCGCAGATTGTAGCTGCCCACCGGAAGGTTGTAGATAATGTAAAAACCATGTTTATCGGCAGTCGCCCCAAAAACCGTATTCTCAACAATCACCGCAGCGCCCGGCAAGGGGTTGCCGGTCTCAAGATCGCGCACAAAGCCTGACACGGCGCCCGATGCCCCGGCTTGAAGCTTTGCGCCAAGACCGAGCGCGATGAAAATTATGCCAATAACTACTACTCGAATCGCAAACATTGAAGAATCCTATAAAATTAGCCCGATTAAACTCAAAGAAGTTTCCAAATTGTGGGCAACGTTGTCCTAAGAATCAGCCAAAATCTTAAAAAATTATTTGCAACGGCCATGCCAGCAAAAATCTATTAACCCTCACAAATCACTTCTCAAAAAGTTAAGAAAATTAAGGATAAAAGTGGCGATCTTTCTAACCCTAAGTTTATAAATAATAGTAAAATATTTGTTCGAACTATTCTTGTTTAATAATTAAAGCCCAGCACTATCAGCTATTCGTGTGCAAGAAGTTTCATAATTTTTGGATAAAACTTGCACAGGCTATTGGGGAGTGTTTCAAAACGGTTCAAAAAGAATCGGGGAAATCAACAATTTACAAACGACTTAGGTACCGTCTCAGTTCCGTGCTTGCAGAAATCATCACAGCACCATTCGCATCGTCGAGCCTTCGCCGACGCGCGTCTCTTTTAGAAACAGCTTGCCGTGATGATAATCTTCCACAATACGCTTGGCGAGACTCAGGCCGAGGCCCCAACCTCTTTTCTTCGTGCTGAATCCGGGCTTGAAAATATTTTTGCGCACCGCCGGTTCGATGCCGCGGCCGTTGTCGCGAATATCGAGAGTGATGCAATGCCGGTTATCCGTTGCGGC
>Ga0247727_10014778_pt1 | contig 12912 bp, 13 predicted proteins | sample WisWelCaveWW1625_FD_202498 | JGI IMG/M metagenome (GOLD analysis project Ga0247727, IMG submission 202498) | Biofilm microbial communities from Wishing Well Cave, Virginia, United States - WW16-25 | ecosystem: Environmental > Aquatic > Deep subsurface > Groundwater > Cave microbial mat | place...
ATTGGAAAATTCTCTTTAGCTTTTTAATCTCTGTTTGCTCCGTTTTCTCCGTGTTGAAAATCTTTGCTTTTTTTGCACACATTTTACTTGTTAGAGACTAGATCTAACTCCGTGCCAATCCACTTTCTCTCAAAAGCTTCTGCAACGACAAAAGTAGTGCCGGAACCTCCAAACGGATCGACCACTAGTTCGCCTTTGCTTGAAGAGGCAAGGATACATTTTTTAACCAATTCCACCGGTTTTTGTGTGGGATGAATTGTTTTCTCCCAAGCGCCATTAGAAATAGTCGGGATTTCAAAGACATCTTTGGGTTTCGCGCCTTTGGGATTAGGTTGCCAAAGGTATTTTTTCCCGTTTCCATTTCCATATTGTGAAGTCTCGGCTTGAGGACGAACAGGATATTTTAAAGTATGGGAATTATAGGGAATTCTCACATGATCGGTATTAAACGTGAATTGCCGGTCTTTCCTAAAATGGAGTAAGCTTTCATGTGATCGTCCCCAGTCGTCTCCGAGATTCGCTTTATTGCGATAGTACCAAACAATCCATTTGCACCCTTTAAACAAATAACTCGCAGCCCATTTTATGTCGGCTAATATTTCTGAAAATCCGCAAATGTACATCGTGCCCGTTGATTTCAAAATCCGATGCGCTTCTGTTATCCATTCTAAACACCAGTTGACATATTCCTTTTGAGAGTGAAATGAATCCCATTCTGCCTTTTTAATGTTATATGGCGGATCGGCAAAAATTAAATCAACACTTGAGCTTTCAAGAGATTTTAGAAACTTCACGGCATCGAAGTTATATAGACTACCATTGGCATTTTTGTAAAAAGGTTCGTCTAATGAAATCCTTGGATGAGCGCCATAAAGCTCCACTTGAAAGTCTCTTATAAAAGTTTTTACTTGTTCTTCAGGATAGACGCGATAATTATTTATTGGATGCCGGGAAGATTTAAATTTGTGAGATTTATCCCATCGACGAAGAGTTTCCTTATTGACGCCAATTTTTTGAGCGGCTTGGTGAATCGTTAAATATTTTGCCATATTATTTTATGAAAAATAGTGAGAAGATCATATCTATAAACAACATTATACAACATTGCACAGTTAAATTTATATAATTTTTTGATTATTAGCAACAAAAATTTTATAGCCGCGAGGTTTATCATGGAAAGAACGAACTACTGGTGGCAGTTACTCATCCTCCCCACCTTTTCTATTCTTTGGCTTTCGTGCTCGAACCAACAAGCCGATTGCCCAACACCTCCAGATCTTGTTTTGCGCAACGGCGCGATTTACACGATGAACGCCGCGCGCGGGTGGGCCGAGGCCGTTGCCGTCGATGGCGGACGCATCGTTTATGTCGGCCCGGACAGCGCCGTGAAAAAATGGATCGGCGGCCGCACCCAAGTCCTCGATCTGCAAGGAAAAATGTTGCTGCCGGGTTTTCACGATTCACACGTGCATCCGTTAAGCGGCGGCATCGAGCTGAGCGAATGCAATCTCAACGGGCTGGCGACGCAAGAACAAATTTTGGAAGCCATTCGCCGCTATGCGCAGCAGAATCCGGCCGCGCCGTGGATTCGCGGCGGCGGCTGGGACCTGCCGATTTTTCCCAGCGCCAATCCGCACAAATCGCTTCTCGATCAAATCGTTCCCGACCGTCCGGTTTATCTCTCGGCCGCCGATGGCCATTCAGTCTGGGTGAATTCCAAGGCGTTGCAAATTGCCGGCATTACGAAGGACACGCCGGACACGCCGCGCGGCCGCATCGAGCGCGATCCCAAAACCGGCGAGCCGACCGGAACATTGCGCGAAGATGCAGCCGGCCTGGTCGCGCAACATTTGCCGGAATATACAAAGGAAGATTATGTCAACGGACTGCGCCGTGGTTTGGAGATGGCCAATCGCTTCGGCATCATCTCCCTGCAAGAAGCCAGCGCCGATTCAAATGATCTCGAGGCTTATCTCGAACTTGACCGGCGCGGTGAATTGACGGCGCGCGTGGTGGCAGCGATGGATGTCGATCCCGCGCAGGGTGTCGCACAAATTCGACGCTTGGTGGCGCTGCGAAAAAAATTTCAGGGCAAACGGCTGCGCGCCAATGCGGTTAAAATTTTCGCCGACGGCGTCATCGAAGCGCGGACGGCGGCGGTGTTGGAGCCTTATCTGGATTATGGCGATCTGGGCAAGGCCAATCTGGAAGCCGAGGCCTTCAAGAGACTCGTGACGGCGCTGGATAGCGCAGGCTTTCAAATTCATATTCACGCCATTGGCGACCGCGGCATTCGCCTGGCGCTCGACGCGTATCAAGGCGCGCGCGCGAAAAATGGCAGCCGCGATTCGCGCCATCATATCGCCCATCTCGAGCTGATTGATCCCGACGACATCCCGCGCTTTCGACAGCTCGGCGTGATCGCGAATTTTCAACCGCTGTGGGCTTATGCGGATTTGTACATTACCGAATTGACCGAGCCGGCATTGGGTCCGGCGCGCTCGCGCTGGCTTTATCCGATTGCGAGTGTCATGAAAACCGGCGCTGTCGTGGCCGGCGGCAGCGATTGGTCGGTCTCGTCGATGAATCCGCTCGATGCGATGCAAGTCGCGGTGACGCGCCGCGGTTTGGCTGACAGCGCCGGCGCCGCCTGGCGTCCGGAGCAATTGGTTGATCTGGCGCCGATGATCGCGGGATACACGATCAACGGCGCGTATGTCAATTTTAAAGAAAAAGAAACCGGCTCGATTGAAACCGGCAAGGCCGCGGATTTGATCGTGCTCGATCGCAATATTTTTGAAATTCCGGCTCACGCGATTCATCGCGCCAAAGTGCTGCTGACGCTGTTGGAAGGCAAAGAGGTTTATCGCGATTCGGCGTTTGAGGTTGGACAGTGAACGCGAAGCGCAAAAACGTAAAACGTTTCAAACTCTGTTTGATCTACAAGCAATGCAAAATCAGGAGGCAGCTATGAACAACACCAAATCCTTCAATTTGTCCGAGGTCAATACGATGACCAGCTTGATTGACGCGGTTTTTTCCGAGATGAACATCGGCCTTCTCATTTATCAAATGGAAGATTTAAACAACGCGAGTTCGCTTAAATTGGTTTATGCCAACCACCAAGCCTCGAAATACACCGGCGCTGATTTAAGCCAACAGATTGGAAAACATATTCTCGAAGCCTTTCCGTCATTGGCAGCGACCGATCTGCCGCAAATCTTTGCTGAAGTGATTAACACCAAGCAGTCTCGCACCATCGGCGCCATGGAGTACCGCGACGAAAATGTGCAAAAAGGTTATTATGCTTCCAAAGCCTTTCCCATGCCCAATGATTGCGTCGGCGTGCTCTTCGAGAATATTACGCTGCGCAAACAACTGGAGGAAATCATCAAGCATTCGCGAGATCAACTCGAGCAAAACAAAAACAATGCGATGGGTTTCTACGATCTGATGTTCAACCAGTGCCAGCCCGCCGAAGCTATCGCAAAGTACGCCGGAGAAGTTTATATTCAACACAATCCGCATGTGGCGGATGGCAAGGAAGCTTTCATCGAATATTTCACGAGAATGGCGAAGGAGTATCCCGGCAAGCGCGTCCACTTCAAGCGCGTGATTGCCGAGGGCAACTACGTGGTCTTGCATTGCCATCAGAAATGGCCCGGCGATAACGATTGGGCCGGCATCGATATTTTCCGGCTTGATGAAAACGGCAAGATCGTCGAGCATTGGGACGTGCTGCAAACCGTGCCCGAGAAATCGGCGAATCGTAATACGATGTTCTGAATCGCATTCACACGGCAGGGAAATTTATCGTGATCCGAATTTTAAGAGAAAGTAAAAAATTGACCCGGCATAAACTGCGAGGGGTTGGAACAAAATATTACCGTTGAGCTGAAAAACACCGCAACAATTCATACCGAAGAAAACGGCAACAAACATGCTGTACGCTCGATCACCGAAATTCAAGTAAAACGAAATTAGCATAAATCATGGTTTGACAAAGCATACGATTTCGAATTTCAATTTTGAAAAAACGTTATCGCTGAAAAAGTAACGTTAAATTTACGCAGAGATAACATGGTCATGACAACGGAACGGTTTTTGTATCGTATATTGTAGCGTAAAGTTTGCTCATCACTTTTTCGGACATCAGGCATCTTTTATCAACTTAATGCCCGCGGGATGGACGAAATCAGGATTCGACAAAGGACTGCAAATTTGCGCACGACTGCGAGCAGGATCGCAGCATCAAGAACTGAGAAAGGACATCGTCATGACTGAGATAAAAAAGTCACTCGCCGGCGAAAGCGCCACGCTGATGGCGACGGTCGCCGCGACGTTGAATTTTAGCCGGCGTGTGAAGCGCGTCGAGGTCAGGCTGGAAGGTTCGATTTTGAGCGAGCACACGGAGACGTTGCGTGATTTTCTGCAAAATCTCTGCTATTTTCATGGAACAAAATGGACGTTGGATCTGGAAAATTTGGAGGTGATCAGTTTGCGCGCCTCAAAAGTGCTGGTGAAGTTTGCCAAGGTCATCCGCCAGCGCGGTTGCGAGCTTGAGATCACGAGCATTCAACCCGCCATGCTCGCCACCTTTCTGGATTTGGGTGTGCAGAAGCACTTTGCCTGGGAATTTTTAAAGCGCCACACAAAACCTTCCACTCGTTTTTCCAAACGGGAATTATCCGAGTTCGCAAGCGAAGACGAGGTGTTCGCCGAAGAGATGTTGTAATACCCAACGCGGAAGAGCCGCAACCTAACGGGCGCTGCCAAACAGGTTTGAACCGCGAATAGACGCCAATTAACGCGAATAAAAAAATATTGGCGTTGATTCGCGGTTTAAAAGTTTTTGCTGAAAAAGCACGGATTTCACTTTATAAAGACTAAAAAAATCGGCTCATCAAATCGCCGATCACATATCCCACCGCCGCCACACCGAGGCCGACGATAAACATATCGAAGCCGCTGCGCCAAACGCCGCGGCCGGTGAAGAAACTGCGCGCCGCGCCGACGCCGAAATGCGCCAACATGCTCACGGCAAATGAAACCCAAATGGCAGCGGCAAAGTCAAACGTGAAAAATGGCAGCACGGGAATTCCGGCGCCGAACGCGGTGGCCAACCCGGTGATCACGCCGTCTTTCAAGGGCGTCAACGCCGCCGGCGAAATTTCCAGTTCTTCACGAATCTTTTCCTGCAGCATTTGCTCGGGACTCTCCAGCATCTGATTCGCCATTTCCTGGGCGCGCGCGGCGCTGATGCCTTTGGCTTCGTAAATCAGCGCCAGCTCTTCCGCTTCAACCTCCGGCATCAGCCGAATCTCTTCACGCTCCAGCGCAATCTCGTGGGCGTAAACTTCGGCCTCGCTTTTGGCGGCGAGATACCCGCTTGAGCCCATCGACAGCGCATCGGCGATCATTCCAGCGACACCGGCAACGAGCAACGCGTGTTCATTCACCGACGCGCCGAGCACGCCGGCCACCAAGCCAAAGTTTGCCGTGAGACCGTCGTTAAAACCGTAAACGACGCTGCGCACCATGCCGCCGGAACCGACGGCATGCCAGGGCTCGCCGCTTTTATCCAAAATTTTCGCCAGCATGCCGGCGTGATGCGCCGATTCGCGCGCGATCTCCGTCGCCATTTCGCGCGCCTGCGGCTGCGTCATCGCCGCCGCGAGCTTGAGATAATTTTTCACCTCGCGCGCTTCCTCCGCCAGCAAACTCGGCGCAATAAAATTCGTTCCAAAGCGTTTCGCCAGCCAACCCATCACTCTCGCCCGGGCCGAGGGCTTGGCGTCCGGCGCAATTTTTTCTCCGGTCTCACGCAGCAAATTTTGCCATTGCCGGACGTGCTTATCTTCCACAATTGCCAGCCGCGAATAAATATCGCGCCGCGCTTCGTCTTTTTCCGTCGCCGCCAAATGGCGGTATAAATACGCCGCATCGATCTCATCTTGCAGATGATGCTTCCAGTTATCCGTATCGTTTGCTCGCGTCTCGTCCATAATCCAAAATTAAGTTTCGTGTGTTGAGCCTGTTTCGTGGTTTGCTGCTGCCAATCCAAGATACGAAATTTCCATTCACGCGCCAAGACGAAAATTACGTTCTTGAAATTGACCTTGAGAAAGGTTATATTCAAGGCGAGTTCGGCGTGCGCTTGGAAGAAGATATTGTGATGACGGAAAATGGGTGTGAACTGCTGACAGTGAGAATGGAGGGAATTGAACCGATTGCGGCGCAGCGCAGACAGTCTGCTCTTTCACAAGAGCAAAGTTTTATTCCTGACCATTGCCGGCTAAAATCGACATGACGATATCCAGAATATCCAGTTCTTCTTCGGCAAAGAACCATTGCGTATTCAACCAAAAACCGGGAATAACTTCAGAGCGAAAAATTTCGTCATCGCCTACCGGGAGTGGCAACCATGCGCCGTTGTGGTTCCGAAAAAATTCAGCAGCTTGGCCTTCGGGATCAATCTGCCAATATTCCAGCGCGCCGTGTTTGGCATAAAGCGCCATTTTTTTGCCGCGATCCAGTTTGCGTGTGGTGGGCGAAAGAATTTCGACAACCATCTCCGGCGCGCCGTCCATGAAATAGGGATGAACGCGATCGCGGCTGGCGTTGCTGATGAAAACGATATCCGGCTGCGTACCGTTCGCTTCCGAAAATTTCAGAGTCGTGCGAGAGCCTCGAACAATGCCTAATTTTCTACGAACGACGAACGCGTTAAGAATGCCGATCAAAAACACAAAAATTCTCTCATGCACATCGGCCGGTGGAGGTTGCATATAGATAACCCCGTCGATTAAATCAGCCTTGGTTTCTTCGGTAAGCCAGTCTAAAAATTCGTCAAACGTGACCCGTTGAGTTGGCGGCTTCCGGACTGGAACAGGTGGTGCAAGAAGTTCAGCTTCCATAATTCTTCTCTCGTTGGAATTTAACCTTGCATTAGCGTAGCGAATATTTCTATTAAAATCAAACAAAAATTTTTTGGAGTTGAATATGAGCCGCTTTCGTCAAACTAAACCCGTGATCACCTCCACGGACTTTCCGACGCTGAAATTGCTCAAGCGCGGCAAAGTGCGTGATGTGTACGAAGTGGGAAATTATTTGCTGATTGTCGCGACCGATCGCCTTTCCGCTTTTGACGTGGTGTTCGCGCAAGGCATTCCGTTCAAAGGCCAGATTTTAACGCAACTCTCACGCTTCTGGTTTGAGAAAATGCGTGACATCATTCCGAATCATCTCGTTTCCCTCAATATCGGCGAATTTCCCAAAGAATGCGAGCCTTATCATGACGTATTGGCCGGGCGCAGCATGCTCGTAAAAAAAACCGATCCGCTGCCGGTGGAATGCATCGTGCGCGGTTATCTTTCCGGCTCCGGCTGGAATGAATATCAAAAGACCGGCGCCGTTTGCGGCATCCAATTGCCGCCCGGTTTGGCCGAATCGCAAAAACTTCCCGAGCCGATTTTTACGCCGTCCACTAAAGCGGCGGCCGGCATTCATGATGAGAATATCACGTTCGAGCGCGCCGCGGTTTTGGCCGGCGTCGGCGTGGCGAAAGAATTGCGGGAAAATAGCCGGCGCATTTATCAACGCGCGGCGGCTATCGCCGAACAAAGAGGCCTCATCATCGCCGACACCAAAATGGAATTTGGTTTGCGCGGCGGCGAGATGCTGCTGATCGACGAGCTGCTCACGCCGGATTCGTCGCGTTTTTGGCCGCAAGACAAATATGCGCCCGGCCGCGCGCAGGAAAGTTACGACAAACAGTACGTGCGCGATTATCTCATTTCCATCAACTGGAACAAGCAGCCGCCAGCGCCCGATTTGCCGGCGGAAGTTATTTTGACCACGAGCCAAAAGTATTTGGAAGCGTTGGAAAAGTTTACAGAAGAACCTTTGACGGAATCATAAAGCTTTACTCCACGTTTCGATTTCCTCAATCAACGAGAGATTTCACGTTCAAGAAAATCTATTTCCTCGAAAATTAAAAAAATTTCTTTAATCGGCTGGGTAAGTTTTAAAAGAGTGCATCAATAATTCTTACATAACCGGTACATCGGCACAAATTGCCGCCGAGTCCGGCGCGAATCTCGTCGCGGGTCGGGCGCGGATTCTGATCGAGCAAGGCTTTGGCAGCCATGAGAATTCCCGGCGTGCAAATGCCGCATTGCGTGCCGCCAATTTGGATCATCGCCTCTTGCAGCGGAATGAGACGATCATCTCCGGCTAATCCTTCAACTGTTAGGATTTCTGTACCTTCGACTTGGCAAATCGGCACGAGACAGGAGTTGACCACTTCGCCGTTGATGAAAACCGAACACGCGCCGCATTCGCCTTCGCCGCAGCCTTCTTTGCTGCCGGTCAAACGCAAATCTTCGCGCAACACGTCGAGCAGGCGTTTCATCGGCGGCGCGTCGATTAGATGGGAATTGCTGTTGACAATAACAGAAATTTTCATCGCTAGGTCAGAGATTCCGTATTTGACTCGTTTCGTTTTAAGCGTCGATGTGAACAATCTCACGCACTTTTATCGTTTTCAGCGTTTTGTTGACTTTTGGCATAAGCGGGCGTAAGGTATCAAAAGTGTTATCCGGAGCCCCCAGTACAATGATGGCAAAATTGATTGCGCGTAAATTTTGCTGATACTCTAAATTTCCATCAATCGTCACAAATACTTCGAATTTGACACTTTGTATCAAACGTATTAAAGCGCCGTTTTTGATACCTGTCCATCCCATTTCTTGCACCCTTTTCACATCATGGCCCGGCAGCTCACGCTTGAGCCGTTTCGGCAAACACTCGTCAAGCAACACTTTCATACGTTTGTTCCAGCAGTTTCTTTTTCATAAACTCCAACACGGCCAACGCATGTTTGCGTTTAACGGTTGGGAAATCATCCAGAAATTCATCAAGCGGATGACCATGCTCAAGATAATCAAAAAGAGTTTTTGCTGGCACTCTCGTGCCTGTAAAGACTGGAATCCCTCCTAAGATTTCCCTATCGCTGGTAATGAGTTTGCGTTGTTTCATGATGCTCATCTCCTACACATTTTATGTGTAAAAATTCCTCGATTGGTCTAAGCTTGAATATAGCACAAATTCTGAATCTTGCAAACGTTGTAGACGATATTCAGATGAACATTCCAACTTGCGCCGCAACCTTCTTTCGTGCCGGTCAAACGCAAATCTTCGCGCAACACGTCGAGCAGGCGTTTCATCGGCGGCACATCGACGCTGCGTGGCTCGCCGTTGACAATGAATAAAACTTTCATCGTGCGTCTTTTAACTGTTTTTTTGTTGCGGTCCTTTTTTCGTTTCAAGTTGTTTGAGCGTGCTTAACGCTGTTGGGCCACGGGCACCACCGCCAGGACCATCTCGACAGTGGCGACCACCTGCTGCACGGTCCGCACCGTGATCGTCGCAAAGTTCAAATGTCGCTTCCGCTTCACTATCGCCTCCACCACTAGGCACGGCTCCGCTGCGTCTACGGGCGCGTGAAACTCCGCAGTCGTCTTCACCAACCGTGGCTTGCCTCGCTGGCCCTCGGCCCAGGCCCATAGAGCCACCAACTGTCCGGCGCCCTCGATGATCATCGTCCCGGGAAAGATTGGATCGTTGGGAAAGTGCTGGGGATATACCCAATGAGATCGGCCTAAGTCGATCTCACCAGTGATGGCCGCGCCCTCAAGTCCGGTGACGCGGGAGATTTGACGCATTTGCTGCACTGGCAAGAAAGTGGCGTCAAGGTCGATCAAGCTCGCACGGCTTGAAGCAACACTGCTGATATCCATCTGAGCCTCAAGGGATGAGAAAAGGGATCTTCTGGGCCTTGGTACATAACATTCATGCCCGCGGCCTAATTTTTACTCTACTGCTTGCAACAGCCGCTCCGGTGTAAATGGCAACTCCGCAATTTCAATATCCAGCGCGTTGCAAATCGCCGCAGCCAGCGCCGGTGCAGCCCCATCCATCGGCAGCTCGCCAACGCCTTTGGCGCCGAACGGGCCGTGCGGATAAGGTTTTTCGATGAGAATGACGTCCATATCGGGCGCGTCCATGCAGGTCGGCAGCATGTAGTTGGTCAAGCGATCATTCGCCATTTTGCCGTTCTTCATGATCACTTCTTCCATCATGCCGTAGCCGAGCGCTTGCAATGTGCCGCCTTCGATTTGGCCTTTGGTCAACACCGGATTGATGGCTTTGCCGACATCCGCGGCGCTCACGACTTTCTTGACAAAAACTTCATACGTCGTGGTGTCCACCTCAACTTCGACGACGTCGCAGGCCCAGCCGTAAACCGGATACGCATCGCCGAGGTAGCGTTTGTCGTCCCAGTTGTGTCCCGGCGGGCTTTCGTAGCGGCGAAAGACTTGTAGATCGCCTTTTTCACGCGAATACATTTGCGCGGCTTCGGCCAAAGACATCAGGCGCTTACCGTTGGCAAAAAATTCTTGATGGCGCAGCACAACCGGTTGTTGGTTGAGTTGCGCGGCAACAAACTCTTCCATCTGCTTGCGTAACTCTTGCGCCGCTTGCTGAATGACGCGACCGACCACCATGCAAGTCCGCGAGGCCACGGTCGGGCCGCTGTCGGGAACTTTGGCGGTGTTCGGCTCTTCCATTTCAATGTCGTCTAAATCGAGGCCGAGTTCTTCCGCAACGATTTGTGGAAAAATCGTATTCGTGCCTTGCCCGATCTCCGTTGAGCCGGTCAAAATACGCACGCGTCCGCTCGGCAGCAATTCAACGCCGGCCCTGGCTTTCATCAACATCTCGCCGCTGCCGGTGAATCCTGCGCCGTGAAAAAAGAAGGACAAGCCGATGCCGCGTTTTTTGTAAGATGTCCGAGGTCCGAAGTTCGATGTCTGTTGTTGTTTGTAGCTCGCCTGTTTGACGAGAAAGTTGGACGCTTCCACGGCGGCCTGCAAAACTTCTTCGGAGCCGACGCTGTATTTGAGCGTTTGTCCGGTGACGGTTGTATCGCCCAACTTCAGCATGTTGCGTTTCCGCAATTCGAGCGCGTCCATACCAATGGTTTTCGCAATTCTCTCCATCTGCATTTCGTGCGCAAAGCAAACTTGCGGCGCGCCGAAGCCGCGAAAGGCGCCGTTCGGCGGCGTGTTGGTGGCGACGCTGCGGGCGCGAATGCGGGCGTTCGAGCAATTGTAGGGGCCGAGCGCGTGAATCGAGGCGCGCGAAACCACGACCGGACTCAGCGTGCAATACGCGCCGCCGTCCATCACGATGTCGATCTCCGCCGCGACGAGCCGGCCGTCTTTCGTCACGCCGGTTTTATGATGAACGACTGAAGGATGCCGTTTAGTGGTGGCGGCCATATCTTCGCCGCGGTTGTAAATTATTTTCACCGGACGGCCGGATTTGCGCGCGAGCACCGCCGCGTGCCCGGCAATCACGCTCGGATATTCTTCCTTGCCGCCGAAGCCGCCGCCGGTGGTCGATTGCACGACGCGAACTTTGTCATCAGGCAAATCAAAAATGGCTTTGAGCGCCTTATGAACGTAATAAGGACATTGCAACGAGCCGATCAATTTTATGCCGCCATCATCTTCGGGAATGGCGATGACGCCCTGGGTTTCGATGTAAATATGCTCTTGATGGCCGGTGCGATAAGTTTCCTCGACAATAAAATCAGCCGCTGCAAAACCTTGCTCAACGTCGCCTTTTGAAATCAAAATATCTTTGAAGATATTGTTTTCACCATACACGAGCTGTTTGCCCTCCAGCGCTTCTTCGACGCTCAAAACCGGCGGCAATTCGTCGTAAACGATTTCGATATGCCGGGCGGCTTCTTCCAGCAGCTCGCGATCTTCGGCGGCGAGCAGAAAAATCGGCTCTTCCTGATGCCGGATCTTCGATTCGGCCAGCAGCGGTTGATCGGATTCAATCAGCGCCACGACATTTTTGCCCGGAATATCGCGATAATCGGCGACCATCACGCGGCTCCAATCGAAAGCCGGATCGAATTTGATTTCACGAATCGCGCCATTCGCAATCGCGCTGCGAATGGTTTTGCCGTACAGCATGTCCGGAAAATGCAGGTCGTCGACATACTGCGCGCGGCCCGTGACTTTATTCCGGCCTTCACGGCGAACGATATTTTGACCAACGATCATAAGCCGGTTATCCCTGTTCAAGATCAAGCGCCAAATCCCGACTTTCCCATAAAAACGTTCAGGAAAGCCGGGAGCAAAGCGAGTTGTTGAACTAAGTTAATGGCGCAATATAAACAAGAAAACTCGAAAAGTCAACAACGGATTCGACAAATGGTTTATGGATAAATACCTCGAACCCGAATCGCCTCGGCGACGCGATTCACCGCCACCAAATACGCGGCGCGCCGCATGTCGAGCTTATGCTTCTTGGCGGTTTTCAAAACTTCCTCAAAGCTATTGACCATCATTTCGTGCAGGTTTTCATTCACATCCTTTTCCTTCCAGAAAAAACAGTAATTGTCCTGCACCCACTCGAAATATGATACGGTGACGCCGCCGGCGTTGGCGAGAATGTCGGGCAAAAGGAAAACGCCCTTCTCATAAAGAATCTTGTCCGCCTCCGGTGTGGTCGGGCCGTTCGCCGCTTCCGCCACGATTCGCGCATTGACTTTGGCGGCGTTTTGTGCGGTGATGGCGTTTTCCAGCGCCGCCGGAATGAGAATATCGCAGGGCAGCGCCAGCAACTCTTCCTCGCTGATTTTTTCCGAAGCGGGAAAGCCTTTGACGTGGCCGGTTTCCGCTTTGTATGCAATCAATCCCGGAATGTCGAGGCCGTTTTGGTTGTAAGCGCTGCCGGATGAATCGTTCACCGCAATGATTTTGGCGCCATGATCAGCGACGAGCAGGAGCGCGGCAATGGATCCGGCGTTGCCGAATCCTTGAATAACGG
>Ga0247727_10014779_pt1 | contig 12912 bp, 8 predicted proteins | sample WisWelCaveWW1625_FD_202498 | JGI IMG/M metagenome (GOLD analysis project Ga0247727, IMG submission 202498) | Biofilm microbial communities from Wishing Well Cave, Virginia, United States - WW16-25 | ecosystem: Environmental > Aquatic > Deep subsurface > Groundwater > Cave microbial mat | place...
GTTTTCGAACTGGAGGGGAGAAGGCGGCCATGAAACCGGACATCGTCAGGCGATACAGCCAGAATCCGATCCTCACCAAGGCCCAGATTCCGTATCCCGTCGAAACCGTTCACAACGCAGCCGTGGTGAAGCACGAGGGTAAATACATCATGCTTTTCCGTTCTCATCTCCGCACGGGAAGATCCATCATTGGCTTGGCGCGCAGTGAGGACGGATTTCGCTTCACCGCCGACCCGGAACCCTTTCTGACCCCAGAGCGGAGCGGCCCTTTCGCGGCCTACGAGGAGTTCGGTGTGGAGGACCCGCGCGTGACCCCACTGGAAGGGGAGTACGTGATCACATACAGCGCCTACTCGCGAAATGGAGTACGGATCGCGCTTGCTAGGACGAGGGACTTCGGTCACGTGCAAAAAGTCTCTCTCATAACGCAGGCGGATTATCGGAACGTGGTGATCTTTCCGGAGAAGTTTGACGGGCTCTATGCCCGGCTGGACCGTCCTCATTCGGAAATCGCTCCCTGGTCCATCTGGATGTCCTACTCTCCAGATCTGCGTTTCTGGGGCGAGTCCCAGCTCATCATGAAGCCTGAGCAATATCACTGGGATGAAATGGATGAAATGAAGATCGGTCCCGGCGCGCCGCCGCTCAAAACCGGCCAGGGATGGCTCTCCATCTATCACGGAGTGTTCCAGACAATGGATGGATCGGTCTATCGTTTGGGGGTTGCTCTTCATGACCTGCTGAACCCGGCAAAGATCATAGGTGTGGGCGACTCGTGGATTCTGCAACCGGAGGATCCCTGGGAAATCATGGGTTATGTCCACAACGTGGTCTTCACCTGCGGCGCGGTTCCGGAATCCGATGGAACCGTGAAGATCTATTGGGGCGGCGCAGACACGGTGATGTGCGTGGGCGAAGCGAATGTCTCCGATCTGGTCGCGCTATGCCAGGATCACGGCAGACCGGCGAAGTAAGCGTGGCGGGATGGAGAGCGACGGGTTCCATACCGTTCGCTCCTGCCCGTTAACAAACTCTCGCCTGAGATCGATGGCTTTCTGCTCATTGGTAGGTATGGAGTGCGAGTTTGTCCTGCACCGCCCAGATCGCGCGAATAGGCCCGGGTTCATCGAGCGCGCCGGGGTACCGAAACTTCCAGGCGTAAGCCGCTAACGGCTTGACCCGCTGCGCGACCGGATCCAGGCTGGAGTCCAGGTCAACGCAGGCAGCGCCAAGGGCGCCGAGGTCGTGAGTCTTTCCGAAAGGCACATGGTGGCAGGTGAGAAAGGCCTGGAACGCTTTTTCCACGGCCTGCTGGCAATGAAACAAGCCAGCGCGCAGCGCCGGAGGCGGCACAGAGCCCCGAAGCCCAAGGTCTCCCGCCGCCGCGCCGGCGGGGTATCGTCGGGGACCACACCATGATGTCGTAATCGCTGTCGGCGTCGGCGTCGCCGCGGGCAGCCGAGCCGAACAGGTAGATCTTGTCGGGATGATACACACCCACCAGACGGCGCGTGATTTCTGCCACAAGCACGGTGTGGTCGCGTGGGACGGGTTTTAGTCCGCAGCCGGGCTTCAGCCCGCCACGCCGGCGCGCTGGAGCTATGGCCGCGGCTGCTGGCCCTGGCCCTGCCGGCGAATCTGGGGGAGCTGGCGACGCGGAAGGGGTATCGGCTGCAGCGGTAGCGGGGGAGGTAGGGGGTCACGAGCGGCCTCCGGGCGCCTTCGGGCTGCGCCACTGATTCAGCGCTTGGCCGGCGACGCGGTTTCCACGTATCTGCCGAGATCCTCGGTGACACCCTTCCAGGCCGCCGCGAATTGGTCCTCGGAAAGCACGGCCCTGGCCCCCTCGACGTCGATCTGCTCGGTCAGATTCACCCAGGACTTGCAACCGGCGTAGGAGGCGCGCAGGGGGATCGTCGCCGGACGGGCCAGTCGAAACACGCGGGCCACGATCAGCATGAGCGTCAGGTCCGGACGGTATTCGTAGCGCTGGCGGAGCAGCTCGTCGGACCAGACGTAGTGCTTCGAGCAGTAGCGCAGCGCTTCCAGGGGCGGGGCGGGGATCGCCGAGGCTACCTGCGCCAGATGGGTGATCCGCACCGCGGCGGGATCGGCCGCAGCGGCGACGCGTTCGTAGACGTCGCGGCATTCCGGCCGCAGAAGCCCGGCTTGCTGGTGCTCGAAGGTGGGGAACAGGAGGAATTCCTGGTGGCGGACCTGGAAGCCGCGGTTGCCCGGCTCGGCGATTCCGCCCTTTCGCAGCAGCAGAATCTGGCGCCCGACGGCCAGCTCTTCCACTACCGCCGCCCATTCCTTGAGGGCCACGTTCACCGAAGCAGTCCCGCGACCATCGTAGCACCTCGGGAGACTAGTCTCATCAGGCGCGCTTACCGCTCGGCGGCGGAGAACCGCCCGGTCCGCCCGTCGGCGCCCTGATACAATCCGACTGTGCGGTGGTTTCTGATGTGGACCTTCCTGTGGGTTGCCGACGCGGCCGTCGCCGAGGGCCAAGCCATCCGCGAGGCGCGCCTGGCTGTCACCCGCAACCCCAAATCCGCCGCCGCCCACCAGCTTCTTGGTCAGGCCTACCTGGCCTCCAATAGAATCGAGCTCATCGCCGAAGCCCAGGCCGAGTTCCGGCAGGCCCTCGACCTCGACCCCACTCTGCTGTGGGCACGCTTCTATCTCGCCAAGATTTACTTCGACCTCGGCCGCCATGAGCGCGCCAAGGCGGAACTCGAGCGCGGTCTCCAGGGACGGCCCAATGTTCCGCATTTCCTTTCGCTATTGGGCGAGGTGCATCGCCGGCTGGGCGGCGCGGAGCGCTCGATCGAGCTCAACCGTCAGGCTCTCGCCGCGGACCCGGCGATGACGCCCGCGCACTACTACCTCGCGCTCGCCCTGTTGGATCTCAAGAGGGAAGCGGAAGCCACCAGCGAGCTCGAGCGCGCCGTGCAGTCGAAGTTTGTCATCCCCGAGATGTACGTCACGCTTGGCGAAATCCTGGTCGGCCAACGCCGCCTCGTGGAGGCTGCTGCGCTTTACCGCCAGGCGATGGCGCTCGATTCGGCGCGCCCGGAAGCGCATCTCAAGATGGCCGAGCTACACCGGCTGCAGGGCGCGCCGGACCGCGCGCTCGAGGAGCTCAAGCTCGCCGCCCCCGACGCCCGCGGCACTCTCAGCACCGAATACTTCCAGCGCCTCCAGGCCGACTTCCATTACCAGACTGGACACGCCTACGAAGACAAAGGTAGGATCGAGGCCGCGATCCAGGCCTACACCAAGGCCCTCGATGTTTTTCCCGACCATGTCGCGGCCCGACGCCGCCTGGCGCTGATCGCCAAAGCCCCTTAGGGCCGTTCCTCCGCCGCCGACACCACCCGATTCGCGCCGACCTCGCCCAGCGCCTGCTTTCGGCCGCTGGGCCATTCGATCTCGACGCGCGCGGCCTTAGCCTCGCCCAATCCGAAGTGCGCGCGCACATCGCTGCTGCTCAGGTAGCTCGATACGGGCGTGATCTCGCGCAGTTGCGTGCGCCCGCGGCTGGTGACCCTAACTTTGACTCCCAAACCGAACCGATTGCTCTGACTGCCCCGCGCAGCGATCGCGATCCAGTGGTTGCGGTTGCCCCCGTCGTTGCGCAGCAGCATCGCCTGCTCGCCGCTGTTCGAGACCGCGATGTCGACGTCGCCGTCGTTGTCATAATCGGCGGCCGCGGCGCCGCGGCCGACATGCTGCATCTGAAACGCCGGGCCGCTCGCCGACGAAACATCGCGGAACCGGCCGCCGACGTTCTCGTACAGCAAGTCTTTTTGCCGGTAAGACAGGTGCGGATGATAAAGCGCGACGTTGTCGATGACGTGGCCGTTGGTCACGTAGATATCGAGGTCGCCGTCGTTGTCGAAATCAAACAGCCTGGTCCCGAATCCCAGCGGCAGCAGCCCCGAGCTCAAGCCCGCCTTGCGGGTCACGTCCTCGAACAGCAGCCCGCCCAGATTGCGATACAGCAGATTCAGCTCTTCGGAGAAATTGGTCACGAAGATGTCGGGCCGGCCGTCGCCGTCGTAGTCGGCGATCTCGACGCCCATGCCGGCCTGCGGTTTGCCGGTCTCGTCGAAGTTGCCGGCGCCGGAGCTGTAGGTGATGTCGGCGAAGGTTCCGTCGCCCTTGTTGCGGTAGAGAAAGCTGCGCACGCCGTCGTTGGCCACGTAGATGTCCGGGAAGCCGTCCAGGTCGATGTCGCCGAAGGCGATGCCCAGGCCTTTGCCGGCCGGGTTCGCGATGCCGGCCGCCCGCGACACGTCGCTGAAGGTCCCGTCGCCGTTGTTGCGATAGAGCAGGTCCGCCACGCCGTCGAAGGTGCGCGGATCACAGTACATCCGGTAGCCGTCTTTCTGGAATCCGCAGTGGGGATTGTCCTTGACGTCGTAGTCGAGGTACCGAGCGACGAAAAGATCGAGGTCTCCGTCGCGGTCGTAGTCGAAAAACCCCGCGCTCGAGGACCAGCCGCCGGCCGCGACGCCCGCGCGCGCCGCCGTGTCGGTGAAAGTCCCGTCGCCGTTGTTGCGGAAGAGCTGGTTCGCCCCGAAGCCGGTCACGTAGAGGTCGAGCCGGCCGTCATGGTCGTAATCGCCCACCGCGACGCCGGTGGCAAACAGCCCGCGTCCGGCGACGCCGGCCTGGCGCGTCACGTCGGCGAACTTGCCGTTGCCCAGGTTCCGGTACAGTGCGTTCCCCGGCGACGGCTTCCCGCGGGCCAGATCCGCGCCGTTGGCAAAGAACAGATCCTGCCATCGGTCGTTGTCGTAATCGAGCCAGGCGACCCCGGAGCCGAACGTTTCGACCATCAGCTTCTGCGGCGAAGCGCCGTTCTGGTGGCGGAAGACGATGCCGGAGGAGGCGGCGACGTCGCGGAACTCGACCCGGCGGTCAGCGGCGAGGGCTGAGGCGAGGATACTAAAAACCACCACAGCGGCACAGAGGCCACAACGCAGCGGGCCTGAAGGCCCGCGCGGACTGAAGTCTGCCCCACCACGCCTGTCACGCAGTTTCGCGAGGCTCATGCGAAGCGTCCCCGCGTCACCGCGTCCGCCGTTCAGCGCAGCGACCGCAGAACCGCCTGAGCCGCCTCCGGGTAAACCGCGATCCGGTGCGTGCGGTAGAGCTGAGCGAGCCGTCTCCCGGGTGTCTGGATGGTGATGACATTCGATCTCTGGTCCGGCATGTGGCAGTCGACGCAGCGCTCGCCGGCGCGGGGCCCCAGTTGAGCGGCCGGCTTGCAGGGGGCCGCCTCGTGACACTGCGCGCACTTTCCGGACTGCTGCCCGATGTCCCGCTCCTCCCGATGCACATTGTGGCACGTCGAGCAGGTCATCTCCGGGCTCGACCGGAAGCACTTGCTGCCGCGCAGCAGGCCCACCTGGTTGCCGTGCACCTCGGGTTGCGCCTGGTCGGCTCCCGTTTCCGGCTCGAGATACCGGTTCAGGTTTTCTCCCGGACGGAAAGAGAACGGCGCACGGACCGGCTCGCGCAGACCCGAGTGGCACAGGGCGCAGGCGTCGATCTTGCGCTCCCGCGAGAGCGGGGCGAGCTTGCCGGCGGTGGCGTGATCGGGGCCTTCACGGTGACACTTCTGGCAGGAGAGCCCCAGCGCATAGTCCTGTTGATACTTGGCCTGCGGGAAACGCCCTTCCCAGCCGAAATGCGTGCTGTGACACTCCAGGCACCGCGGCGGGATCACGCGGTCGAAATGAACCTCGCCGTCCGGGTAGCCGGGGCTGTTCACCCAACCGCCGGTAGCCACGAAGTAGGAAACGGGAAGCTGGAACAGCATTCCGTTCCGCCAGTAGAGGTAGCTCTGACCCCTGCGGCCGGAGCCGATGACGATGTCGAAGCGCTCGCTGCGCGTCCGGCCGCCGGCCTGGCCCCTCTGGTAGAAGCCGCCGGCGCGCCGCTCCATGGTGAAGGAGACGCCGCTGGTCCTGGTTCGCAGGACGTTCGAGCCCGGCGCGAAGCTGCCCAGGATCGAGCGGGCCTCGGCGGGACGCGAAGCCTGGAAATGCGCGGTCTGAACGTAAGTAGCAGCAACGGCGGGGTGGCAGGTCTGGCAGGCCTCCACCCCGCGCGGCGGCGCTGCGGCGAGCAGCGCCAGGACGGCCGCTACCACTCAATCCGCAGCTTCATCATGATGTGCCGGATATCCTGCTTCTCCGGGTTGAAGTCATCGATTAAGCTGGTGAATTTTCCGGGGTCGGCCACCGAGATGTCATTCCGCGGATTGTTGAAGTGTGGGTGGTTGAACAGGTTGGAAATGGCGCCGGTATAGACCACGGTAATGCGCTCGGTTACCGGGAAGCGCTTGGTCAGGCTGATGTGGTGCACATTGAGACCCTGTCCGCGCAGAACGTTGGCGGCGCTGTTGCCGAAACGCCCCGGCGGCGGCGCCCGGAAGGCCCCGGCGTCAAACCACCGCTCCTTCGTGCGCGTGTCCCCGGACAGATTGCCGTCCGCGATCCGGTCGGGCAGGCCGCCCGACGTGTTGGTGTTCGAGGGGTCCGAGCCGGAGAAGGAAGGCGAGAAGAAGACGCCGCTCGCAAAATAGCTGACGCTCTGGAAGGTCCACCCGCCGAGCATCCCGTTGACCACCGCCGGCGCGTTGGCGAGATAGCGCTTCCCGCGTCCGAACGGCATTTGCCAGCCGGTGGTGAAGACCGCGTAGTGCCGCCGGTTCTCCGGCAGCCGCGACCACTTGCTGGTTACGTCGTAGGGATCCTCGGTCATGAAGAAGTTGCTCAGGTTGTTCGACCAGGTCCAGTGGGCGTTGAAGGTGAACGAGCCGACCCGCTTCTGGCCCTGGATCTGCAGCGAGTCATAATGCGCCCGCCCGTCCTCGCGCACCACGGTGGTCCCCACGTACAGCGGATTCGGCCGCCGGGACTGCGTGAACGGGATGAGGCTCGCCCGCGGTTTGTTGATGTTGAGATTGTAGTTCAACCCCGTGCCTCGCGAGCCGATGTAGGAAGCGCGCAGGCCGATGTTCCTGACCTCCCGCTCGATGCTGAAGTTGTACTGATGGAAGGTGCCGTGGTTGGTCTGGAGCGGGTATCCGGTCACGCTCTGGCTGGGGATCGAGGCGCTGGCCAGGCTGGTCGGGAAGGGATTGGGGAACGCGAAATTGGGCCGCCCGTTCACGATCTGGTTGCCCGTATAGGTTTCGTTGATAATGAAAGGCCCTCCTCCCTGAACCCGCGTGAAGAAGTCGATGGCCTCGGTGAACGCGCCGTATCCGCCGCGCAACACCGTGTTGTTGGTCATGCGATAGGCCGCCGCGATGCGCGGCCGGAAGTTTTTCTTGTCGGGGGTGGGCACAACGCGCCCGTCCACAATCGGGATGTTCCGCGGATACAGGGGATGAATCTTCGAGCGGGCGCTCTGGGGTATGGTCACGTTGCCGCTCTGGGGGTCCCAGTTGAACATGAACCCATCGGTGTAAGTCGGCGAGGCCAGGTAATCCCAGCGCACACCATAATCCAGGGTCAGCTTGGCCGTCGCTTTGAACGTGTCGGTGATGAACATCCCAACTCCCTTGTTGGTGCGCGTCCGCCTCGTGAACGGATCCAGGCGCGTGCTGGAAAAGGGAATGCCCAGCAGGAAATCGGCGTAAGCCTGGGTGGTGTGCGTCCCGTTGAAGCTGAAGTTGCCATAGGTGCCGTCGGGGATAACGCCGTCGAAAAGCGCGTAGGTCTTGTATTCCCCGCCGAACTTCCACACATGCCGCCCCCGGGACCAGGTAAGAGACTCCTCGAACGACAGGTCCTTGTCCTTATTACGGACCCCGCCGGCGACCGTGGAAAGGGTGGTCAGTCCGGAAATCGACATGATCGGGAAGCCCTGGGCCTTGTGGTTGCTGAGGTTGACCCCTTGCAGGCCGATGGCCGCGACCACGTCCTGGCCTTGCAGGGGCTGGACTCCGTCGGTCTCCAGGCCGTCCTCGATGTAGTTGTCGTTCCAGCCAAAACGGAAGGTATTCACCAGGTTAGCCGAGAACAGGTGGGTGTCGGAAATCAGCCACTGGCGATGGTCGCGCAGCCGCGTCCAGATGAACTTGGGCAGCCCGCGGTCCAGCACGTAGGGCGTCAGCCGCCGCGTCCAGCGGAAGTAGAGCTGGTTGTTCTGCGACAGGTTGTGGTCGAGTCTTATCGCAGGCGAGTCGATCTTGGGGAAGTCGTAGTGGTAGGGATGCACCCAGCCGTAGTTGTTGCTGAGACCGGGCCCGTTCGGCTCGGGAATATACAGGTCCTGCGTCTTCTGGGCGACCGGACTGATCAACCGGGCCGGAATAGTGTTGTTCTGAAACGGCGTCCGCTGCGCCGCAGCGTCGGCGCTGAATGGATCCAGGACCGGCCGGGCAACCGACGAGAAATCCCCGCGGCGCATGGGCACGGTGGCCACGCTGGCTGTCTTGGCGAAACCAAGCGGAATCTTCTGGGCGAACCAGGAGCCATAAAAGAAGGTCTTGTCCTTGCGGATGGGGCCGCTCAGCTCGCCCTGGTATTCGTGCTGGATGAACGGCGTCTTGCGGGCGTCGAAGAAGCGCCGGGTGTTCAGCGCCGAATTGAAGTGCTTGTAGTAGACCTGGCCGTGGAACTGGCTGGCGCCGCGCTTGCCGAGCATGTTGTATGCCGTCATCCGGCCGTGCTCGGCGCTGGCGTTGACCGTCACCACGCTGACCTCGTCGAAGAAGCTCATGTTGTTGGTCTGCTCGCCGGTGCGGTCGTTCTCGATGCCGTCCATGGCGATGGACTGCTGCAAGCGCCGCTGCCCGGAGATCAGGATGTTCCAGCCGCTGCCCTGGATGCCGGGCACGGTGGTCAGCATGGCCAGCGGCGACGGGTAGACGTCGACCAGGGGCGTGTCGGCAAACTGCTTCTTGTCGATGAGGCCGCTGATGGTGCCGCTATCGGTGGTGATCAGCGCCGCACCGGCCTCGACGGTGACCGACTCGGCGGTCGCCCCGACCTCGAGGGTGACATCGATCCGCCGGGTCGACTGGCTGTCCAGCACCAGCGCGTCCGCCACGAAGCCCTTGAAGCCGGTGTGATCCACCTTGAGACGATAGGTCCCGGGCTTGAGATCCGGAATCTCGTAGTTACCGTTGGCGTCGGTCGCGACGGTCCGGGCCACCACGTTGGTCGCCAGCTCGGTCAGCGTAATCTGCGCCCCGGGCACTACGGCCCGCGTCGGGTCCATCACCGCTCCCCGGATGGTGGACTTGTCGGTCTGCGCCAGCAGCGTGGCCGCGGCCAGCAAGAGACACACACTCAGTTTTCGGATCATCATTGCCCCCTTAGGCCGGAATTGCAATTCGCCTCCCGTTCAAGCCAAATATATACCCCTCCCCCCCCCGGCGTCAAGCCCCACATGGCTTTTCTTGACTTTTCGGCACGCAGACTCCCGGCATGGCCCGTATGGGTCGCCTGTGCCACCTCCCAGCGCCCCGGGCGCCGAAAACCGCGCCGCCGGAGGCGACTTCTTGAGACACCCCAGCCCCTCCGCCACGTCTTCCAAGCAAGTTTGCTTCCCGCTGCGTCCCTGGCTACCCCGCCGGGCCCAGAGGGCGCCCCGACAGACGCCGAGCGGCCGCACCATGGCCCCGAAGAGCCGCCGCGTAAAATGCCCCTCCGCCAGCAGCAGCCAATAATACCGTGCGTGCTTGAGCAACCGGGCATCGGTCTTCACCAAACGCTGCTGCAGGCTCGTCAACGACCAGTTGGCCAGCCGCCGCCACAGGTTCCCCAGATCTTAGGCGACACCACCATTGACTACGAACGCGTCGCCGCTACTCGCCTATGCTTGACCCGCGCACCAGCGGCGCCACATGGCCCGGTAGGCATCCTCGAGCTCGGCGATGAAGCGCCCGGCGTCGACCAGCGGGGAGCGCCCGACGCGAGCGCGGAACCCGGCGCGCCAAGCTTCCAGCCGCTGCCGATCCCGCGATAGCCGGACAGCCAAATCGATGTAGGCCTCGACCGACTCGGCGATCAACTCGGGCATGCCGACTCGCTCGAGAAGACTGACCCCGACTCGGCCGGCGTGGGCGCTTCCGGCCAGGGTCACCACCGGCGCCCCCATCCACAGCGCCTCGCAGGTGGTGGTTGTGCCGTTGTAGGGGAAGGTGTCCAAGGCCAGATCGACCTGGTGGTAGGACTCCAGGTGCGCTAGCAGGCTCGCCGCCGGCGGTATCAGCGCGAGGCGCTCGGGCGGGATGGCGCGGGCCCAGAACAGGTCGAGCAGGCGCTGACGCGCCGCTTCATCCTGCAGGCCCTGCGCTTTCAGCAGCAAGCGGGAGTCCGGGGCGGCGCGGAGAATCTCGGACCAGGCGGCCACCAGTTCGGGCGTCACCTTGGCCAGGTGGTTGAACGATCCAAACGTGAAGATCCCGGAGCGCAGGGCGGGCAAGTCGGCGACCGGGGGCGCGTCGGCAAAAGGCCGGTAGCACAGGAAGCCGGAGGGCAGCCGGATGAGCTCCTCGGTGTAGAGGGACTCGGAGACGCCGGCCGGATCGGCCCAGGCATCAGTAATGCGGTAGTCCATCTGGCGCAAGCCGGTGGTGTTGGGATACCCCAGATAGCCGGCCTGAATGGGCGCGGGCTGGAGGGCGAAGGCGGGCAGGCGGTTGTCGATCGTGTGGCCGCCCAGGTCGACCAAAATGTCGATGCGGTCCTGGCGAACCAGCTCGGCCAGCTCGGCGTGGCTGAGATGGCGGACCTCGCGCCAGACGTCGGCCAGGGCGCGGAGGCGCTCGGTGACCGCATCGGGACGCGCCACGCCGGAGTAGCAGAAGCATTGGAAGGCGGGACGATGGTGGGCCTCGAGAATCGGCCCGAAGAAGAAGGCCACCGAATGCGTGCGGAAATCGGAGGAGACGTAGCCGACACGGAGATTGCGCTCGCTGTCGCGTGAATTCTCGTGCCGGGGCGGCGCCGGCAGATCGGCGTGGCGCCGCGCCCAGCGGTGATGTTCTTCGAGTATGGCGGCGGGCTTCCCGGCGCCGAGGTAGTTCAGGCAGGCCACCAGCGAGGAGTGGGCGGCGGGAGCGGGCTTGAGTCGAAGCGCCCGGCGGAATCCGGCCACGGCCTCCCGCACGCGGCCTTGGGCGAACAGGGCGGCGGCCAGGCCCTCGGCCGCCTCGGCGTAGTGGGGCTTCAGACGCAGCGCCTGGCGGAAGCAGTCGATGGCCTCGCCGCAGCGGCCCTGTCTTTTCCGGCTCAGGCCCAGGTTGTGATGACCCTCGGCCATCTCGGGCCGCAGCCGCAGGGCCTCGGCGAAGAGCTCGACCGCCGCCGCATCGTCCCCCTGATCCTGCAGCGCGGCCCCCAGATTGAGCAGCGCTTCGGGCGAGCGCGGCTCGGCCTCCAGCGCGGCGCGCAAGGTGGCCGCGGCTTCGTCGAGCCGGCCTTGCCGGCGCAGCACGAAGCCCAGGTTCACCAGCGCCTCCAGGCAATCCGGGGCGCGGGCCAGAGCCAGGCGATAAGAATCGATCGCCGCCGCCAGTTGACCGAGGCCGCACTGGATGTTGCCCAGGTTCACGTATCCGGGCGCGTCGGAGGGCCGAAGCTGGATCACGCGCTCGAAGCAGGCTTGGGCTTCGGAGGCGAGCCCGCCGGCCTGCAGGATTCTGCCCAGGTTCAGGTGGTAGAGCGGCTCAGCGGGGTGGCGCTCGATGGCGGCGCGGACCGATTCGAGCGCTGTCTCGACCCGGCCGTCCTGGAAGGCCACCAGGCCGAGCAGGTGCAAGGCGTCCGGCTGGCCGGGCTCGCGATCCAGAATCTGCCGGTAGAGCTGCTCGGCCTGTTCCAGGCGTCCCTGGCGGTGGAGGGCCACGGCGGCGGCCAGATCCGGCGTGCTGGCGGGCACATCGGGAGGATCGGCTTGACCTGGGCGCAGGTTCACGTTCGGTTCCGGCGGCCGGCGCTGAATCGGGCGGCCAAGCCGGCGGCGCGTTCAAATTCCTCCCGCAGGGCGCGCTGGCGGAGGTTCTCGCGCAGGTACTCCAGCTTTTGGATGTAAGCCAGCAGGGCGCGATCGATGTTGCCGCTGTTGGTCAGACAGATGTCGCGCCAAACCTCATAGGGACTGGCGGCGAGCCGCAGCGCGTCGCGCAGCCCGCCGCCGGCGACGAGCCAGGAATCCCGTGCGGGCAGCTTATCCTCGAGTAGCGAGCCCAGCGCGGTCGAGCAGAGCTGGGGCAGATGGGAGGTGAAGGCGACCGTGCGGTCATGGTCCTCCGGGGTCATGATCCAAGGCCGCGCGCCGATTTTTTTCAGCCAGGAGCAGAAGCGGCGGACTTGTTGGGAGCGGGGCAGGCGCGCGCCGGCTGGGGTCAGGACATAGACGGCGCCGCGGAAGAGATCGGCGTCGGCTGCTTGGACGCCGCGCTCGGCCTTTCCGGCCATCGGGTGGCCGCCGAGAAAAGTGACGCCGCGGGGAAACAACTCCCGCGCCCGGGCGACGATCAAGGACTTGGTGCTGCCGGCGTCGGTGACCAGCGCGTTCCGGCGGGCCAGGCGGGCGACCTCCGGCAGCAGCTCCAGGATCCGCGCGACGGGCTGGGCCAGGTACACCCAGTCGGACTGCCGGAGGGCGTCCTCGAGGGGCAGGCCCTGGTCGACCACGCGCCGCGCCAGGGCGGCGGCCAGAGTGCGCGGCGAGCTGACCCCGATCAGGCGTCCGCGGAAGCCGTGGCGGCGCAGGGCCCGGGCGAAGGAACCGCCGATCAGGCCGACGCCGACGATGGCGATGGTCACGGGCGGGGTCAGATGGTCCTGCCAACGGCGGGGGCGATGACCCGCAGTTGCTGCATCAACTGGTGAAACTGCTCCGGGGTCAACGATTGGGCCCCGTCGCTGAGGG
>Ga0247727_10014780_pt1 | contig 12911 bp, 10 predicted proteins | sample WisWelCaveWW1625_FD_202498 | JGI IMG/M metagenome (GOLD analysis project Ga0247727, IMG submission 202498) | Biofilm microbial communities from Wishing Well Cave, Virginia, United States - WW16-25 | ecosystem: Environmental > Aquatic > Deep subsurface > Groundwater > Cave microbial mat | place...
CCGCAGCCGCCCCCCCCCGCGGCCCCCCCGCGCGGGGCCGCGCGGCGCCCGCGCGGCCCCCCCCCCCCCGCCGCGGGCGGCGGCCAGCGCCCCTCTACCTGGCCCACGTCGTGCCTGGGCTTGAGGAGCTGGCCTGGGATGAGCTGGAGGAACGGGTTGCCAGCCTTCGGCGCGTCGCCACGTGGTCCGGCTTCGACCGGCGGGCCGGCGCGCTGCTCTTCCGTACGGACGAGCCCCTGCGCTCACTGCTCTCGCTGCGAATGGTCGAGGACGCCTTCGCCGTCGTGGCGCAGACCCGCCGCCTGCCCGACGGCCGGGCGGCTCTGCAGGAGCTCGCTCGCCTGGCCACGAGCGGCGACACCGAGACAGCCCTGCGCCTGCACCGCGAGTCCGTGCCGGCGAAACCGAAGCGCCGGCCGACCTTCCGCGTCGTCGCGCGCGTGGCCGGACGCCAGGCGTACCGTCGCGCCGACGCGCAGCGGGCCTGCGAGCGGGCGCTGGCGGCACGCTTCCCGCGTTGGCGGTTGGTGGAGGATGGAGCTGCTCTCGAGTTCTGGCTCCAGGTAGTCGGGCAGGAGGCGGCCCTCGCGCTGCGCCTGTCGGCCCCGGCGATGCGCCAGCGCGGCGATCGCGAAGTGAGCCTACCCAAAGCGCTCAAGCCGACCGTGGCGCACGCGCTCGCGCGACTGGCGCGGCCCGAGCGCAACGGCTGGCTGCTCGACCCGATGTGCGGCAGCGGCACGCTGCTGATCGAAGCGGACAGTCTCGGCATCAGGGCCGTCGGCGGCGACGCCAACCGCCCGGCCTTGCGCGCGGCACGGGCGAACGCCTGGCGGGCCGGCGTCGTCCGCTGGGACGCAACGCGCCTCCCGCTTCGAGATGGCAGCGTCGGGGGCCTGGTCTGTAACCTGCCGTGGCGAGGGGAGACGAACGAGCTGTCGGCGCTCTACCATCGTGTCGTGCGGGAGGCGGCGCGAGCCGTCTCGCCCAGCGGCCGTATCGTCCTGCTGACGGCGCAGCCGGCCCTGCTCGACCGTCCGGCACGGGAACATCGCCTCGTCGTCGAACAGCGCGTGCGCGTCGTCGTGCGCGGCGCCGGCGCGTGGATCGTCGTGCTCAGGCAGCCGGATTGACGCCCTTTCGACGGCCCGGCTACACTGGAGTGGAGCCAGGAGGCCGGGTGGTCGCTTCCCCGCTGGCCGGGGGAGAGGAACGTCCGAGCTCCACCGGGCAGGGTGCCGGGTAACACCCGGGCGGGGCGACCCGACGGAAAGTGCCACAGAAACATACCGCCCCGGGTCGAACGGAGCCGTGAGGCCCCGACAAACGCCTCGATCCGTCGAGGTGGCCCGGGGTAAGGGTGAAATGGTGCGGTAAGAGCGCACCGGCGCCCTCAGTAATGGGGGCGTTGGGCAAACCCCACCCGGAGCAAGGCCAAATAGGAGGACATCCCCGAGCGATCGGGGAAGGGGCGCCCGGCTCCGTCCTCGGGTAGGCCGCTAGAGCCCGCCGGTAACGACGGGCCCAGAGAGATGGCCACCGCCTCGACCTTGGTCGGGGTACAGAACTCGGCGTATAGGCCGCCTGGCTCCACCACTGACCGAACGCGACGCCCGTCGCCCGTCCCAAGCCCCCTGGTATAATCGGGCTGCTTTCATGCGAAGGAGCGTGACCCCTTGAGCGGCGTCTGCGACGGCCTCTGCGTCGTCGACTTCACGTGGTGGATGGCGGGCCCGCTCGCCACGATGGTCCTCGCCGACAACGGGGCGGAGGTCGTCAAGGTCGAGCCGCCGGGGGGCGACCCCGCCCGCGACCTGCCGGCGTTCCAAACGTGGAACCGCGGGAAACGCAGCGTCGTCCTCGACCTCAAGTCGGACGCCGGGCGCGAGCGAGCCCTCGACCTGCTGAGCGGCGCGGACGTGGCGGTCGTCGCCTTCCGGCCGGGCGTGGCCGAGCGCCTCGGCATCGGCTACGAACAGGCGCGAGCGGCGAACCCGCGTCTCATCTACGCTTCGATGAGCGGATACGGCGAATCGAGCGGCCTCAGCCGCCTGCCGGGCTACGAGGCGTTGGTCTCGGCCAAGAACGGCCGCATGGTGATGTTCGACGGCATCGCCGGGCGGCGCGGGCCAGCGTATCCCGCTGTGCCCTGCGCCTCGTTTGCGGCGGCGATGTTCGCCGTGCAGGGCATCCTGGCGGCGCTGCGGCGCGTCCGGGAAACGGGCCGGGGGCAGCGGGTGAGCGTCTCGCTGCTCGCCTCGCTCATGCCGTATGACATGGTGCAGTGGATCGCGCCGCAATTCCAGGCGCTCGACGACGAAACGAGCGGCAAGGCGGCGGCGAAGGGCCTCTACAACGCTCCGAAGGCCGGCGCACCGCCAGACGAAGGCGAGCGCGGGCGCGCGTACCACCCGCAGCAGGTGCACCGCCCCGACTTCCGCGTGCCGCGCCCCAACTACCTGCCGGCGGTCACCGCCGATGGCGTCTGGCTCCAGTTCGCCAACACCGCCGACCACCTCTGGCTCGCCCAGATGGAGGCGCTGGGCCTCGTGGAGCTGTACGGCGAAGAGCGTTTCGCCAGGATGCCCTCGGTCGCGACCGAAGCCGACTCCGAGGCGCTCTGGGAACTCGTCCTCGAGCGGGTGCGCTCGAAGACCTACGACGAGTGGGCGCGCATCTTCGATGCGCACGAGAACGTCGCCGTCGATCGCTTCCTGACGCCGCTGGAGTCGCTCGATCATCGTCAGGTCGCGCACAACGGCCATGTCGTCGACGTGCCGGGCCTCCACGGCCAGACGACCCGCCAGCCGGGCTCGCTCGTCCGCTACTCCGAGAGCGAGGTGACGATCGGGGCGGGCGCGCCGAGGCTGGGCGAGCACTCGGGCGCGGCGGCGGCCGGAGCCGGAGCCGCCCCGCCTCCGGCCGCCGCGCGGGCCGCTCCGGAGGTCGGCGCGCCGCTGGCGAGCGTGACCGTCGTCGACTTCGCGACGTTCTTCGCGGCGCCGTACGCCACCTCGATCCTGGCGAACCTGGGCGCGCGCGTGATCAAGATCGAGCCGCTGGGCGGCGACTACAGCCGCTTCTCAGCAGGCGGCCTGCTCGCCTTCCCGACGACGCAAGGCAAGGAGAGCATCGCCGTCGACCTCAAGCAACCCGCGGGACGCGCGATCGTCCACCAGCTCATCGCCCGGGCCGACGCGCTCTTGCATAACTTTCGCCCCGGCGCGCCCGAACGCCTGGGGATCGATTACGAGACGTGCCGCCGGCTCAACCCGCGCCTCGTCTACCTGTACGGCGCGTCGTACGGCGATAGCGGGCCGGACGCCCGCCGGCCCGCCTTCCACCCGATCGCCGGCGCGATCGCGGGCAACGCGCTGCGCCAGGTGGGCGCCGGACATCCCCGCGCGGACAGCCAGTCGTTGGAGATCGAGGAGCTGAAGCGCGAGGCGTGGCGGCTCAACGCGGCGAACGAGGCCAACCCCGACGTGAACGCGGCACTGGCCGCGGCGACGGCGCTGCTGCTGGGGCTGTACGCCCGCGACACCTCCGGCCACGGACAGGCGTTGCAGACGACGATGATCGCCTCGAACATGTACGCCAACTCGGACGAGCTGATCGCGTACGACGGGCGGTCCGCGCCCCGCCCAGTCGACGGCGATCTGCTGGGCGTTGGGCCGCTGTACCGGCTGTACGAAACGTCGGCGGGCTGGGTCTTCCTCGCCTGCCTGCGGCGTCGCGAGTGGGAGGCGTTCTGCCGTCTGGCCGGGCGTCCGGACCTGCTGGGGCGCTGGGACGACGGCTGGGGGAGCGCCGGCGAATCGGCGGAGGCGAAGGCCCTCGCCGCGACGATCGCCGGGGTGCTGCGCGCCCGGCCGGCGGACGAGTGGGAGCGCCTCGCCATCGAACACGGCGCGCCGCTCGTCGCCGTCGAGGCGCGCGACCCGGGGCGCTTCTCCCTGGAGGACGAGGACATGCGGGCGCAGGGCTACGTGGTGAAGACGACGAGCGCTACGTATGGCGAGTACTGGCGGCACGGGTCACCTCAGCAGTTCTCGGAGCAGCCGCTGACCTATGGCCCGTGGGAGCCCGTCGGCGGGCACACGCGGGCGATCCTGGGCGAACTGGGTTGCGGCGACGGCGAGATCGAGCGTCTCATCGCGGGCGGCGTCGTCGAAGCCTGGTCGCCGGTGGAGGGGCGCTGATGGACGAATCGAGCATGATGGCGCTGCGGCCGTTGCCGGAGATCTCGCCGCTGACCGAGCCCTTCTGGTCGGCGGCGAAGGAGCGGCGGCTCGTCATCCAGCGCTGCGATGGCTGCCGGGCCTATCGCTTCCCGCCGGAGGTCGCCTGCTTCGACTGCGGCTCGCTGGCGACGACGTGGACGCCGGTGAGCGGCCACGCGACCCTCTATAGCTGGACGGTCGGCTACCCGCCGCTCCTTCCCTACTTCGGCGAACGCGCGCCCTGGCCGGTCGCCGTGGTGCAGCTCGAAGAGGGGCCGCGCCTGGTGACCAACCTCGTCGACGTGCCCGTCGAAGCGTACGAGTTCGGCCTGCCCCTGGAGGTCGCGTTCGAGAACGCGGAGGAGGATGTGACGCTGGTGATCTTCCGCCGTCGCGAGACGTAGGGGCGGGTCTCAGACCCGCCCGTATCGCCTACGCTTCGCTCAGCCGCAGGTGGCCGGGCGGCCCGTCCGGCAGCCGCCATTCGATGTACTCGTAACCGAGCTCGCGGTGCTTCCCGTTCGCGTCGTCGGTCGCGCGCCGGTACGCCGCTTCGAAGTCGTCCCAGGCGCGAGCGTGGACTGTCGTGGCGAGCGGCTCCAGGCATTCCGCCTCGAACTGCGCCAGCGATTCGACGTACTTCGGACGCGCGACGCCGGCCAGGCGCAGCGTCTTGCGCAGCTCGCTCAACTCGTGGCGAGCCAGGTCCCAGTTGCCGCCCTTCGCCGCGTAGTAGAGCAGCCAGTAGCGGTCGGAGACCTCCACCATGAGCCGGGCCATGCCCGGCTGCATCTCGCCGATCTGGTCGAGCGTGAGATCGCCGTGCTTGGTGCGGGCGATGGGGGAGTCGTGGTCGGCCATGGCCGCTCCTTTCGTGTCTCTAGCTGTGCTGGAGGGCGCGCTCCGGGTTGCCGGGGAAGACGATGTTCCCCGCCGTCCGCAGCGCCAGCGCCTGGATGGTGAGCGTGGGGTTGAACCCCGACGACGTGACGAAGACGCCGCCGTCGGCGCAGAAGACGTTCTCCAGGTCGTGCAGCTTGCCGAAGCGATCGCAGACCGACGTCCGCGGATCGTCGCCCATGCGCAGCGTGCCCATGATGTGGCGCGAGCCCGGCGGCGCGTCCGCCGGCGCGACGAAGCCGAGTTGCGCGCCTGCCGCCTCGATGATCTCGAGCATCTTCGGCGCGTAGAACTCGCGCGCGGCTAGCTCGAACGGGTGGTTCTCGTAGGTGATGCGGGCGACGGGCAGGCCGTAGACATCGCGGACGTTCGGGTCCAGGTCGACGTAGTTGGTGAGCTGGGGGGCGTCTTCGGCCTGGAGGGTGAGCGCCATCAGCCGGTCGCGCAGCGGGCTCTGACGCATCAGCTCTCGCAGGGCCGGCCCGCGCTGCCCCAGGCTCAGGGTGTAGGTCTTCGCCTCGAAGATCAGCTCCGAAGCCGCGCCGAACTCGATGATGCCGGCCAGGGGCCGCTGCGGGTCGCCCGGGACGCCTCGGAAGTCGCTCATGCCCTGCGTCACCGCGCGACCGCGATGCCCGTGCAAGCGCTGCGGGAAGATGCCGACGGCCTGGGTCTGGAAGTGGAACATGAGGTTCCGCCCGAGCTGTCCGCTGGTGTTGCCGATCCCATCGCGATAGGCGTCCGAGAGGAGCCAGAGGCGGGCGGTTTCGATCGCGCTCGCCGCCAGGATGAAGATATCGGCCGTCGCTCGATCTCGCCCGCCGGCGGGGTCGAGGTACTCGACGCCAACGACCCCCGTGCCGTTCGCGTCCGGCAGGAGATTGACGACGGTCGTGTTGTAGCGGAGCTGGCAGTTGTTCGTGAGGAGCGCCTGGCGCAGGAAGGTGACGGCGGGCGAGCCCTTCGCGTTGTTCGGGCAGCCGTAGCCGGAGCAGAACCCGCAGTCGACGCAGGGCGGCCGGCCCCCGTAGAACTGCGAGTTGACGGCGGTCGGGTACGGGAAGGGCGTGTAGCCGAGCCGCCGCGCCCCCTCGGACGCGAGGATAGCGCAGTACATCGGCACGCCGGGCGGCATCGGGTAGGGGCGGCCGCGAGGCGGCGCGAACGGATCGCTGCCCTCCTCCCCCTGCACGCCGACGACCTGCTCGACCTCGGTGTAGAAGGGGGCCAGCTCGTCGTAGATGAGCGGCCAGTCGGCGAAGTTGGCCCCGGGCACGTCGCCGAGCAGCGAGCCGAGGCGGAAGTCGGTCTCCTGGAAGCGAGGGTATTTCATGTCGGCGTGGACGGCGCCCCCGCCGACAGTGCGCGGCAGACCGTTCACGTCGCCGACGTAGGTGCGTTCGCCGGCCGCCTCGTTGGGGCGGAAGGTGCGCGGCTCGATCAGCGGGTCGGGCGAGATGAAGGCGCGCTCGCCGTGCTTCAGCTCGTCGTTGCTGTAGAGGGCCACGGGCTGTCCCGGGTCCGGGTCGTCCAGGCCGGGGAAGTAGTTATCGCCGGTCTCGAGGACGAGCACCTTGCGTCCCTGCGTCGCCAGCACGTGGGCCGCGGCAGAGCCGCCCGCCCCGCTGCCGATGATGATCGCGTCGAACGTGGTGAGGGCGGTATTGCCCAGGACATTCGGCTCTCGTGAAGGGATGGCCATATCGCCGCCGCGTTAGAAGAAGCGCCGGCCGCCGAGGCCGGTGACGATGCCGGTCAGGAGCTCCAGCGGCGCACCCTCCAGGCCGGCGTAGCCTTCGTCCGGGTTGGGCGTCGAGACCGGGGCGCCGGCGCGCTCTCGATAGCGGTTCGCCGGACGGTCGAATACCGAGTAGCCCAGCGGCTGGCTGTCGCCGTCGAACGCGCTCGAGCGCCAGCCGCCGAGGTCGAGGTTACCGCCGTACTCTGGGTCGGCGTACGTCCCTTCGAGCGTGTGCTCGATGAGCGCGCCAACGAACGCGGAGTCGGCCTCGGCCAGCATCTCGTCCTGCCGTTCGCCGGCAAGTGCGGCGAAGCCGGTGCCGAAGCGCTGGAGGCTCGTCGCGTCGAGCGCTAGGACCCCTTCGCGGTAGACGTCGCGCCAGCCGCGCCGTGGCTCCAGCGCGGCGTCGTTGAAATCGCCGCCCGGCACGCTCGCCGAGCCGTACAGGCGCACCCTCCAGGCGATCTCCCGCACGCGAGAGAGGGGGAGGAAGCGGCGAAAGGAGTTCCGGGGGACGCTGGCGGAGGCCGCCCCCGCGCCGTGGTCGGGGTAGGGGAAGCGCCCGCTGTAGGGCCCGCCGGCGAAGATCGCGGGCGGGTCGCCGTCGAAGGCGGTCAGCAGCCGCTCGATGTACTCGACGGCGCCGGCGTCGCGCGCGCCGGGCAGCACGCGCTCGGCGGCCGCTTCGAGGGCGGCGCGTTCGTCGTCGCTGAAGAAGCCGGAGACTTCGTCTCCAGCCAGGCGGTGCAACCCCCAGCCGAACGTCACCGCCGCCGCGCCCGTGGACGAGACGATGAGGAATTGGCGGCGGCTGATCCCGTCCGTCATGGCTCAGGCATATGTAGCACCGCCACCCGATGGAGGGCAAGACGCCAAGCGACGGAACATCGGAACAGCGGGGCATTGGAACGTCGGCTCCACAGAACCTTGGAACAACCGAGCGAGGCCCTGTTCCGATGTTCCGCGGTTCTGAGGCTCCGCACGTCCGGTTTGACACCCTAGCAGGTCGCCAGTATGCTTAGGTTCGCTCAACCCGCATTCGCTAGCGCCACCCAGAAGGAGGCGACCCGATGACGACCGCAACCGAATTCGCAGCGCTCAAGGAAGTGGTCGGAGACGCGAGGGTGATCGACTGCGATACCCACTACACCGAGCCGCCCGACCTGTGGACCTCGCGCGCGCCGGCGGCTTACAAAGACAGGATGCCCTACATGAAGACGGTGAACGGCCAGAGCCTCTGGTTCATCGAAGGCGACCAGCCCTGGGGCATGGTCGGCACCACGGTCATCGGCACCGGCGGAGAGAAGTTCCGCGGCAAGCTGTCGCTGGCCACCTTCGAGGAGATGGACGAGGCGGCGTACAAGGTGAAGCCACGGCTCCAGGTGATGGACCGGATGGGCATCTGGGCGCAGATCGTCTATCCCAACGCGGGCGGCTTCGGCGCGACCAGGTTCCTCGGCATCAAAGACGAGGAGATGCGTATTCAGTGCGCGAAGATCTACAATGATGCCATGGCTGAGTGGCAGAAGGACTCCGGCGGTCGGCTCTTCCCTCAAGGGTTCCTGCCCTTCTGGGACCTAGACGAGACGCGCAAAGAGGCCCGGCGGATCAAGGAGGAGCTTCACCTCACCGGCGTCACCCTCACCGACCGGCCCGAAGCGTTCGACCTGCCGGACTATGGTCAGCCCCACTGGGATCCCTTGTGGGAGCTGCTGAACGAACTGGAACTACCCATCGACTTCCACATCGGCGCGGGCGTGAAAACCTTCGTCCTGGACGACTACGGCTGGAGGTCATTCGGGCCGCAGCGCAAGCTCGCCTCGGTCGCCACGCTCATGTACATGTCGAACGCGCAGATGGTCAACTGCTTTATCCTCAGCGGCCTCTTCGACCGCTACCCGAAGCTGAAACTCGTCTCCGTAGAGAGTGGTTGCGGCTGGATCCCCTTCGTCCTGGAAGCGGCCGAGTACCAGTGGGTCGAAATGGCGCCCGACGAGGCCAAGCAGCTGCAACGACGCCCCGTCGAGTACTTCAGGGACCACATCTTCGCCACCTTCTGGTTCGAGGACCTCGGCGTCAAGCACTTCATCGACGCGATCGGGGCCAACAACCTTCTGTTCGAGACCGACTTCCCGCACCCGACCTGCCTCTACCCGGAGTCGGCGGAGCACCTGGCGAAGGTGCTGGCGCGGCTCGAGCCGTCGGTGCGACAGCGCGTGGTGCAGGACAACGCCGTTGAGCTGTACAAGCTGCCGATGCCGGCGTAGGGGGCGCTGTCACCGGATAGGGAACAGATTAGCGGATGCGCAAGTGCGCCCGGTCATTCTGAGCCGCAGCCGAAGAATCTCTTCCCCCAGAATTGGTCACTGGAATCTGTCGCCAGTGCTCGGACAGACGAGATGCTTCGCTTCGCTCAGCATGACAGGGGGAGCCGCCCGTGGTAGGGGCCGGACAGACCTGAAGGTCTGTCCCTACTGGTGCCCTCTCGATGCGCTATCCGCTAATCTGTTCCCTATCCGTTGACAGCCCTCCGCGACCACGGACTGTGCTGCCTGGCACAAACTTTCCTCCCTCTAGTCCGCCCGCTTTAATTGGCAACGGGCAATGAACTCGAAATCCATCCCCAAGCCGCGCCTGCCGCCGAACGAGATATCGCGCTTCTTCTGGGAGGCCGCGCGCGAGCATCGCCTCGCCGTGCTGCGCTGCGATGCCTGCGGGACGTACGTCCACTGGCCGCAGGTGGGCTGCTGGGCTTGCGGCTCGGAGCGGCTGGCGCCAACGGAGCTGAGCGGGCGGGGCACGGTCTACTCGTTCACCGTCGTGCACCACGTGTTTAACCCGGCCTTCGCCGCGGACGTTCCCTACAACCTGGCGATCGTCGAGCTGGAAGAGCAGCCGGGGCTGCGCATGCTGGCGAACGTGCAGTGCCCGAACGAAGCCATCCGTGCCGGCATGCCCGTCGAGGTCACGTTCGAGGAGCGCGAGGGCTACACGCTACCTCAGTTCCGGCCCGTCGTCGAAGGCGCGCGCGAATGAAGGCCGGTCGCGAGGTGGCCGTCGCCGGCGTCGGCTACTCGACGGTCAGCCGTAACGGCTCGCTCGGCGTCGAGCAGCTCGCGGTCACGGCCTGCCACAACGCCCTCGCCGACGCGGGGCTGGCGGGGCGCGACGTGGACGGGCTGTTCGCCTACTCGTTCGGCTTTGACTCACCGGACTGCCACTACGTCCAGCAGGCGCTCGCCATCCCGGACCTCGCGGCCTACGCCGACATCGGGGCGATGGGCCCGTCCGGCCTGGGCGGCGCGCTGGCTGGCGTCATGGCTGTCTCGTCGAGCGGATGCGAGACGGCGCTCGTCTTCCGAGCGATCACGCAGGCGGCGGGCGGTACCGGCTCGTTCCGCGGCGGCGGCGGCGCGCCGATGGGCGCGATGGGCGCCTCGTTGGAGATGACCGTCCCGTTCGGCTACGCGCCGATCATTCCGGCGATCGCGATGATGATGCAGCGGCGCATCGACGAGCTAGGCGGCGCGATCGAGGACTACGGCCACATCGCGATCAACGCCCGGCGTTGGGCGGCGATGAACGAACGGGCCGTCATGCGCGAGCCGATCTCGATGGACGACTACCTCACGTCGCGCATCCTGGCAGAACCGCTCCGGCTGCTCGACTGCGACTACCCCGTGAGCGGCGCCTGCGCCGCGGTGCTCACCACCGCTGAGCGGGCGCGCGACCTGCGCCGGCCGCCCGTGCTCGTCGATGCCTTCGCCTACGCCAGCGGGCTGCGCGCCGATTGGATCCAGGGCGAGGACTTCATGTTCGGCGCGACGCGTCGTTGCGCGGATCGCCTCTGGAGCCGGGCGTCGGTGACGGCGCGCGACGTCGACGTCGCAGAGCTGTACGACGGCTTCACCCACATCACCATCTCGTGGCTGGAGGCGCTGGGATTCTGCGGCATCGGCGAGGCGGGCGCCTTTATCGACGAAGGGCGGCGCATCGGCCCGGGCGGGGAGCTGCCGCTGAACACGCACGGGGGGCAGCTCGCCGCCGGCCGGCTGCACGGCCTGGCCCATCTGGTCGAGGCGGTCTCGCAACTGCGCGGCGAGGGCGGCGAGCGCCAGGTGCCCGGCGCGCGCGTGGCCGTGGTGACGAACGGACACGGCCCCCAGTGCGGAGCGTTGGTGCTGCGAGCGGAGTGACGCGATGCTCCTGAACCACGAGCAACAGGTCGAAACGCTGCATGCCGCCGCGCGAGAGGCCGGCGTCGAGATCGAGCGAGACGACGTCGCGTGGCGAGACGAGGCCATCGACGCCAACGGCCTGCGCCTCCACTACCTCGACTGGGGAACGGCGGGCCAGCCGCCGATGCTGCTCCTGCACGGCGGCATGCAGACGGCGCATAGCTGGGATATCGCCGCGCTGGCGATGAAGCGCCGCTACCACGTCGTCGCGCCGGACCTGCGCGGCCACGGCGACAGCGACTGGTCGGACGCGGGCGACTACGGCCACGCTACGCACGCCGCCGACGTGCGGGCGATCATGCGCCACCTCGGCTGGGAGCGCTGCGTCCTCATCGGGCTCTCGTTGGGCGGCATGACGGCGCTCCGCCTTGCCGCGGACGGCGACACGCCGCTCGACGCGCTGGTCATCGTCGACGTAGGGCCGGAGCTGAACCCGCGCGGCGTCGGGCGGATTACCGAGTTCCGGCGGGCGCCGGGCGAACTCGACTCGGTCGACGAGTTCATCGAGCGGGCGGTGGCGTACAACCCGCGCCGTCGCGCCGAGCAGCTCCGCTACAGCCTGACGCACAACCTGCGCCGGCTCGCCAGCGGCAAGTACACCTGGAAGTACGACCGGCGCATCGGCGAGCGCGGGCAGACGGGGCCACGCCGCTTCGACGAGCTGTGGGACGCGCTAGGCCAGATCCGCTGCCCCACCCTGGTGGTGCGCGGAGCGCAGAGCGACATCTTCGCCGAGGAGACGGGGCGGCGCATGGTCGACTTGATCCCGGACGCTCGCTTCGTCACCGTGCCGGACGCCGGCCACACCGTACCGCAGGACAACCCGGCCGGGTTCCTGGCGGTGGTAGAGCCGTTCCTGGAGGAACATCGGGCTTCGTCGTAGTTATCAGGGTGCTGAATAACGATTCGCTTTTCTTCCCACCCGCCCGCCCAGAGAAGTAGTTTGAATCTGGGGGGACACCCCCTGCACCCCCGGTGTTCGACAGCCTGCTAGCTGCTCCACTTCGGCTCTCGCTTCTCCAGCCAGGCGCGCGGCCCTTCGGTCGAGTCCGGGTGCCCGCGCAGCGACGCGCTCCGGCGGAGCGACGACGCGACCGCCTCGCTCACGGGCAGCTCCAGCGTGTCCCACATGGCGCGCACCGCCTGCTCGACCGCGGCGGGCGAGTTGCGCGCGACCTTGCGCGCGACCTCCATCGCCGCCTCCAGCAGCGCCTCCGGCTTCGTCACCTCGCTGACGAGGCCGAAGGCGAGGGCGCGCTGGGCGTCGATCGATTCGTGGCGGCCGGTGATCAGCATGCGCATCATCGCCTCAAAGGGCACCTTGCGGGCGAGCACCACCGGCCCCACCGGCGCTAGGAAGCCGAGGCTGACGCCGGTGTTCGAGAAGCGAGCGTTCTCGGAGGCGATGACGATGTCGCTGTCGCCGACGAACATCAGCCCGCCGCCGATGCAGTGCCCGTTGACGGCGGTGATGATCGGCTTCCAGACGTCGTTCTGGCGGCCGGTGATCGCCAGCGCCGTGGGGCCGCCGGCCGGGTCGGGAGACGACTGCGCCTCGGGGTCGCGCAGGTCGACGCCGGTGCAGAAGAAGCGGTCGCCGCTGGCGGTGAAGACGATGGCGCGCACGGCGCCGTCGTCGCGGGCCTGTCGCCAGGCGGCGGGCAGCTCCTCGCGCATGACGCGGGCGCTGAGCGAGTTGGCGCTTTGCGGCCGGTCGAGCGTGATGACGGCGACGTGGTCGAGCTTCTCGTAGCGGACGTTGGACACGGCGGGGCCTCCTCGAATCGAAGTGCGGCCCTAGTCTAACAG
>Ga0247727_10014781_pt1 | contig 12910 bp, 11 predicted proteins | sample WisWelCaveWW1625_FD_202498 | JGI IMG/M metagenome (GOLD analysis project Ga0247727, IMG submission 202498) | Biofilm microbial communities from Wishing Well Cave, Virginia, United States - WW16-25 | ecosystem: Environmental > Aquatic > Deep subsurface > Groundwater > Cave microbial mat | place...
GTGAGGGACACCGAGCCGGGCGAGCCGGCTCACGGGCACTAGTCGAGCTGGCGCAGACCGGAATCCGCTCGCGCGGATCCCGCTCGCGCGGATCCCGCTCGCGCGAAGATCCCTGAAGGCGGCCGCGTCGCGGCCGCGGCGCTCCTCGTTCACATCAAGCCACTAGACGACGAGCTCGGCGCGCACCGTGCCCGCGCGCTCGTGGCGGGCGACGACGCCTACGCGCTCGCCGGCAGTCGCCTCCATGACCCACTCCACTTTGGTGCGGTCGCTCGTCGAGTGGTCGACGTCCCACCACATGATCGCGCGGCGCTCGACGCGGCCTGCGAGCTGGCCGGCCTCCTCGCGTTCCTTCCCGGTGACGACGTGTGCGCCCTCTGGCAGCTCGAGGACGACCTCGATCGGCCGCACGGCCTTCCGGTCGAGCGCCTTTTGCGTCACGTGGGTCGGAAGCCACCCCGAGTTCTCGAGGACGAGCCGCAGCCGGTACGCGCCCTCTCCGACGGGTGTGGACTCGAACGACCGCACCTCGAGCCGCGGTGACACGAGGGCCAGGAAAAGCGCGAAGTCGGCGTGCGGCTTCACTTCGCTCTCGAGCCGCGAGAGCGGCGGGTTGAACCAGAAGTAGACGAGGTTCCAGCCGCCGAGCTCGACCGGCCCGAGCTGGGGATGCTCGAAGGGGTACCAGTCGACGTAGCCCTCCCCGAGCTCGTCGGCGAGTGAGAGCAGTGCGAGGTCGTCTTCCGGCGCGTGGTCGCGAATCCAGTCGATGAAGTGGTACTCGGCGAGACCGGCGGCCCGCTGCGGGCTCCAGAACTCGGTCACCCAGGCAAACGCGCCCAGGAAGTCGTAGACCCAGTCGATGTCGCCGCCCTTGATGACCTTCTTCGGGTCGTACTTGAAGTCGTGGAAGATCGAGATCGCCGGGTAGCCGGTGAGCTGGGTCGCCTCCTTGCCCATCAGCTCGAAAGCCCGCAGGTCGACCGTCGGGAAGTCGTCGTCCGGCCGGGCCGAGTAGGGGCGCAGGTGCACGCCGCTGAAGGTGTGGTAGCCGACGTAGCTCGTGATGTTCGGCCGGTCGACGATCGCCTTGACGAGCGCGCGCACCTCCGGCTCCGAGGTCGGATACGGCCCTGCCCCGAGTTGCTCACCCTCGGGGGCCCAGTCGGCCGGCCAGTTGCGGTTCAGGTCGAGTCCCTCGAGCACCGGCGCGATCGTGATCGTCACGCCGTCCCAGTTTCGGATCATTCCCTCGGGGAAGACGCGGAAGAACTCGCCCGCCACGTCGTCGGGCCGGCGGGCGACGAGGAGCCGTGCGTCGTCCGGGTGCGGCTTCCAGGGCCCGTTCGCGTCGCGCAGTCGCATCATGAGAACCCGGCCGTCGCCGTCGACGTCCTCGCGGTGGAGCCCGTCCTGTGGCTCCTCGCGCGGGTAGGGACGCACGCTCGAGCGTCGCCAGCGGCCGTCCGACAGCCCGGCCTCGGCTCCGTCCGGGTTCACCCGGGGGACGACGTAGAAAGTGCGCGTATCGAGGGCCTGCGTCACGCGCTCGTCCTCGCCGTAGCCGTGCAGCAGGCGGTCGAGCAGGTTGAGCGCGGCGGTCGTCGCCGTGAACTCCATCGCGTGGATCTGGGCGTGGACGAAGACCGCCGGCTTCTCCTCGGGCGGGCCGGTTTCCAGGTTCGTGACTGTGACGAGCGGGATCTCGCGACCCTCGAACGACTGTCCGATCGACTCGACCCGGCAGAGACCGGGGAACTCCGCCGTCCACGCGTCGAGCGTCTCGGTCAGCTCGGCGTACGTGTAGAAGCGGTCGAAGCGGACTCGCGTGGGCACGGGCGCGACCCTAGTCCATTACCCTCAGCGCGTGCGCGAGCTGGCCGACTATCGGGAGGAGTTCCCGATCCTCGGGGAGACGACGTACCTCGTCAACCACTCGCTCGGCGCGATGCCGCGCAAGACGGCGGATCGCCTGGCGGAGTTCGCGCGCATGTGGGCCGAGCGCGGGATCCGGTCGTGGGCGGAGGGCTGGTGGGAGATGCCGCTGACCGTCGGCGACCAGATCGGACGGATCATCGGCGCGCCGCCGGGCTCGACGGTCATGCACCAGAACGTCGCCGTCGCGGAGGCGGTTGCGCTCTCGTGCTTCCACCCGGTCGATCCCGCACGCAACAGGGTCGTCTACGAGCGCGGGAGCTTTCCCTCCGTCCGCTACCTGTACCAGGCGCAGCCGGACCTCGAGGTCGTCGTCTGCGAGGAGGGCGAGGAGATCGTCGAGCGGATCGACGAGCGCACGCTCCTCGTTCCGATGAGCCACGTCCTCTACAAGGCGGGAGAGATCCAGGAGGTCGAGCCGATCGTGCAGCGTGCCCACGAGGCGGGCGCACACGTGGTTCTCGACTGCTACCAGTCTGCCGGGATCGTCCCGCTCGACGTCACCGCGCTCGGCCTCAGCTTCGCGGTCGGCGGCTCCGTGAAGTGGCTCTGCGGTGGGCCTGGCAACGGTTGGCTGTACGTTCGGCCGGACCTCGCCGAGCGGCTCGAGCCGATCTACACGGGTTGGCAGGCGCACGCGCGGCCGTTCGCCTTCGAGGAGGAAATGGACTACGCAACGGGCGCTGCGCGGTTCCTCACCGGAACCCCAAACGTCGCGGCTCACTACGCGGCCACGGCGGGCTACGACCTCGTCGAGGAGATCGGCGTCAGTCGGATTCGCGAGAACTCGCTACGCCAGACGCAGCTCCTCATCGACCTCGCCGACAAGGCGGGGTTCGAGGTTCGGAGCCCGCGCGTCGCCGCACGCCGAGGAGGGACGGTCACGCTCCACGTGCCCGAGTTCCCGGCCGTCCACGCCGAGCTCGAGGCACGCGGCATCCTCTGCGACTTCCGGCCTGATGCCGGGATTCGCCTCGGGCCGCACTTCTACAACCTGGACGACGAGCTCCGGTTCGCCGTCGAGCAGATCGCAGAGATCCTCGAGACGGGCGCATACGAGCGGCATCTCGGCGCCGTCGCGCATCACTGACGCTGGACTGATCGACGCCGGGCGTCATACGATCCGAGCGCATGCGGCTGCAAACGAGCGAGAGGTTCCTCCACGAGATCGTCTCCACGGTCGCGTCCTCGCTCGAGCTCTCGGAGGTCCTGCGGGCTGTCGTCCGCCTCATGTCGGAGGCGAGTGGCGTGCACGCCTGCTTCGCGTACCTGGTCGAGGACGACGGCGCGCGCCTCGTGCTGCGCGCCGCGTCTCCTCCGTACGAGCGGCAGGCGGGCAAGGTTGCGCTCGAGCGTGGGGAGAGCCTCGCGTGGTGGGCGGCGGAGCGAGGTGAGCCGGCGTTCATCCGCGACAACGCGCTCGCCGACCCGCGGACGAAGTACGTTCCCGAGCTCGAGGAAGAGAAGTTCCAGTCGCTGCTCGCGGTTCCGATCGTCGGTCGCACGGGCGAGACGATCGGCGTCATCACCGCGCACACCGAGGCGCCGAGGGAGTTCTCCGACGACGAGGTCGACTTCCTCGTCACCTCGGCATCTCTCGTCGCCGGCGCGATCGAGAACGCGCGCCTCTTCGAAGAGACCCGCCTCCGCGTCTCCGAGCTCGAGCAGCTCACCGACCTCGCCGAGGCGATTGCCCGCGCGGATGTGCTCGAGGAGCTTCTGCAGACGGTTGTCGTCGGCGCGCGCCCCCTGCTCGCCGCGCGCGCCTGCCACGTCTATCTTCTCGAGCCGGCGAGCGAAGAGCTCCAGCGTCGCGCGAGCGAGCCCGAGCCGGGAAACGCACGCCAGACGCTTGGGCTCGCCGAGCTCGGGCCCGAGCTCGCCCGCGGTGGCCGAAGCTCGCGTCTCGCGGTTCCGCTCGTGGTGAACGGCGAGCTGATCGGGCTCCTCGTGGCCGAGGGGAGCGCACGCGTCGAGCTCGGCCGCGCGGTCGCGAGCCAGGCCGCGGTCGGCATCAAGAAGGTCCAGGTCATCGAGCAGCTCACCGAGAAGAACCTGATCAAGGACTTCTTCGAGGAGCTCGCGGGCGGCCGCCAGCGCGGTGACCTCGAGGGGCGCGCGGCCCGACTCGGCTGCGATCTCGCCCAGCCTCACGTCGTTCTCGTGGCCGAGCCGCCGGATGACGCGCTCGAGCGCACGCTCCGCCTCGCCGCGCCGGGTTCGCTCTTCGACCGCCGCGAGGACTCCGTGCGCGCGCTCGTGAAGCTGCCGACGGCAAATCCGGCGTCATTCCTCGAGCGGCTCCGCCGGGTCCACGCTGACCTCGCTCGGCCGGTATCCGTAGGCGTCTCGAGCGTGTGTCAGGGCGAGCCGGCGTTTGCGGATGGCTTCGCCGAGGCGCAGCAGGCGCTGCTCGGGACCGTCGTGCTCCGGGGGGAGCCGGCGGTCCTCTCCTACGAGGAGCTCGGCGCCTACAAGTACCTGCTCCGGGTGGCCGTTGACGGCGGGATCCGCGATGCGACGGTCGATGCGGTTTCCCGGCTTGCCGACTACGACGGCCAGCGCGGGTCGCAACTCGTGACGACGCTGGAGGAGTTCCTACGCCGGCACGGCTCGATCAGTGCGACCTCCGAGGCGCTCTACGTCCACCCGAACACGCTTCGGCAGCGATTGCGGCGGATCGGGGAGCTCTCGGGCCTCGATCTGCGTCGCGACGACTGGCTGCTGATCGAGATCGCCGTGAAGATGTTGAAGCTCCAGCAAGCGCTTGGAGCCGCCACGGCGGCGAAACCGCACACATAGCGGGCGCCCGAGTGTGGAGAAACCGCACCTTCCGCGGCGATCGGCCCGGTGTTACGGCTATGCCTCCAACTCGAGGGAGGCTCAGCCATGGGTGGAACAGCCGTCGCGACCGCCGACTCCGTCTGGAAGGAGATGCAGAAGCGGGGAGTCGAGTTCGTGTTCGCGCAGTTCGTCGACATGTACGCGCGGCCGAGCGCGAAGCTCGTGCCGGTCGGGTCGCGTGGGGCGTTCGACGGTCTGCTCGGAGACGGGGCAGGCTTCGCCGGCTTCGCCGCCGGCGAGATCGGCCAAGTCCCGAGCGATCCCGACATCGCGGCGATACCGGATCTCGCGAGCTACACGCCCGTTCCCTGGCAGGAGAACCTCGCCCGCTTCGCGTGTGACGTCACCGTGGAGGGCGAGGAGTGGCCGTACTGCCCACGCACGATCCTGCGGCGCATGCTCGCGCGTGCCGGTGACAAGGGCTTCACGTTCAAGATGGGCCTGGAGCTCGAGTATTTCCTCGTCAAGCAGCGCGCGGACGGGTCGCTCGAGATCGCGGACCCGTACGACACGCTGGAGAAGCCTTGCTACGACATGGCCGGGCTCACTCGTCGGTACGACTTCTTGACGACCGTGTCGAGGTACTGCAACGGCCTTGGCTGGGGCAACTACGCGAACGACCACGAGGACGCGAACGGCCAGTTCGAGCAGAACTTCACCTACGACGACGCCCTCACGAGCTGCGACCGGGCGATCTTCTTCCGCTACATGGTGCACACCCTCGCGGAGCAGAACGGCATGATCGCGACCTTCATGCCGAAGCCGTTCAGCGATTTGACGGGGAACGGCTGCCACTTCCACATGTCGCTCTGGGACGGCGACACCAACCTCTTCCTCGACGAAGCGGACCCGCGAGGCCTCGGTCTGTCAGAGGTCGCCTACAACTTCATCGGCGGGCTGAAGCGGCACGCTCGTGCGACGAGCGCAATTACCGCGCCGACGGTCAACTCCTACAAGCGCCTCAAGGTGGGGACGACGACGAGCGGCGCCACGTGGGCGCCGGTCTGGATCTCGTACGGCTACAACAACCGCACGCAGATGCTCCGCATCCCGGGGCCGGGGCGGGTCGAGGACCGGACGATCGACGGCTCCTGCAACCCGTATCTCGCGGCCGCCGCGGTGCTCGCCGCCGGCCTCGACGGAATCGAGAACGGCCTCGACTCCGGCGAGCCGAACTCGGACAACCTCTACGCGTTCCCGTACGACGAGTTGCGGGCGCGCGGGCTCGAGACCCTCCCGACGAACCTGCTGATGGCGACAGTCGAGCTTGCGCAGGACGAGGTGCTCCGCGAGGCGCTTGGACATGCCCGCGACGAGGACTACGTCGACTACTTCATCCGCGTCAAGCTCGACGAGTGGAACCGCTACCACGAGCAGGTCACGCCCTGGGAGATTCGCGAGTACCTGACTCGATTCTGAGACTATGGAGCATACCTCCATACTCTCAGAGTAGAAATCGTGCGAAATAGGGCCTTGCAGGCGAAACCCGTATGTAGATTCTGAATACATGTGCGGGATCGTTGGCCTGTTTGCGAAGTCACCGGAGGTGGAGGAACGCCTCGGCGAGCACCTGGCCGCGATGCTCGTGCAGATGTCGAGCCGCGGCCCGGACTCGGCGGGCGTCGCCGTCTACCGCGACCCGGTCACGAGCGGCTGGAGCAAGCTCACCCTCTACTCGGCCGATCCCGGCGAGAGTTGGGACGCCGTCAGAGACGGCCTCCGGGCCGCGTTCGGCGGATGCGAGGAGCCGTTGATTCGCGCGAGCCACGCCGTCCTGGTCGCCCAGGCCGACGCCGCCGCGGCCGAGGCCTGGGTGCGTGCCCACCGTCCCGACCTGCGCGTGATGAGCGCGGGTGAGGTGATCGAGATCTACAAGGAGACCGGCTTGCCGGAGCACTTCGCGGCCGAGTTCCGGCTCGAGGACTTCCAGGGCACGCATGCGCTCGGCCACACGCGGATGGCGACCGAGAGCCGGGTCACGACCGAGGGATCGCACCCGTTTTCGACCGGCTTCGACCTCTGCCTCGTCCACAACGGCTCGCTTTCCAACCACAACCGGCTGCGCGAGAACCTCCGGCGGGAGGGGATCGAGTTCCAGACCGAGAACGACACCGAGGTCGCGGCCGGGTACCTGGCCTGGCGGCTGCGCGAGGGCGCGACCCTCGACGACGCGCTGGAGGGCTGCCTGACCGACCTCGACGGCTTCTACACCTTTGCCGTCGGGACGGCTGACGGGTTCGCCGTGCTGCGTGACCCGATCGCCTGCAAGCCTGCCGTGCTCGCCGAGACCGACGACTGGGTGGCGATGGCCTCGGAGTGGCGCTCGATCGCGGTTCTCCCGGGTGCCGCGGACGCGCGTGCGTGGGAGCCGCAGCCCGAGGTCGTCTACGTCTGGGAGAAGGCAAGAGTCTGATGGCTGTCGCGATCGAGACCGCCGAGGCCGACGTTCTCGACCTCGAGACCACCTCCCTTCGGGACCTCAACCAGCGACTTCACGACCTCGCCGCAGGCGCTCCGGGCCCACGCCGGTTCCGAATTCTCAACCCGAGCGGCGCGCACGCCCTCGCGTGCGGCCTCGACGCCGAGCTGGAGGTCGAGATCGACGGCCACGTCGGGTACTACTGCGCCGGCATGAACAAGCTCGCGACCGTACGTGTGCACGGCAACGCCTCGACCGGCGTCGCCGAGAATCTGATGTCCGGTCAGGTCATCGTCGAGGGAAACGCGAGCCAGTCTGCGGGAGCGACCGGGCGGGGTGGACTCCTTATCGTCATGGGCGATGCGTCGTCGCGGTGCGGGATCTCGATGAAGGGAATCGACATCGTCGTCGGCGGCTCGGTCGGTCACATGAGCGCCTTCATGGCGCAGACCGGCTGCCTCGTCGTCTGCGGCGACGCGGGTGAAGCGCTTGGCGACTCGCTCTACGAGGCGCGGCTCTACGTCCGCGGTAGCGTGGCGAGCCTCGGTGCGGACTGCGTGGAGAAGGAGCTGCGCGAGGAGCACCTGACCCAACTCGCCGGTCTGCTCGACGCGGCCGGGATCGACGCCGATCCACGCGAGTTCCGCCGCTACGGCTCCGCACGGGAGCTCTACAACTTCAAGATCGACAACGCAGGTGCGTACTAGTGGTCGCTCCAGGAAGCTCGCAACCCCTTCGCACGGCTGCAAACGCTTCGCATGCCGTCGTCCTCGGTCGCGCCAATATTCTTGAATATTGGCGCTCCCTGCGTCCTAGGCCTGCTCGGTTTTCGCCGGCGAATGGGCCCCGAACTTCCTGGAGAGACCACTAGTGGCCGAGGTTCAGCGCCCGTGGAATCTCCGCGAGTCGTATCTCTTCGACCGCACCGTCATCGCGGAGATCCAGCGGGCCGCGCACGAGGGGATCTACGACATCCGCGGCTTCGGCGCCAAGCGGCGCCTGCCGCACTTCGACGATCTCCTGTTCCTGGGCGCGAGCATCTCCCGCTACCCGCTCGAGGGTTACCGCGAACGCTGTGCGACGGACGTCGTGCTCGGAAGCCGCTACGCCAAGAAGCCGCTCGAGCTGAAGATCCCGATCACGATCGCCGGAATGAGCTTCGGCGCGCTCTCGGCGCCGGCGAAGGAGGCTCTCGGGCGCGGCGCAAGCGAGGTTGGCACATCGACGACGACCGGCGACGGCGGGATGACGAACGAGGAGCGCGAGCATTCGAAGACCCTCGTCTACCAGCTTCTCCCGTCGCGCTACGGCATGAACCCGGACGACCTGCGGCGTGCCGACGCGATCGAGGTCGTCGTCGGCCAGGGCGCGAAGCCGGGTGGAGGCGGGATGCTCCTCGGCCACAAGATCTCCGACCGGGTCGCGGAGATGCGCAGCCTCCCGAAGGGGATCGACCAGCGCAGCGCGTCACGCCATCCGGACTGGACCGGCCCCGACGACCTGGAGATCAAGATCCACGAGCTGCGCGAGATCACGGACTGGGAGAAGCCGATCTTCGTCAAGGTCGGCGCGACCCGGACCTACTACGACGTTCAGCTCGCCGTGAAGGCGGGGGCCGACGTGATCGTCGTCGACGGCATGCAGGGCGGGACGGCCGCAACCCAGGACGTCTTCATCGAGCATGTCGGCATCCCGACTCTTTCGGCGACTCGAATCGCCGCCGACACGCTCCAGGAGCTCGGGATGCACCGAAAGGTGCAGCTCATCGTGTCCGGCGGGATCCGGAGCGGGGCGGATGTGGCGAAGGCGCTCGCACTCGGAGCGGACGCGTGCTCGATCGGCACGGCGGCTCTGATCGCGATGGGCGACAACAGCCCCGAGTACGAGGAGGCCTACCGCAAGATCGGCAGCTCCGCAGGCTTCTACGACGACTACCAGGCCGGCCGCGACCCGGTCGGGATCTCCACGCAGGACGACGAGCTCGCCGCCCGCTTCGACCCGGTGCTCGGGGGAAGGAAGATCGCCAACTTCCTGCGTGTACTGACGCTCGAGACGCAGACGCTCGCGCGCGCCTGCGGGAAGTCACACGTCCACAACCTCGAGCCGGAGGACCTCGTCGCGCTGACCGTCGAGGCCGCCGCGATGGCCCGCGTCCCACTGGCGGGGACAGACTGGATCCCAGGCGAGAACGGCCGTTCGTAGAACGCGGATGCGTCACCGTTCAGACGTCCTGGCCCGATCGCTCGGAGGCTAGTGCTCCCCGCCGCAAATACGCCCGTACTTCGCGCGGCTGCGAGCGCTTCGCATGCCGTCTTCCTCAGCCTACCCCAGAAAGTGCGGGCGCCCTTCTGGGGTAGGGCTTCGCGCCAATATTCTTGAACATTGGCGCTCCCTGCGTCCTAGGCCCGCCGGCGAATCACGACCGACTTACGGCGAGAAGCGCTAGGCGAACGCCTCTCGTAGCGCCTGGGCCGACACGCCGCCTTCGGCATAGCGCGAGGTGCCGTCGGTGCGCAGCTCGCGTGCCCCCGCCATCAGCGCTCCGTAGGCAGACCCGGCCAGCGCGCTGCCGGTGGAGACGCGTCGCACACCGACAAAGGCCAGCTCGGCGATGGTCGGTCCGTTCGGCAGTGCGAGCACGTTCACCGGCACGGCAACCGCCTCGACGACGGCTGCGATCTGGTCGATGTCACGGAGGCCCGGCGCGTATACCGCGTCCGCTCCGGCATCTCGGTAGGCGATCAGGCGGGCGATGGTGTCGTCGAGGTCGTGGACGCCGCGGATGTGGTTCTCCGCTCGGCCGGTGAGCACCATCGGGTCGGGCAGGCGATGGGCGGCTTCCGCGGCCATGGCAACTCGCTCGGCCGCGACCTCGACGTCGTCGATGCTCGCAGTGGCCGGGTCGTAGTCCTCGATAGAGAAGCCCGCTGCCCCGGCGTCGGCGAGCCGCGCCACCGTCTCGGCCACTCCGCCCGGATCGTCGGGGTAGCAGCGCTCGCTGTCGACGTTGAGCGGCAGGGAGGTCGCCTTCGCCAAGCTCGCCACATGTGCGATCAGCTCGTCGCGGGACACGTTCTGATCGTGCTTGCCGATGGCCCACGCAAATCCGGCACTCGTCGTCGCGAGCGCCTCGAAGCCGCACGATGCGAGCAGCCGGGCAGACCCGACGTCCCACGGGTTGGGCATCACGAACAGCTGCTCTCTGGCATGCAGGGCCTCGAACCGGGCGCGACGATCCGCGACGGACACTCACCCTCCTTAGTGCTTCTCGCCGCAAATACGGTCGTGATTCGCCGGCGAGAACCGAGCAGGCCTAGGACGCAGGGAGGGCCAATATTCAAGAATATTGGCCCGACTGAGGACGACGGCATGCGAAGCGTTCGCAGCCCCGCGAAGTACGACCGTATTTGCGGCGGGGAGCACTTAGTTCTCGGTTAGACCCCGCGGGGCGCCTCGTCGTCGAGCACGACCTTCATGAGGTCGCGAATCGAGACGATTCCCACGACGCTTCCGCCGTCGACCACCGGCAGATGGCGAAAGCCGCCGTGGATCATGAGCGTGGCCGCGGTGGATGTGGAATCCGCGGGCTCGATCGTCTCGGGATGACGCGTCATCCAGTCGGCGACCGTCGACCCCTCGATCCGTCCCTCCGCCACAGCACGGAGGACGTCGCGCTCGGTCAGGATCCCGGCAAGCTTTCCTTCGTCGAACACGAGCGCGGCGCCCACCCGTCGAGCGTTGATCTGTTGAGCCGCGGCGGTGAGCGTCGCGCCGGCCTCGACGCTCACCAGGTCGCGCGTCATCACGTCGGCGACGGTCGGCATGGTGTCGCGGAGCATAACCGCGTCGCCGAATCCGCTAAACCTGACCCCGGCTGCGAAACCGGAAAGACGAAGCCCGCCTCGCGGCGGGCTTCGCTTGGTTGAAACGGGCTTGCGCCCGCGCACGATTGAGTACGAACAGATTGTACGTGGTGGTGGGCGGAGGGCGCCGGACTCGAACGGGAACCGAGAGCTACTCGGTCGCATCGATACTCAATCGCGCATCGCGCCTTGCGACTTCAACCCTCCGCCGCGGCTCCCACCGTAGAGGTGAAACTCCGTGCGGACGCTCCGCGTGTGCGAATCGGCTCACATTCGGCACACGTGCGTGACACAGATCGTGACAGGGTCAGGCCGGGCGCCAGCCGAGCTCGCGGGAGATGGCATCCGCACGCTCGAGGAGCAAGGGCACGGCGGCTTCGACCGCGACCGTGTCGAAGCGCGAGCTCGGTCCCTGCAACGCGACGATCGCCTCGAGCTCGCTGCGGCTCGAGCGTATCGGGGCGGCGATCGCGGCCAGTCCCGGCTCGCGCTCTCCGGCCGCCTCAGCGTAGCCCCGCTCACGCACCCGCTCGATCTCGCGGGCGAGGGACGGCGGGTCGGTGATCGTCCGAGCCGTGTAAGCCCGAAACGGTCCGATCGGGAGCTCCCGCCCGGAGAACGCGAGCATCACCTTCCCGGCCGACGTCGCGTGGGCGATCGACGGCCGGCCGAGCCGGGAGACCGGTTGGATCTGATGCGCCCCTGGGACGAAGTCGACGGTGATGGCGTCTTCGTCTCCGGAGACGGACAGAGTTGCGGTCTCGCCTGTCGCCTCGACGAGCGCCACGAGATGCGGCCGGGCGACCTCGCGGACGTCGAGCCGGGCGAGCAGGGCGTTGGCGAGGTGGACGATGCGAATGCCCAGTCGATAGCGGCCGGTTGTCGCCACCCGCTCGACGAGGCCGGCGGCGACCAGTGTGCCGAGCTGCCGGGAGACCGTGCTCGGCGTCATGTCGGTTCGGCGTGCGATCTCGTTCGTCCCGAGCTCGCCTCCCTCGGCGAGCGTGTCGAGGACGGCGATGGCGCGCTCGGTGGCACCGATGCGGCGCGCGGAGGGTTGACGAGTACGAGACATCCGTGTACGGTCGTTGCGGATTTTGGCACAGTGTTGCTGATAGTGCAATTCACGAGCAGAGGTCTGATGTGAATGAAGAGCGCCGCGGCCGCGAAGCGGCCGCCTTCAGGGATCTCTGCGCGACCGGAATCTGCGCGAGCGGATTTTGCGCGAGGTACTAGTGTCGTTTCTCCTCCCGTGCCCCTTCTGCGGCCCGAGGCCGGTCGACGAGTTCGCCTACTTCGGGGAGGTGACACGGCGTCCGCAGGGCTCTGCGACGCTCCGTGAGCTGACGGACTACGTGTACTTCCGCGACAACGTCGCGGGCCCGCAGCGCGAGTGGTGGCAGCACCGGACCGGCTGTGGCGAGTGGTTCCTCGCCGAGCGCGACACGCGGACGAACGAGGTGCTCGACATCTCGCTGCCGCAGCCCAGCCGGCCGACATGAGACTGCCGCCGCAGCCCCGGGAGCGGATCGACCGCGACGAGAGCGTCGCCTTCCGGTTGGGGCCGTGGGGTATGACGGGTTACCGCGGCGACACGATCGGCTCTGCGCTCTACGCGGCGGGCAGGCGTGTGTTTTCGCGCTCGTTCAAGTACCACCGGCCGCGCGGCCTCTTGTGCTGCTCGGGCCACTGCCCGAACTGCATGATGACTGTCGACGGAGTGCCAAACGTGCGCGTGTGCGTCGAGCCTCTGCGCGAGGGCGCAGTCGTGACGCCGCAGAACGTCTGGGGCAAGCTCGACCGTGATCTGCTGAGCATCGTCGACAAGGTCGGCGGCCCGTTCACGCCG
>Ga0247727_10014782_pt1 | contig 12910 bp, 8 predicted proteins | sample WisWelCaveWW1625_FD_202498 | JGI IMG/M metagenome (GOLD analysis project Ga0247727, IMG submission 202498) | Biofilm microbial communities from Wishing Well Cave, Virginia, United States - WW16-25 | ecosystem: Environmental > Aquatic > Deep subsurface > Groundwater > Cave microbial mat | place...
ACTCAGTTCATCAGCAACACCGAATTGCGCGCGACGATCCTGGCGCAGGACATCACCGAGACCGGCGCGATCAGCATCTCCGTGCGCAATCCCGATCCGAGCGGAGGCGTTTCAAACGCGCTCAATCTGCAAATCGTCAATCCTCTCCCGGTGCTGACCAGCATCAGCCCGAATTCGGCTGCGGTCGGCGGCCTTGGCTTAACCCTGCTGGTGACAGGCACAAACTTCGTGCCCGGCGCGGTCGTGCGATGGAACGGCAGCGATCGCCTGACGACGTTCATCAACGGCACACAACTGACCGCGCAGATTCTGAACACCGATCTTGCGACGGCCGGGACGGCGACGGTCATCGTCGTCAATCCAACGCCTGGCGGCGGCCAATCCAATTCGCTCAACTTCACCATCGCCACGCCATCTCCGCTTCCGCGCATCACGACGATCAGCCCTGAGACGATTCAGGCCGGGAGCGCCGGCTTCACGCTGACGGTCAATGGGAGCAGTTTCGTCAACTCATCTGTCGTGCGGTTCAACGGCAATCCGCTGCCAACTATGTTCATCAGCGGGACGCAATTGACCGCGCAGGTCGCGGCTTCGGACATCGCCACTCCGGGCAATGCGGTCATCACCGTCTTCACCGGGCCTCCGGGCGGCGGAACATCAAACGCGGCGATCCTGCTCATGAGCGTTCCGCCGAATCCTGTGGCCGTGATCGCTGCGATCAGTCCGAGCACTGTGACCGCGGGAGGCGGAGTATTCACACTGACGGTGACGGGATCGAACTTCGTCCAAAGCTCGGTCGTGCGGTTCAATGGCCAGGATCGCCAGACGACCTTCATCTCGTCGTCCGAGTTGCGGGCGACCATCACAGCGGGTGACATACTGAACGGCGGCACGGGGACGATCACCGTCTTCAATCCGCCGCCAGCCGGAGGTTTGTCGAACGCGCTCCAGTTGACCATCAACTTCGCTCCGCCGACGATTTCTTTCCTGAGTCCCAGCTCGGCGGTGGCGGGCGGCCCGGCATTCCAGCTCACGGTCATCGGCACGAACTTCGCGCCGGGCTCGGTTGTGCGGTGGAACGGGGAGAATCGCGTCACGCAATTCATCAGCGTGACCGAGCTGGTGATTCAAGTGCCGGCGTCCGACATTGCGAACGTGGGCAGCGCGACTATCACAGCCTTCAGTCCTTCGCCGGGCGGAGGATTGTCGAACGCCGTCGCGTTTCCGATCAACCAGGCCGCGCGTCCGGTGCCGCGCATCACGACGATCAATCCCGACAATGCGGTGGCGGGCAGCCCGGGCTTCACGCTGACGGTCAACGGTCAAAACTTCGTCTCCGATTCGGTGGTGCGCTGGAACGGCAGCGCGCGTCCGACGACGGTTATTGACAGCACGCGGGCGACCGCGACTATCCCGGCTTCGGACATTGCGAGTGTCGGCGCGGCCGCAGTCACGGTCTTCACTCCGCCTGCGGGTGGAGGCGAATCGAACCCGGCGACGTTCACGATCAATGCTCCGCCGAATCCCGTGCCCGTGATTGCCTCGATCAATCCGAGCACGGTGAGCGCCGGCGGCCCGGCGTTCGCGCTGACCGTCAACGGATCGAACTTCGTTCCGGCATCGGTGGTGCAATTCAACGGCGCGAATCGTCCGACGGCGTTCGTCAACAACGGACAATTGACCGCGCAGATCAGCGCCGAAGACATCGCGGCGGCGGGCGCGGCAACGATTCGCGCCGTTTCGCCTGCGCCGGGCGGCGGCGCGTCGAACGAAGTCACGCTGACGATCAACAACCCGGTTCCGGTGATTACGGCGATCCATCCGAATGTCGTCGCCGACGGCAGCCCGGCATTCACGCTGACTGTCACGGGAACGAACTTCGCGTTCGGCGCGCAGATACTCATCAACAACACGCCGCGCATCACGACCTTCGTCAGCTCGACGCAGTTGACGACCATCGTTCAGGCTTCTGAAGTGGCTGCGCCGGCGACGTTGACCGTGCAGGCCATCAATCCGCCGCCGGGCGGAGGCGCGTCGAACACTGTGGCGCTCGAAGTCCGTCGCCGCAGTCCCGTGCCGCGCATCACGACGATTAGTCCAGAGACGGTGCTCGCGGGCGGCCCCGGCTTCGTGCTGATCGTCAACGGATCGAGCTTCGTGCCAGGCTCGGTGGTGCGCATCAACGGTCAGGATCGCCGGACCGACTTCGTTTCCGAAATATCACTGGCCGTGCAGATCGCCGCTTCCGACATTGCAGTCGGCGGCGCGTTGACGGTCACTGTGTTCAATCCTGCGCCGGGCGGCGGAATGTCGAACCCGGCGACGCTGACGGTCAATAATCCTTCGCCGCGCATCACGAGCATCAGCCCCGACGCGGCGCCCGCCGGCAGCCCGGCGTTCACCTTGATCGTCAACGGAGCGGGATTCGTTACGACTTCGGTCGTGCGCTTCGGCGGCGTTGATTTGCAGGCGACGTTCATCAGCAGCTCGCAGTTGAGCGCGCAGGTTCCTGCCTCGGTGATCGTAGGAGGCGCTGCGGCCTCGGTCGTCGTCTTCAATCCTGCGCCCGGCGGCGGCACGTCGAACGTTGCGACCTTCTCGATCACCAATCCTGCGCCTGTCATCACGGGGTTGAATCCCGGCCAGGTGCTTGCGGCTGGGCCGCAATTCACGTTGACGGTGAATGGAAGCGGTTTCGTCAACGGCTCGATTGTTCGCGTGAACGGACAGGATCGCCAGACTTCGTTCGTCAGCGGCGCGCAACTGGCCGCGACGATTCTCGCTTCGGACATCGCCGCCGGCGGCACATTGAACATCACCGTCATCAATTCATCTCCCGGCGGCGGCGTATCGAACCCGGCGACGCTCGCGGTCAACAATCCCGTGCCGTTGGCCAGCGGATTGAATCCGAATTCGATTGCAGCGGGCAGCGCTGCGTTCACGTTGACGGTCAACGGAACGGGCTTCGTCCCCGGCGCTGTGGTGAACTGGAACGGCAGCGCGCGGCAGACGACCTTCGTCAGCAACACGGAGTTGAAAGCGCAGATCACTGCGGCTGATGTTGCGAGCGTCGGCGCGGCGAGCGTCAACGTCTTCAATCCGGCTCCCGCAGGCGGCGCGTCGAACACGCTGACGTTCACGATCAGCGGACAGCCAAATCTACCGCCGACGCTGACGAGCTTGAGTCCAAGCTCGATTGCGGCAGGCAGCGCCGCGTTCACGTTGACGGTCAATGGAGCGAGTTTCGTCCCCGGCTCTGTCGTGAACTGGAATGGCAGCGCACGGCAGACGACGTTCGTCAGCAGCACGGAACTGAGAGCGCAGATCACTGCGGCTGATGTTGCGAACAGCGGCACGGCGAGTGTGACAGCCTTCAATCCAGCGCCGGGAGGCGGCGTGTCGAACGTTTTGACGTTCTCGATCACTGCGCCGAATCCCGTACCGGCGTTGACAAGCCTGGTGCCGAACACGATTGCAGTCGGAAGCCCGGCGTTCACGCTGACGGTCAATGGCAGCGGATTCGTGCCCGGCGCGATTGTGCTGTGGAACGGCAGCCCGCGTCCGACCGCGTTCTTCAGCGCCTCGCAGTTGTTCGCACAAATTCCGGCTGAGGATGTGGCGAATGCGGGCGCGGTGAGCATCACGGCTGTCAATCCCGCTCCCGGGGGCGGCGCGTCGAACGTGTTGACCTTCACCATCAACGCGCAGCCCAATCCGGTTCCGGCGATAACATCGCTGACCCCGAACTCAGCCTTCGCCCGTGACGATCCGTTCACGCTGGTCGTGACCGGAACGAATTTTGTTGGAGGTTCCATCGTGCAATGGAATGGCAGCGCGCGCCCGACGGTGGTCATAAACAGCGCCGAGGCGAGAGCGCAAATCTCCGCGGAAGATGTTGCCAATGCGGGCGAAGCGACGATCACAGTCTTCAATCCTGCGCCCGGCGGAGGCGTCTCCAACTCACTGCCGTTCACGATCAATCCGTTGAACTGCCAGTTGATCTGCTTCCAGTCGCCGGAGTTCTATCGAACAGATGCCAGCCGCCTGCCGCGCGGGTCCGTGCTGATTGGCGGAGTGAACGACAACATTCCGGTTTCGATCTTTTTCAACCTCCAGGAAGTCCAGCGCGCGTTGGAGGGAGGCACGACTCCGCTGGAACTGATCAATCAGCAGTTCGTCGCAATGCAGTTGAGCGTCCTGGTGGCTTTCGAACCGTTCGGCGATTCAGGAGCGCCCGGGGTGTTGAACAGCACGTTGCGTTGCTACAAACTCAATTTCGCTCCCATGCGAATGGGCGACGGATCCACGATTTCGAGGGATACGACGATAGGTGATCTGTTCGCGCAGGCGCGCTCTGCGATCCTGGACAACCGAACCGATGATATGTCGAAGATCGCAGCGGTTCTGGCTCTGCTCAACGGGAATAATCCGAACGACCGTTGCAAATAGCCGGCAGTAATTGATTGAAAGAAGAAGCCGTAGATCAATGCGGACGAACGCTGATCATTTTTGATCTGCGTTCGTCCGCTTTGATCTGCGGCTGATTTTTTGCGCGACCTTATTGCCCTTGCAGCTTGCGAGCCGCGGCTTCGATCTGCGATACAAGCGCATCGAGAGTCTTGCTTATGACCTTGACCTGCTCCGCAGTCTCAGCCCAGTTCTTCTGCTCGATTGCTTCGCGCGCGCCGGGCAATGTCTTCACGCCATAGCCGGTGTAGAAACCCGGCGCGTAGATTTGATGCTTGAACCATTCGCGCCGCGGCAGCCCCGCTTCCGACAACAGCTTCCTTTCGGATTGATAGAGCAGCGCGTTCAGCGCCTTCACGTCCGGTGGAACGCGCCCTGAGTTTGCCACGGCGCGGAGCGCGCGGTCGTAATCATCGGCGGCTCGTTTGAGCCGGACGATTGATTGGCCGAGCGGCGCGAGATCAACGCCCGGTTTGGGCATCCTCGCAATCTCGTCAACATAACCGCTGACCGTCTCCGCAAAGTTCGTGAACTCGAACGGCAGAATCTGTGCGGTTGCCAGCCGCATCGTCGCAGTGCCTGCCGCTTGCGCCAGCGCGCGGCTGTATTCGAACGTCGTGTCTGAAAATCGCGAATACCACGTGAACGAATCATAAATTGAATGATATATCCCCCCGCCGGCTTCTCCGCCGAAACCGAGATTGAGCGATGCGATGCCGAGATGGTCGAGAAACGCAGTGTAATCCGATCCCGAACCGAGCGCGCCGATGCGCAAATCGGCGCGCTCGCGCAGATCGCGCTTTTCGTCTTCGCTGCGCGCCTGCTCGACTCGACGCGATTGCCACGCCTCCCGGATCGAGCCTTTGCCTTTCGGATCGCGCACCGCGCGCGCGACATCGTTGACGAATCGTTCGAGCGTGTGCGAGCCGCCCGCGCCGAGCCAGCCTTTGCCCGTGCTGTCGGTGTTGATGTAGGCGACGGCTTTCTGTTTCAGCTCTCCCGCGTGATGCTCGACCCACTCGGTTGACCCGAGCAGTCCTGGCTCTTCGCCGTCCCACGCGCAGAAGATGATCGTGCGCTTCGGTCGCCAGCCTTGCTTGAGCAGTTCGCCGAATGCGCGCGCCTCTTCCATCACCACAGCCATTCCGCTCACCGGATCGTCAGCGCCGTTGACCCACGCGTCGTGATGATTGCCGCGAATGATCCATTCGTCCGGATAGGCGCTGCCCGTGATGCGCGCGACGACGGTGTAGAGCGGGCGGATGTTCCAGTCGGAGATGACTTTCAACCGAACGGTCGCAGGGCCTGGGCCGACGTGATAAGTGATGGGCAACGCGCCGCGCCACGATTCGGGCACGACCTGTCCGCCCAGATGTTTGAGCAGAGGCAGCGCATCGCCATAAGAGATCGGCAGCACTGGAATCTTCATCAATGTTTTGGCCTCATCGCGCGACAATCGCCGGGCGTTTTTTGTCGCGCCCCATCCGGGGGTCAGCGGATCACCCGGATGAATCGGCATATCCATCACACTGCCGCGTTGCACACCAAATTCGGGACGATACGAACCTTTCGGATAAACGTCGCCCTGATAGTAGCCGTCTTCTTTCGGATCGGAGTAGATGATGCAGCCGACCGCGCCGTGCTCGTATGCGACTTTGGGCTTGATGCCGCGCCAGCTTGCACCGTAACGCGCAATCACTATCTTGCCTTTCACATCAACGCCCATCTTCGCCAACTGTTCGTAATCGGCGGGCACACCGTAATTGACGTAAACGATTTGCGCGGTCACATCGCCGTCGCCCGAATAAGCGTTATAGGCCGGCAGTTGATTTTCATCGCCTGAATCAGAGTCTTCGACAATTACAGGCTCTTTGAGCCTGGCTTGATATTTTTCCGGCGAGACAAGTTCGAGCCAGCGCTCTCTGGGTGTGGGGAAGAGAACATCGAACTCTTCTATTGTTGCATCGAGTCCCCACGATCTGAATTGATCGCGCATCCATTCGGCGTTGCGTTGGCCGGCGGCGGAACCGACGTGATGTGGCTCTGCGGAAAGCACACGCATGTATCCTCTGATTCTGTCGGGTTGCGGAATCGCGCGAAACCTTTCTTCCCAGTCCGATTCGTTTCTGTTCTGCGCTGCGACAGTTTTGTTGAACGAGGCCTCATTGATGGAAATGAGAATTGTGGTTGTCGTCAGCGTCAAGGTCATTGTCAGAGCCAAAGCCCGACGAGCTATTCGAGTGCGCATACGTTCTCCTCCGAAGTCTGATTGAATATGATTGTTGAACGGCGAAAACTAGTCGAACGCGCAAGAGCAATAAAGATAGGCCTGCGCGCGCTGCGATTATCTTACGAGTTGATCGGCGATGACAATGAGCAAACATCTTCGATGATTGGAACGTGATGATGCTGATGAATCGGGTGAGCGGTCCATGAAGAACGATCGCGCCTGAAGAAAAATTTTCTTGACACATATGGCGAAGAAGTTTATAAACTACATCTAGTATGTTAATTGCTCTGGGCCACAAGAGATAAATCAACACTTCATCTTGTGGTCAGGCTATCAACGAGAGAAAGGAGAGACACTATGCCAGCCAAGAAAGCTGCTAAGAAATCGCCGGCTAAGAAGGCCGCGAAGAAGGCTCCAGCCAAGAAGGCCGCGAAGAAGAAATAACGACTCTTTCGCGTGCTTGAATCAGGCACATTATTGATTGTCGAGTCATTTAGAATAGGGGTGGGAAACCACCCCTATTTTGCTGCAATGAGCATGATCTATCTGATCAGACACGGACAGGCAGGATCAAGAGACAATTACGATGTGTTGTCCGAGTTGGGACAGCAGCAATCACATCTGCTTGGAAATCATCTCGCTGAACAGGGAGTTTCGTTCGATGCGATTGTTTCAGGCGTCCTCAACCGCCAGCAGCAAACGGCGCACATAGTAGCCGAATGTTTGGGTGAATCGAGCGCATCGGTTCCTGGGCTTGTCATTGATGAAAGATGGAACGAATTCAGTCTGTTGAATGTCTATCGGGGGCTTGCTCCGCGATTGATTGCGGAGAGCGAAGGATTCGCGCGCGATTACGAACAGATGCAATCGGATTTGATCGCCGATCCTCACGCGACGCGCGGAGCGGCAGGGCGTTGTGATCGCCAGGTGATCGAAGCGTGGATGGAGAATCGCTATCCGGATTACGGCGGCCAATCGTGGGAAGACTTTTGCGCCCGTGCGCACGCCAGCTTTGAGGATTTGGCTGCGCGAAGTCCTGAGGATAATGTCGCAATCTTTACTTCAGCCACTCCGATTGCGATCTGGGTCGGCGCGGCGATGGCTTTATCGAACGAAAGAATGCTCAGATTGATGGCTGTGCTTTACAACTCCAGTTTGACTACGCTGAAGATTCGATCTGGCGAGCCATTGCTGTTCAGCTTCAACGCCACACCTCATCTGATTGATCCATCGCATAAAACTTTCCGTTGAAACCGCAGCAAAAAAGGGATGCGCTCGCGCACCCCTTTTTTTGACAATTGCAGGATTGAATGGTACACCCGCCGCGATTCGAACGCGGGACCTTCAGCTCCGGAGGCTGACGCTCTATCCATCTGAGCTACGGGTGCACGCAAAATTCAAAATACACCAGGCGCTGATGCTGGTCAACACGCACGCAGGCACCGCCGTGGTTGCGAGACCTGACGCCGTCAGCCTTCGCGTCGTCCTGCTACCACTCGATAAAGGGCAAGCAGAACGATTGCGCCCAGAATTGACATGATCCAGCCGGCTTTTTCTCCCGGCTTATAGCCGAGAAATGCGCGACCAGCCCACGTGCCCAGAAGCGAGCCGGCCATGCCGATGATGGCGGTCATAATGATCCCGCCCGGATCACGGCCAGGCATTATCAGCTTTGCAATTACGCCTACTATCAAACCGAAGATAGCAAGCCCGATGAGTTCAAACATAATCTTCCTCCTGTGTTGTCTATGCAGATTGATGTGAGCTACCGAAGAAAGACAGCACTGTTACTGATGAGATTGTCTGTTGAATACTGCCGGAACAAATGAACAAAAGCGCGGCCATTCTAAATTTGGGTTGCCGTAGTGTCAATTACTTCACGCTCGCCGAAATTCGCAAATGACTCACCCTCCTTGCGGAGCGGCCAATTCGGTCAAGCTTCTTGATGCCGTTGCTGCGTCACGGCGGCGTGAACCTTTGGCTGCCTCCAAAATAGATTTGCCTTGACGTATGTAGTTCCCGGTGCTATCTTGCGCGTCGCATACGGACAACCGTATGCGACTTCAACCTAAAGATGAGAAGGAGACAAACGTTATGACGCCAAAATTGCATGTCGCTTTAAACGTCAACAATCTTGAAGACTCGCTCGCGTTTTACCGCGCTTTGTGGGGCGCTGAGCCGGTCAAGCTTCGCAGAGGTTATGCGAAATTCGATCTTGCGGAGCCGAGCGTCAACCTGACGCTCAACGAAAACCCGGTCAGAGAGGCGGGCGGCATCAACCACCTGGGAATTCAGGTCGGCAGCACAGAAGCCATGACGGAGATGCGGGAGCGGCTGGAGGAGCGCGGCCTTGAGATCGCTCTGGAAGAGAAGCAGACCAGTTGCTGCTATGCGATTCAGGACAAGGTCTGGGTGGTGGATCCAAACGGTTATCACTGGGAGGTTTTCGTCGTGCTCGAAGATAATCTGCCGGAAGTCAGCGAGCCAAAAGCCGCGGCCTGTTGCGTTACAGGTCAGCCGGAAATGGCGCGGCTTGGAGGGTTGCGGAGATGAACGCCGCGATTGATCGCACCAACGCGCACGACCTGGATGCTGTACTGGCGCTGCTCGGCGAGGTCAATCTGCCGATTGAGGGCGTGGCCGAGCACTTCGGGGACTTTTTCATTGCGCGAAACGGCGAACAGCTTGTTGGCTGCGTGGGGCAAGAGCGTTACGGACGTGTGGCGCTCCTGCGCTCCCTGGCTGTTTCGCCTGAGTTGCAACGAAGCGGGTTGGGAAAGGAGTTGACGGCTTGCCTGCTCGATGAGGCGCGCGGTAACGGGGTGAGAGAAATGGTTTTGCTTACGACGACTGCGGCAGACTTCTTCGCTCGCCATTTCGGTTTCGCCGAAGTCGGGCGAAGACAGTTCGGCGAAATCTTTGCAGCGTCGCCAGAATGGCATTTGCCGCGTTGTTCGTCGGCGGTCTGCATGTATTTGAGGTTGAGCGAGTGAGGAAATGAACAACACTGTAGCCGTTTCCGCGATCTGTTTGAACTTGGCTATTCTATTGGGCAGCGTGGACGGCGTCTATTTCCATCTGTGGAAATATCGGTTGTTCAAGTGGAAGGAGTCGCGACCCGAGCATATGCTGCACACTGCCCGGGCGTTTCTTTTCATTCCGATTGCGTGGCTGCTGTTCGGAAAAAACTATGGTGGATGGTTGCTTTGGATCGGCGTGGCGTTCGCTTCGGCAGATGCAATCGTCGAATTGATTGATATTTTGATAGAGCGGCGCAGCCGTGCGAGTCTCGGCGGGCTTTCGACGGCCGAGTATGCAATTCACGTCAACGCGACGGGATTGCGGTTTGCATCTCTGGCGTTGATCTTCGTTGCCAAACCCGTTGAAGCGTGGAGCCTGTCTTCGCCAACATTGCTCGATCCGGCTTACCCGTCCTGGCTGACCTGGTTGATGCTCAACACGATTCCCGGCAGCTCGATTGCGGCGTTGGCGCATGTGTGGCTGATGCGATCAAAATATCGAGCGGCAGGTTAAGACCTCGAACTTTAACTGCCGCTCCTGCGTAAGCTATCATCGCAACCTGCAAAAAAAGTCTGCGGAGGTATCAAGATGAGCAACAGCATTTTCGATCAATTGCGTGAAGCCGGGCGACGCACGGCCCAGGAGTTGGACGAACGGTTCGATCTGAAAAACAAGGTTGAACAGGGCGTCAGCGCCGCAAATGAAGTTGCGCGCAAAGCGGGCGAGACGATCAACGAAGCCGCAACCGCCGCGCGCGAACAATTCGGCAAATTGGACGAACAGTACAACGTCACCGAGAATCTGCGCGACACGGCGGTCAGAGCCGAAGAGACGTTTCGCGAAGGCGCGCGCGCCGCGCAAACCGGCGCTGAACAGTTTTCAAAGAATGCCGAAGAGACCGCGCGCGAGATTTTCGGCAGCGCCCAAACCTATTATCGCCGCGCCGAGCAGACTTACAACTTCGGCGCGAGCGGCGCTCGTGTGGCCGAAGCCGCGCTCGGCGGTTTTGAAAAAGCCTGCGCGTGGATCAAGGAGAATCCGGGCAAGACTGCGGTCGTGACTTTTTCGATGCTTGCCGGAATTCGCGCCGGATCGGCGCTGCCGAATCTGGGCGCAACGATTCTGGGCGCGGGCGCAGCGAGCAACTGGTTCTTTCACAGCGCGCTGCCCATCGTCGGCATTCGCAAACTGGCTGAAAAGTACGACGATTACCTGAGAGAGCAGGAGAGATTGCTGGCCGAAGGCCAGCTCGATGAGGCCGAGCGCGGTCGCGTGGAGTTCCAGCGCAACCTGACGAAATACGTCGGCGCGCCGCTGCTCGGAGCGTTCAGCGTTGCGGCGGGAGCTTCGATGATCGGCGCAGCTTTTTCGGGCGCGACGGTCACGGGCTTTCCGGTCAGCCTGATTCTGGGCGCGAATCCTTTGCTCAATGGCATCTGGTTCTTCGCCAACGGAGTGGTCTGCATCAGCGAAGGATACAAATTCTTTATGATCGCTTTGGCCGACCAGGAAGAGGTCGAACGCGTCGTGCGCGAGATCAAGGGGTTGCTGCCTGCCTGAAAATTCAAGCCGCAAATTAGCCTTGGCGCGCCACTGAGGGTGGAGTGGCCAAGTTGATGCATCACGACTTGCCATCGTGGGCTTCGACGATACGCTTGAGCGCGCCGAATCCGCAAATGGCGCCAGCTTCGCGGCGGTGTGGTCGCTTCGCATCAACTTTCCGGTCGCGGCCACTACCATTTTACAGTCTGTTGGTGTATTTCTTTCGCTCGCCCCTTAAGAAGCTCCCGTGCTACCTGTCAACAAAGTCCCGATCATCGCTGAAGCTATGAACGATCATTTGCCGCCCGAAACGACCGATGCCATACGACGTCTTCCTGTCGCACAACAGCAAAGACAAACCCGCTGTCGAGACGCTCGCCGTGCGCCTGGCGGACGAGGCCCGGATCAAAGTCTGGCTCGACAAATGGAACCTCATCCCCGGCGAGCCGTGGCAGGAAGGGTTGGAAGATGCGCTCAATCAATCGGGCGCCTGCGCCGTCTTCATCGGCCCCAGTGGTCTCAGCCCCTGGAATCACGAAGAAATGCGGAATGCCTTGCAGCGCAGAGTCCCGCAAGCAGGATTTCGCGTCATCCCCGTGCTGCTGCCGGGCGCGACGATGCCGGAACGCGGGCTGCTGCCGTCGTTCCTCTCGCGGCTGACGTGGGTTGATTTCCGCTTCTTCGGGCGCGAGGCGATGACACAGCATCTGGTCGAAGCGCTGCGCCCAACGCGATTCCTGTGCGTGCTGGGACCGTCGGGCAGCGGCAAATCTTCGCTCGCTCGCGCCGGGCTGTTGCCGCAATTGCGCGCGGGCAAACTTTCATCAAGCCAATTCTAGCTTTGACCGAGCGCGCTTCCCAAACCCAGCACGCTGGAAGCGCGCGGTCCCAGGAATCAGGTGAATTAAGATGCCGGCCTCATTTACTTGGCCTAAGCGCCAAAACCGCTTGGCTAAAGACCACATATCGCTCAATAATGGCACCCGCCATGGCCGTCTTATCAGATCAGTCAGATCAGTCGAACAACGGGACGCGCGATCTCTTCCTGAGTTACAACAGCCGCGACCGCGGAGCCGTCGTGCGTGTGCAGGAGCTTTTGTACGAACGCGCCATCAAAACCTTCTTCGACCGCGATGATCTGATGCCTGGAATGCCTTGGCAGGACGAGTTGGAGCGGGTCATCAGCCAGGTGCGCGCGGTCGCCGTCTTCATCGGCGGCGAAGGGATCGGCGCTTGGCAGAGGCCGGAGAAAGAGTTGGCGTTGGATCGCCAGGTGCAAGAGCACAAAGCGGGTCGCCGCTTCCCGGTCATCCCAGTGTTGCTGCCCGGCGCCGACGCGGACAAAATCACGGGCTTCATTTCGCTCAATACCTGGATTGACCTGCGCGACGGGCTGGACAGTCCGGCGGCGGCGGCGCTGGACGCCCTTGCGCGAGCGGTGACTGGCGAACTGCCGTCCACACATACGCCCGCGCCGGAACCGCTGTGCCCGTATCGTGGGCTGGAGCCTTTTCACGAAGACGACACCCCACTCTTCTTCGGGCGCGACAAGTTTGCCGACGATCTGTTGCAGAAGGTCTTGGATCATCCACTCATTGCCGTCGTCGGGCCATCGGGCAGCGGCAAATCTTCCGTCGTTCAGGCGGGTTT
>Ga0247727_10014783_pt1 | contig 12909 bp, 11 predicted proteins | sample WisWelCaveWW1625_FD_202498 | JGI IMG/M metagenome (GOLD analysis project Ga0247727, IMG submission 202498) | Biofilm microbial communities from Wishing Well Cave, Virginia, United States - WW16-25 | ecosystem: Environmental > Aquatic > Deep subsurface > Groundwater > Cave microbial mat | place...
GCTCGGCGCCCTGGCAGCCCGCGAGCAGCCCGATCGCTGCCACCGTCTCGGTGAGCTCGACCACACGCAAGGCGTCGCGGGCGGCCAAGGTGCCCATGCTCACCTTGTCCTGGTTGTGCGACTCCGTGCTGCGGCTGAAGGAGGCCGCGGGCAGCGTCAGCTTCAACGCCTCGGCCGTGAGCGCGCTCGCCGAGATCTGCATGGCCTTGAAGCCGTGGTGCGACGCGCCGCGGATCAGGTTCGCCGGCAGGCCGGCGCTCGTCTCGGGCGCGCACAGCAGCTGGAGCTGGCGATCGAGCAGGTCGGCGACGCTCGCGACAGCCGCCTTCAGCGCGTCCATCACGAAGGCGACGTGCCCACCGTAGAAGTTGCCGCCGTGGTGTACGGCGCCGCTCTCCGGATCGATGATCGGGTTGTCGTCCACGCCGTTGATCTCGATCTCGAGCAGCTCGCGCGAGAAGTCGAGGGCGTCGAGCAGCACACCGATCACGTGGGGAGCGCAGCGGATCGAGTAGCGATCCTGAAGGCGTACTAGCGCAGCCGGCGCCTCGCCCGCGAGGCTCTCACGGATCCAAGCGGCCGCGCGGCGCGTGCCGCGGTGCGGCTTCAGCTCGAAGATCTCCGGCGCAAAATGAGCCGGATTGCCCATCACCGCGTGGCTCACGAGCGCGCTGACCCCGCAGGCCAGCTTTGCCATGCGTGCGGCGCGCTCGAAGGCCAGGCAGGCGAGCGCCGTCATCGCGCTCGTGCCGTTCATCAGCGCGAGGCTCTCCTTGGGCTCGAGCACGAGCGGCTCGAGGCCGGCGGCGGCGAGCGCCTCGCTCGCCGGACACACTTCCTCCCCGACCAGCGCCTCCCGCTCGCCGACCAGCAGCGCCGCGAGATAGGAGAGCGGCGTCAGGTCGCCGCTCGCGCCGACCGAGCCCTCCTCCGGGATGCAGGGCAGGATGCGCCGCTCGAGCAACGCGCACAGGCGCTCGAGCAGCACGGGCCGCACCCCCGAGTAGCCGCGCGCCAGCGAGACCAGGCGCGCCACCAGCACGGCCGCGGCGGCCTCCGCGTCGAGCAGGCGACCGGTGCCGCAGCCGTGGAAGCGCAGCAGGTTGAGCGCCATGCGCCCGCGCTCCTCGGCGGGCACCTCGGTGGTGACCGAGGCGCCGACGCCGGTGGTCACCCCGTAGACCGGCCGGCCCTCGGCGAGCGCCTGCGCGAGTGCGCGCCGCCCCGCGTCGAGCCGCTCGCGGAACTTCGCATCCTGCTCGAGCTCGACGCGCAGCTCACCACGCGCAGCCGCGAGCAGCTGCTCGATACTCAGCGGACCACCGCCGATGCGCAGCACCTCTCGCACGGGTCGAGTCGGGCTCACGCGCTAGAGCCCGAGGTCCGCATCGCGCTCTAGACCGAGAGCAATGCGCGCGGTGCGCAGACCCGAGCGCACGACGCCCACCACGCCACCGCCAGGCCGCGTCCAGTGGCCTGCGAGCAGCAGGCCGGGCAGGGGCGTCTCGTTGTCGAGGCGGCCGGGGCCCACCTGCGCGGGCGTCACGTCGAAGCCATAGAGCGCGCCGTCCTGGTTGCGCGTGTAGCGCTCGAAGCTGCGCGGCGTCGCGCTCTCGGCGAAGCGCAGCTCGCGCACGAGGCCGGGCAGGCGCCTCTCCGCGAGCTGCAGCAGCGCCTGTTGGAGCAGCGGCTTCGCTTCGCGCCAGCTCGCCGCCGCGCGTGCATCGATCAAGCTGGTGAGCACCAGCAGCTGCTCACCGGGCGGAGCCAGGCCCGGGTCGAGCGCGCTCGGCGCGGTGATCGAGAGCCAGCTTGGCGCCCCAGCGAGACTGTTCGCATACGCCGCGTCGTGGTCCGGGCCCTCGTAGAGAAAGGTCTCGTGCGCGAGCTCGCTCTCTGCGAGGTCGAGCGAGGTGGCCGCGTACACCACGAAGGCCGAGATCGACGTACTCGCCGCGGCGAGCCGCTGTCGATAGCGGCTCGGGAAGTGCTCCTCACCCACCAGCTCCAGCAGAGTCTGGCGCGCATCGGCGTTCGAGATCACGAGCGGTGCACTCACGCGCTGTCCGTTCTCGAGCACCACGCCCGCCGTGCGGCCGGCTTCGACGAGGATGCGGCGCACCGGGCTGCGCAGCACGAGCTCGCCGCCACGGCGCACGAGCGCCTCGGCCAGCGCCTCCGCCAGCGTCTGGAAGGTGCCGCGGCAGTAGTAGGTGCCGTCGGCCACGTAGCTCATCAGCATGGTCGCGAAGTACAGGAAGGAGACGCGGGAGGGCGGCAGGCCGAGGAAGGGCCAGAGCGCGCCGAGCGCCGCGCGCGCGGCCGGATCCTCGATGCGATCCTCGAGCACCTGCGCGAGCGTGGCGCGCCGGTAGCGCAGCAAGAGCGGGAAGCGCTCGGGCCGCAGCTGCGGGCCGGCGCCCTGCTCCGCGCGGCTGGTCTCGGTGCGGATCGTGAGGCAATCCGAAACGAAGCCGCGGATGCCCTTGGCCTCGTGCGGGAAGTGCTCGACGTGCGCCTCGACGAAGCGCTCCAGCTCGGACGGCGCCTCGAGCGTCGTGCCCGGCCACTCGACGCGATAGGCGGGATCGACGCGTACGAAGTCGCAGCGCTCGCGCACGCCGAGGCCGGCGAGCACGCGGTGCAGCAGCGCGCCCTCTTCGAAGGGCCCGGGCTCGCAGCCGCCAATCACGTGCACCGCGGAGTCGAAGCGATAGCCGCGGCGGCGAAAGGCGTGCGCATAGCCACCCGGCCGATCGTGGCGTTCGACCACGAGCACGCTGCGGCCGGCGCGCGCGAGCAGCGCCGCGGCGGTGAGGCCGCCGAGGCCACTGCCGACGACGATCACGTCGTAGGCGTCGCGGGCCGCTTCTTCGTGGAACCGCATCGGCCCGGACTAGCGCACGGCCAGCGGGCTGGGGTCGGCCCCGAGCAGCGCCCAGCGCACCATGAAGTCGAGCAGGCCCATGCTGTAGCGCCGTGTAGTGGACTCGCCGGTGAACACGCGCGGCAGGTGCTTGCGGAAGTGAGGATCCACCAGCTGCCACGGAAACTCGCTGCGCTTCTTGTCGCCGAGCTTCAGCAGCGTGAACAGGCGCCCGTCGTAGAAGTAGCCCGCCACGCGCTGCCAGTTCGACAGGTGATGGAGCACGTGGGCCTGGTAGCGCGCCAGCTCCTCGCGGCCGCCTCCCTGAAGGAGCGCCTGCGCCAGCTCGCTCGCAGCGTCGAGGCCGACCAGCATGCCGCTCGAGAAGACCGGATCCACGAAGCCGAAGGCGTCGCCGAGCAGCGCCCAGTTCTCGCCCACGCCGCGCGTGTTACGCAGCTGGTAGTTCGTGTACTTCACCACCGGAGCAAGACGCTTGGCGGTGCAGCCCCAATCGCGCAGGCGGCGATCGTGACGCAGGTAGCCGTCGAACTGCTCCTCAGCCGTGTCGCCGAACTCGCGCAGCACCGCGCCGTCGATTACCAGCCCCACCGAGACCCGGCCAGGGAGCGGGATGCGCCAGCACCAGCCGTGCTCGAGCAGATCGGTGTGCACGTGCCCCTCGTGCAGCAACGGCACGCCCTCGAGATGCGCGTGCAGCGCGGTGTCGCGGCGCTCGCCCGAAACGACGGGCAGCTCGAGCAGCCGGCCGAGCAGGCGGCCGCGGCCCGCTGCGTCCACCAGAAAGCCCGGCTTTGCCTCCAGCCCCGCGGCGGCGAGGCTCTCCGCGTCGAGCCGCACGCGCTCGCCCTCGGGCTCGCGTTCGAGGCGCGCGTGACGCGGCACGCAGCGCACGCCGGCGCGTGCTGCGGCGTCGCGCAGCGAGCGGTCGAGGCGATCGCGCGGCACGTTGTAGGAGTACGGGGTCTTGGCGGCCCGCACCTCGCCGAACAGGAACGACATGCTGTCGCCGTCGTCGAAGCTGAAGGTCGCCCCCGGCTTGAAGACCGAATAGGCGGCCACCTCCTCCTCGACCCCGAGTGCGCGCAGGAAGGGCACCACCGCGGGCACCAGCGACTCGCCGACGATCAGGGGCGGGCGCTTGCCCCCGTCGAAGAGCGTGACCTCGATGCCGCCCCGGGCGAGGAAGGTGGCGAGCGCAGCGCCGGCGGGCCCCCCTCCCAGGATCGCCACGCTCCGGATTTCGCCAGGCGGCATGGGGGCCGACTGTAATCGGGTCAGGGCGATCGAGCGAGCCTTGCCGGGCTCGTGCGGCTTCGAAACACTCGCCGGTCATGCAGGAGTGGACCCGGGACCGTCTCGCCGAGCTGATCCACCGCATCCTGCGCGACGACCTGCTGCAGGTGTCGGACGCCTTCACGCCCGCCTCGAACCTGATCGAGGCAGGCCTCGACTCGCTCGCGGTGACCCAGCTGATGCTGTCGATCGAGGAGAGCACCGGCGTCTGGCTGGACGAGAGCCTGCTCACGCCCGAGAACCTCGCGAGCTCCGAGACGCTCGCGGCCTGCGTCCATGAGCACGTCGGCGGACGCTAGCGACGTGTCCAAGAGTGGCGGGCGCCTGCGCCTGACCGGTGCCGACGGCTTCCTGCGCGCTTTCGATGTGGAGACGCGCCGTCGCAACGGAGCCAGCCATCTGGCGCAGGTCGTGCTGCGGCTCGGGCCGGGCTTCGACGCGGAGGCGTTCCGCGCAGTGCTGGCGGACGCCGCGCGCGCGAACCCGATCCTGTGCGCGCCGATCCGGCGCACGCTCGGCGTCGGTACGCCTGCCTATCGCCTCGACGCTGCGCGCGCGGACGGTTGGCCTGCGTTCACGCTGCACTCCGGTGTGCAGAGCGCAGCGCCCGGCCGAGGCCCGATCCCGCCGCTCTTCTTCGAACGGCTCAACGAGGTGCGCAGCGCTCGGCGTGGCGAGCTGCTGCGGGTGGACGCCGTGTCGCGCGGCGGCGATCAGCCCGGCACCGACCTCGCCTTCACCTGGCTGCACATGCTGTTCGACGGCTCGGGCAGCGAGCGCTTCGTCCAGTTTCTCGAGGCGCGCCGCAGGGGCGCGGCGCCCGCGGTGCCGGCGGCGGACCGGCCCGAGACACCCCCGGAGGTTGCATTGCCCAGGGGCGCGCGCGAGCGCGGTGCCATGGCGATGACCTGGCAGCGCGGCATGCAGGAGCTGGGCAGGCTGAGGGTGCGGTCGCTGGCGGGCCCGGCGCGCGACGTGCAGCAGGCGCTGGTCTACGACGTGCACTCCTTCGCCGCCGAAGAGAGCGCCGGCATCCTCTCGCGCGCCGCCTCGCTGGCCGGCTTTCTCACGCCGATGCTGTTCTACGTCGCCGCAGCGGTGCGTGCGCACGACGCCGTGCTGCGCGCTCGCGGCAGCGTGCCGGAGAGCTATGTGGTCCCGCTGCCGGTGGATCTGCGGCCCAAGGGCGGCGAGGGCGGTGTGTTCCGCACCCGCGTCTCGATGATCTGGCTCCAGGTACGCGCCGACCGCGTGCACGACCTCGCGCTGCTGCTCGCTGACCTCAAGGAGGTGCGCCGGCGCGCGATCCGCGAGCACCAGGTGGAGAACGGCGTCGCCGCGATGGACTACGCGCTGCGCGCACCGGCACGCCTGTATGCGCACATGACGCGCCGCGCGCTGCGCGGTGAGCTGTGCTCCTTCTTCTTCGGCTGGACGGCCTCCTTCTGCGACGGCGTCGACGAGTTCTTCGGAGCGCCCCTGCTCGACGGCTTCCACGCACCCTCGGTGCCGCCCTCGCCCGGCAGCGGCGTCGTCTTCTCGCTATGCGGCACGCATCTGAACGTGACCCACGTGCGCCAGCAAGGAGTGCTCTCCGAGGCCGAGCTGGCGCTCTTCCGCGCTGCGCTGGTGCGAGCCCTGACGGGCGGCGCATGACGGCGCTGGGGCGCTTCGACGTGGCCGTGGTGGGTGCGGGCCCCGCCGGCCTCGCCGCGGCGCTCGCAGCGGCGCGGGCAGGCGCGCGCACGCTGCTGCTCGAGCGCGAGAGCGCGCTCGGCGGCAACGTCGCGCAGGCGCTCGTGCATACGATCTGCGGGCTCTACCGCAACGACACGGCCGAGGCGCTGCCGGCTCAGCACGGCCTCGGGCTGCGTCTGGCAGAGGCGCTCGCGAGGGCGGGCGGAGCGGGGCCGCCGGCGGCGGCGGGCCGCGTCTTCTATCTGCCGATCCGGCCGGCCGCCTTCGCCGCGCTCTGCAGCGAGCTGTGCGCGCGTACGGCGGGGCTCACGCTGCACACGTGCTCGCGGCTCGTGGAACTGCGGCTCACGCGCGAGCTGGGGCGCCCGGCGGAGCTCGTCTGGTGCGGCCCGGACGGCAGCGCGGAGGTGCGCGCGAACGTGGTGATCGACACCAGCGGCGACGGCGCGGCTGCCGCGCTCGCAGGTGCCAGCTACGAGCTGGCGCCGCCCGAACGCCTCCAGCGCGCGTCCTTCATCGTGCGCGTCGAGGGCGTGGCGCACGCGGGCCTGCTCGGCTTCGCGCGCCTGCAGCTGAGCGCCGGCATCGCGCACGCCGCGAGCCGCGGCGAGCTTCCGCCGGAGTGCGGCTTGGTCGTGCTGCGGCCGGACGCCGAGCCGGGCTCGCTCCATCTCACGCTCACGCTGCCGCCGCTCGAGGGCCAGCCCTTCGCGCCGCTCGATCCCGACTATCTCGCAGCCCTCGGCGCGCGGGCGCGCTCTCACGCGACGCAGGTGGTCGACTTCCTGCGCGCCACGCGCGAGGGCTTCGCCGCGGCGCGCGTGGCGGACTGGCCGAGCCGTGTCGGGGTTCGCGAGACGCGGCGCGTGCTCGGGCGCGTCGTGATCGAGCGCGAGGACGTGCTCGCCGGCCGGCGCCGTGACGACGAGGTGGCCCTCTCGAGCTGGCCGATCGAGCTGTGGGAGGACCACAGGCGCGCGCGCTTCGAGCACCCGGCCGCGCCGTGCTCGATCCCGCTCGGCGCGCTGGTGAGCCGCAGCCATCCGGGTCTCGGCATGGCGGGGCGTTGTCTGTCCGCAAGCCACGAGGCGCACGGCGCGTTGCGCGTGATCGGCACCGCCCTCGCCACTGGTGAGGCGATCGGCGTCGCCGCCGCCGCGGCGGCCGCATCCGGCACGGCACTCGGCGACGTCGACCCGGCCGCGGTGCGCGCGCGCATCTGCGACGACGCCGAGAAGCCCCTGCCGTGAGCGTGCTCGACGAGATCCGTGCGCGCGCCCGCGAGCGGCCCGACGCCGCGGCGCTGGTGGCGGGCGCGGCGCAGGGCGAGCGCCGCGTCTCCTATGCGGCGCTGGTCGAACGCATGGAGGCTGGCGCCGCGAGGCTCCGCAAAGCCGGCGTGGACCGGGCGGATCGCTGCGGCCTGCTGGCGCCGCAGGGACCGGGCTTCATCGAAGAGGCGATCTCGATTCTCGCCGCCGGCGCCTGCCTGGTGCCGATTTCGACTGACCACGCGGGCGCCGCACTCGAGCGCTTCGCCGAGCAGGCGGCACTCCATCACGTGGTGCGCGAGGTCTGTGGCGAGCTGCGCTGCGAGACGCGGCGGGGCGTGCCCGCCGTGGATGACGCCAACGATGATGCCTTCCGGGCGCTCGATCCGGCCTACCTGCGCTTCACGTCCGGCACCACGAGCGAGCGCAAGGGCGTGATCCTCTCGCACGCTCGCATCGACGAACGGCTCGAGGCGGCGAACCAGGGCCTCCGCATCGGAGCCGAGGACCGCATCCTGTGGCTGCTGCCGATGGCGCACCACTTCGTGGTCTCGATCCTGCTCTACCTGAGGAGCGGCGCCTGCATCCTGCTCCCGTCGGGCTCGCTGGCGCGGCCGGCGCTCGAGCTGGCGGCGCGCGAACGGGCCAGCGTGCTCTATGCCTCGCCCTTTCACCATCATCTGCTCTCGAAGGACACGTCGGGGATCGGGCTGCACGATGTGCGGCTCGCGATCTCCACCGCCGAGGGCCTGCGCGCCGACGTGGCGATGCGTTTCCGCGAGCGTTTCGGCATCGCGCTGTCCCAGGCGCTCGGCATCATCGAGGTGGGCCTCCCCGTGGTGAACCTGGCCGAGGCCGAGACGAAACCACTCGCGCTCGGCCGCCCGCTGCCGGGCTACGACGTCTGGCTGCGAAGCGACGACGGCAAACGCCTCGAGGCGCCCGGTGATCCTGCGCGGACCGGCGAGGTGTGCATCCGCGGGCCCGGCTTGTTCGACGCCTACCTTTCGCCCTGGACACTCGCGGCCGCGATCGTCGAGCCCGATGGCTTTCGCACCGGCGACCAGGGCTGGTTCGACGCGAACGGCACGCTGTTCCTGGCGGGGCGCCGCAAGAGCCGCATCAACATGGCGGGCATGAAGTTCTTCGGCGAGGAAGTAGAGGACGTGCTCGCGCAGCACCCGGCCGTGCGCGAGTGCCGCGTGTTCGCGCGCCTGCATCCGCAGCTCGGCGAGATCCCGGTCGCGGAGATCGTGCCGGCGAACCCGGCGCTACCGCGCAAGAGCGAGCTGCTGGCCCACTGCCGCGAGCGCCTGCCGATCTACAAGATCCCCCGCGAGCTGCACTTCGTGAGCGAGCTCGAGCACACCCTCACGGGGAAGCTGAAGCGATAGCTTCCACGACGAAGGTGGCGGTGTAGCCACACTCGGGGCGCGAGAGCTCGAGCTTGGCGGGCGCTTCGATCGTGGTAGCCCGCGCGGCGTGCCAGTCGCGCAGCACGGTCTCGGGCGGAACCTGGAGCGCGCGGCCCAGCCGCGATTCCACCCGGACCTGCTGCTGCTGCTGGATTGCCGAAAAAACCTGTGCGCCGAATGTGTTCAGCGCCACCAGCACGAGGCGGTCCGCGCGCTTCTCCGCCACCAGCACGAAGCCGACGTCCACCTCGCCCCCGCGGTAGCGCACGCGGTCGCGCCAGGTGAGATCGCCCGCTGGAAGCGTGTCGGTGGAGGGAATGGGGCCGGGGCAGGGCGGCAGCCGCGCGGGGGGATGTAGCAGCCAGGAGACGGTGTGGCAGCCGCCCAGCGCCAGCAGCAGGAATGCAATGAGCAGCCGGCTGGCGATGCGCTCGCTCAAGGCGGCGAGGCGTCGCTCGTAGGCAGCGCGAACAGCTGCTCGAGCTCGGCGGGCGTGAAGTGACGATCGACCTCGACGTCGCTGAAGCGCGTGGTGGTGCGGTCGCCGTCCTGTTCGAGCATCTCCATGCTGCGCAGCAGCGGCCCCGCGCCCACGAGCGTGATGCGCTCGATCAGGCCTTTGAGCGGGCGCCGGCGCGGACGCAGCGCGAGGCTCCACTCGGCGCCCGTCGCAGCGAACTCGGGCTCGTAGCGCTCGCGCAGCTTCGCGAGATCCCCGTTGAACAACACGATGAAGTTGTCGACGAACTGGCGCGCCAGCGGGCTCGCCGAGAGATCTACGGCGTCGGCGCCGGCCTCGTCGTGGAAGGCGAAGCGTTCGCCCGCGATCACGAGCTCCGAGCGCGACGGCTCCACGGTGCTGCGCCGCAGCCGGTCCGGCGGCACGAACACCAGCGTGCCCCGCGTCTCGATCGGCTCGGAGAGCAGCGCGACCTCCTTGCGCTCGACGAAGCGGGCCCACACGCCCGAGGTCTCGGCCATGCCCGCCATCAGGGCTTCGAGGCTCGGCGTGCGCGGCTCCGCGGCGGGCTCAGCCGAGACGCCGCCCGCGAGCAGCAGGAGCGCAGCGACGGGCACGAGCCGGACAGATTGGTTCACGCGAGGCACCGGCACCTCCCGGATGTTGCGGCTCGAAGGACGCCCTTGCCAGTTGAACCGGACGAAGGCGATCATGGCTCGGATGGCGACGCCCGAGCAACATCCGGCGGAGACAGGCGGGCAGCCCGAGCGCGCTGGCGCGCGGCCCCCTGAGCGCGCTAGCGCGCGACCCCGGGCCCACCGTCTGCTGCGTACCTTCCGACTCGCGCGCGTCGGCTTCTGCTTTCTCTACTTCGGGCTGGGCGTCTGGCTCACGGGCGCGACACTGCTGCCCCTGCTGCGGCTGCGCGCACGGCTGCTGGGCCTCGCGCCCGAGGTCGGGCTGCGCCACGTGCAGCGCGCCGTTCATCTCTTCTGCCGCAGCTTCATCGCCTGCATGGCGCGGGTGATGCGCGTCGCGGAGATGCAGTGGACGGGCGCCGGGACGTTGGCGCGCGGCCCCGTGCTCGTGGTCGCCAATCATCCCTCGCTGATCGACACGCCCCTCTTGTTGTCGCGCATGCCGCAAGCGGACTTCATCGTGAGCCCCGACTGGCTGCGGCGCGGCTGGCTGCGCGGCACGGTCGACGTCGCCGAGTACATGCACAGCGACGACGGGCCGGAGGTCGTGCGCGAGGCGGTCGCGCGGCTGCGGGCAGGGCGCTCCGTCGTCGTGTACCCGGAGGGCGCGCGCACGCCGCCCGAAGGGCTGCGCCGCTTCCAGCGCGGCGCCGCGCACATCGCGCTCGCGGCCGGCTGCGACATCCTGCCGGTCACGATCCAGGTGACGCCGCGGGTGCTGATGCGAGGCGAGCGCTGGACGGACTACCCGCTCGCGAACCCGGTCTGGCGGGTGGAGGTCGGAGAGCCGATCCGGCCGGAGCCCTCGGACGGCGATGAGCAGCGAGCGCTTGCGGCGCGGCGCCTGACTGGGGTACTGGAAGAATACTTTGAAAAGAGGTGCGGGCGTGGGAGGAGCTGAGGCTCTCGAGGCGGAGATCAAGCGGCTCATCGTCGAGGCCCTGGCGCTCGAGGACGTCGATCCGCTCGAGATCGAAACGGACGCGGCCTTGTTCGTGGAGGGGCTGGGCCTCGACTCGATCGACGCGCTCGAGCTGGCCATGGTGCTCGAAGAAAAGTACGGGGTGACGATCGAGGACGACCCCGAAGGCAACGCGCGTATCTTCGCATCGGTGAGGAGCCTGGCGGAGTTCGTGCGCGCGCAGAGTGGCCAGGCTGGGGGCGCCGCCTGAGATGCGCGCAGCCAGCGCCGAGGAGCTGCTGGAACTCCTGCGGCGCGTGTTCGAGAAGGAGTTCGAGATTCCGCAGGAGCAGGTCACGCCGGCGGCCCGCCTGGTCGAGGACCTCGAGCTCGACAGCCTCGACGCCGTGGTCCTGGCCCTCCGTGTCGAGGAGGAGACCGGCCTCGATCTCGACGAGGACGAGCTCAAAGCGCTGGACACGGTCGCCTCGCTGGTGGCACTCGTGCAGCGGTGCCTGCGGGAGCAAGCGGGCGCCACTTCGTGACGCCGCTCTCGAGTCTCCTCGTCGCAGCCGCTGCCGACGGCGACCTCGTTGCGTTCGGCCGCGAGGGCGCGCGCACGCGGGCAGACCTGCGCCGCGACGTGGCCACGCTCGCGGCGCAGCTCGCTCCGTGCGCTGGTGCCCGCGTGGCGCTGCACTGCCACGACGCCTACGCGTTCGCGGTGGGACTGCTCGCCGCAGGGCAGGTGGGCGCGCTGGCGGTGCTTCCTCCCTCGCGTCAGCCCGGCACGCTGCTGCGCCTCGCGGCCGACGTGGTGGCCTTCCTGCTCGACGATGGAGATGGCCCGCGCTCGCTCGCGGGTCGCCCGTGCTGGTCCCCACTCGGGGGGTCGGGGCCGCATGCAGAGCTCGTCGCGCAGGGGCGCGAGGCCGTGTGGGTCGAGCTCTTCACCTCGGGCACCACCGGCGAGGAGAAGCCGATCGCGAAGTCTGTGCGCCACCTCGAGGACGAGGTGCAGATGCTCGGGTCGCACTTTGCTTCTGCGCTCGCGGGAGACGCCCGCATGCTCTCCACCGCTTCGCCACAACATCTGTACGGCCTGCTGTTCCGCGTGCTCTGGCCGCTCGCCGCGGGCCGGCCCTTCCTGCGCACGGCGCTGCTGCACCCGGAGGAGCTGGTGCCGTACATGGATGAGCCGGGCTCCTTCGCTCTTGCGAGCACGCCCGTCGCTCTGCGTGGCCTCGCCGAGCGTGGAGGCCTTGCTGGCGCGAGCCGCTGCCGAGCCGTCTTCTCGTCGGGCGGACCGCTCGAGGCCGAAGTTGCACGGCGTGTGGCGGACATCCTCGGTGCATCACCGATCGAGGTCTACGGCTCCACCGAGACCGGCGGCGTCGCGACGCGGCAGCAGTGGCAGGGCGACGAGAGCTGGCGACCACTGCCGGGTGTCGAGACCGTGATAGCCGACGACGGCCGCCTGGTCGTAACCTCGGCCTTCGTCAGCAGCGGCGAGCCGGCCTCCTCCGGCGCTACGCGTATCGCCACCGGTGACCGCGCGGAGGCGGACGGCAGGGGCGGCTTCCGACTGCGCGGTCGCACGGACCGGACCGTCAAGATCGCGGAGAAGCGGCTCTCGCTCCCCGACATGGAGAGCCGGCTGCGCGAGCATCCCGCCGTAGCGGAGGCTGCACTCGTGCTCGTCGACGGACCCGGCGAGCCGCGGGTCGCGGCCGTCGTGGTGCCGACCGCCGCGGGCCGCGTGCTCTACGAGAGCGGAGGGCGGCGCGCGCTCGGACGCGAGCTCGCCGAGCACCTCGCGCGCGACTTCGACCGCGTGCTGCTGCCGCGCGCCTGGCGCGTGGCGGACGTGTTGCCGCGGGACGCGCAGGGCAAGACCTCCGTGCGCGCGCTGCGGGCGCTGCTCGGTGAGGCTCCGCTGCGTCCCGAGCTGCTCGCCGCGCAGCACGAGCCCGGGCGCAGCGTCGTCGAGTGGCGCGTGCCGGCCGACCTTGCGCAGCTCGAGGGCCACTTCCCGGGCCACCCGCTGGTGGCGGGCGTGGTGCAGGTGCACTGGGTGATGGGCGTGCTCGAAGAGCAGCTCGGCGAGCCGCCGTCCCTCGAGAGCCTCGAGGCGCTCAAGTTCCACGCCGTGCTCGTGCCCGGCGACCACGTGCGCCTGTCTCTCGAGTTCGAGGCCGGCGGCGCGCGCTTCCGCTTCGAGCTGGCCGACGCCGAGCGTCCTGCACGTGTCTTCTCGAGCGGCCGCGGCCGCTGCAAACAATG
>Ga0247727_10014784_pt1 | contig 12908 bp, 13 predicted proteins | sample WisWelCaveWW1625_FD_202498 | JGI IMG/M metagenome (GOLD analysis project Ga0247727, IMG submission 202498) | Biofilm microbial communities from Wishing Well Cave, Virginia, United States - WW16-25 | ecosystem: Environmental > Aquatic > Deep subsurface > Groundwater > Cave microbial mat | place...
GGAGGTAGCGACCGTGGGTACGACATGTCGCTATGGTACGATTCGAGGCCCCTCAAGATCGGCTGGTTCACCATGTTGGCGGTGGTGGGAGCCGAGGTCGTCTATCAGCGCCTCTTTGGTTTCTCGCACGGCTTGGACTCGATGACGCCGGAATTCGAAAATGTCTGGATGGGCCTGTGGCGCTTTAACGTGATTTCCAACATCATCTTCTCGGCCGCGACCCTGGGGTGGATTTGGAGTACGCGGGATCGTAACGTGGCCAACGTGGACCCCAAGACGGAGCTCAAGCGGTATTTTTATTGGATGATGTGGCTTGCGATTTACGTCTTCGGCGTGTACTGGGCGGGGAGTTATACCCTTGAGCAGGACGCGTCGTGGCACCAGGTGATCATCCGCGATACGAGCTTCACCGCCAGCCATATTCTCGCCTTCTATTTCACCTTCCCGCTCTACATCACGTGTGGCGTCGCGAGTTACCTGTATGCGATGACCCGGCTGCCGCAGTTCAGCAAGAACGTCTCGTTTCCCTTGGTGGGAGCGATCGTGGGGCCGCTGATGATCCTGCCCAATGTGGGGCTCAACGAGTGGGGCCATGCATTCTGGTTCGTCGATGAACTCTTTGCCGCGCCGTTGCACTGGGGCTTCGTGATCCTGGGCTGGTGCGGGCTGTTCGGTGGGACGGGGGGGGTGGCGGCGCAGATCGTGGCCCGCATGTCCAACCTGTGCGACGTGGTCTGGAACAACGAGAGCAAGGACTGTTTGCATGTGATCCCATACTAAGGGTGCTGTCGACTTCGGTGGGCTGGAAATAGAGAGACCGTCGGCGTCCTAAGCGCCATCCATGGGCGACCTCCTACCTAGGTTCGGGGTCGCCCGTGTTATTTCTTTTGTGAACGAGCCGAGGGATGCGGCACTGAGCCAGGATTCCTTTAAAGTACCTGTTCCGATGGACAGGGTCACGCGCATCAAGACTACAACGCCGAGCCCGTACCCACTCACGGCCATTCGCATCGATACTCACGACACCAAGACATTCCGTTTTGGCCTTCCTGACAATGCAACCTTGGACATGCTCCCCGGCGATTATCTCTACGTCCACGCCACGATCAACGGCAAGACGGTGAAACGTCCCTATACGCCCTCGTCTCTACCGGGTACTGCGGGTTTCTTCGATCTCACCGTGAAACGCTACGAAACCGGCGTCATTTCGAAGTACCTGCATGACCAGCGCGTGGGCGACACCGTGCTGATGAGCGGTCCTCGCCAGGGCGGCCATTGGGTCGATGGCATGGCGAAGAAGGTGGGATTCGTCGCCGGCGGCACCGGCATTACGCCGATGATCTCGATCATCCGCTGGATCCTCACGAAGCGACTCGATGCGGAACTGTTTCTGGTCTTCGCCAACAAGACCGAGGCCGACATTATTTTTCGAAACGAGTGGGAACGGCATGTCCGAGCGCATCCGAACTTCCACTGTTATCATGTCTTGGAACAGCCGCCGGCTGGATGGTCAGAGGAAACCGGGCGAATCACCGCTGATATTCTTCGCCGGCATCTTCCTCCTCCCGGTCCAGAGACCGTCCTCTTCCTTTGCGGGCCGCCACCGATGATGAATGCCCTGGAAGAGATACTCCGAGGGCTCGGCTATTCAGAAGAGGCTGTCATCCTCCCGTAAATCGGCCTCTCGGCATCGCGTCGGATAGATCCTCCATGACCTCTTCCCGCTAAGAAGGGCCGTCGACCTTTAGCCGTCTCAGCCTGTCTCCAGGATACGCATGTTATGCCTCATCAAGAAGAAGGGCGATCCCAAGATTCAGCCGGCCGTCGGGGCGCTGCTTCTTAGCAGGCTGCGGAAAAACTATGTAGGCACGTCAGAACGTCGATGGTCTGCACGTCTGAGACAAGCTCGGTCTGTCTGGTCTATCTGGTGAGTCTCATGCAACCAAACAAACCAGACAGACCGAACAGACCAAATGAACAAGACAGGCTGGCGTACTTTTTCAGCATTCTGCTGGTCATTCCACGATCCAGAGCGTATAGCCGGACGCATCCCGCAGCAGCTGATCCGTGATGCCCCCTCCGAAGAATCGTTTGAGCCCGTTCGATCCGTGACGGGTCACCACAATGGTTCCGAAGCTCCCGTTTCGGGCCTCGTCGAGGATATTCTGCGCGATATTGTCTTCGTGTCCGAACTTCAACGTGACGCGATCCAGAGGAAATCCGGTCTTCCCAAACAGCTCCAGCGCCTGTACCAAAATTGGGTACTCCATCACGCTTTCCGCACGCACCCAGTTCTCCTGATCCTGTTGCAACTTCGTGGCCAAGCGAACCTCCCCTGAAGGATCCTCGGACCCACCGTGTTCCAACAGTTCGCGCGGCATCGGTTTCAACACATGAAACAGGGTGACGTGCACGTCGTGCGTGTCATGCAGCAGGGTGCCCACGTAGCGCAGCGCCCTGGCTGAATGCTCAGAGTCATCGATCGCGATCATGATTCGCGAGATGATGCTGTTCCCGCGAGGGATCGTCGTCGGGAGAGGTTGCGAGATCATACCTCACCAGACTTCTGAGGGTGAACGGTGGAATTCCGCGACCACCGGAAACGCAAGCGAGGCAAAGTCCCAGTATCGCATGCGGATCGCGTCCGAATGGGTCCCGGCTTGGAAGACGATCTCCTCGTCCTCCGTGAGCGATTGATCGACGTATACAGGGAGCCCATAGAGGTTGCCGAAGGGCGGCATGGCGCCCAACTCGCAGTCGGGAAACAGGCCTGTGATTTCATCCTCGGTCGCGAGCCTTACCGAATGTGTGGCAAAGACAGTCCTCAAGCGATGGAGGTCCACGTTCGAGTTTGCCGGTAGCACCGTCATCACGAACCGCTCCTGTGCCTTTACGATCACGACCTTGGCCATTTCTTTCTCCGGGGTTTGGAGCGTGTGGGCGATCTCTGCAGCGCGAAACGCTTCTGGGTGGGGCAACACGTCATAATGAACTCGTTCATGATCGAGATACACGTTGAGTGTTCGTGAAATGGACATGGTAACACCTCCTGTGGTGGCTGACCTCACGACAGAGGTCGCTGCTGGAATGGTTGAGAGGGATGGAGGAGTGCTCGATGTCGACGTGACTGTGGCGGGGACGTGTTTCATGATCAAGACTCCGCTGTGATCATGATGGCTCACTCAACAGGTCCAGTATACGCCGTTTGCATGTCCAAGTCTTGGGGAAAAAGTCACATGCAAAACAACGAAAAGAACAACGAGGAAGGAGGAGAGCTAGAGCCCAATCAGGAAGGTCAGAGACGCTGCCATCCACGTCGAAAGATCGCATCGTCTGCCTGTCGCACAGGTTGCTGCGGACCCTTGACATTCCCTCTGGTCACCCCTAGCCTCTGGCCCCGTGACTCTCGCCCGAACATTGACGATTGCAGCAGAAGCGCTCATGAATAATGCGGGCTAGCTGGTTATGTGGCGTGCAATGCTTCCCGTCGTTGAGGAGAGCTGGTTATGAGACAAATAGGTACATGGTCACGGCTTGTGATCGTCACGGGACTCTGTATTCTTGGGGGGTGCAACGGGCAAAGTCCGTTCGGCATCTTCGTGGACTCCACGAAAGATTGTGCGGAGATGCTCCTGCAACGAGATATTCAGACGGTCGCGAAGACCAGAGAGCAACGCTTCTTGGGGAAGGTTCCGGACACAACCGCGCGTTGTCTCGGAGGGAAGCATGCCGAGAGTCTCAGGGAGGGGCCGTGGTTGGATTGGCCGAATTATTGGGCCGCCGGTGATGCCACCTCTCGAGCTCCTGCGCGGCTTCTGGTCAATGCCAAAGTGCTGGGCCCCAATGCGCACGGGATCAACGGCGCGCTCTATGAGCTGGAGTTACAACGTATCGAACTCATCAAGTTCAATCTCTTCGACAACAACAAGACCTACGAGGCCTACGTCACAGGCCGCGACGGCGAGACCGGGGCGGTGCTGAATACCTGGCCGGAAATGCGATTGCCAAAGACTCATCCCGACTTCAAGGCTGTCGGTGGCGACCAGACGCAGGTCTGTCGAGGAGCGTTGATTCGCTTCCGTACCCTGACCGGCACGTGCAACGACATCCGCAACCCGCTGATGGGATCGACGCATCAACTCTTTGCACGGAACGTGGACTTCGACACCACGTTTCCCGATCTGGGTCTGAATGAGATGACCAAGAATCGCCATGGAGATCGATTAGGGCCGTTGAAGCCGGACCCTCAAGTGATTAGCCGAAGGCTGTTCACGCGCAAGCAATCGAAGCCGGTCGGATCGCTCGAGAAGTCGCAGCCGGACAAATGTAACGAGGGTTACGGCCTTCCGGGTGACGCAAAAGAGGCCGAGTGCGAGTACAAAAAGGCGCCGTTCTTCAATGTGCTGGCGGCTTTCTGGATCCAGTTCATGACCCACGACTGGTTCGCTCATCTGGACGAGGGGCACAACCGGCCTGAGTGGATGGCCGTCGGCTGCGCGACGCAACTGGTCAAGAACATCGAGCAGCCGCTGACGGGAGCGGATGCCAAGAAGCTGGGTTGCCGTCCTGACGACAAGATCGACGCGGCATACATCGCTGAAGGCACGGAGCCCAGTTCATTCACGCAGGGCCGCAAGGCCTATCTCACGCGGGCGCCGAAGACCACCGCGAATAACGTCACAGCCTGGTGGGATGCCTCACAGCTCTACGGATACGACGAGCGGTCCGGCAAGCGAGTGAAGCGCAATCCGAAAGACCAAGCCAAATTGCTGATGCAGGTCGGAGATGGGGCGGGCGAGGGCGACAAGCTGGGATACCTGCCGATCTTTGAACCGGGTGACCCGATCAATCCTGAGTGGTCCGGTCAAGAGGCCACGGCCTTTCCGGATAACTGGAGCATCGGGACCAGCTTCTATCACAATGTGTTTGCCAGGGAACACAACGTTTTTGTCGATGAATTCCGGAAGCAGGCAACTCGCACGCCCGATGGCGACAGTGGCTTAAGAGATCCCGCCAACCCCGATGCCGTCATCCGTTACAGAGATGTCACGCCGAACGAGTTGTTCGAAGTCGCCCGGCTGGTCGTCGCCGCCGAGATTGCCAAAATCCACACCACCGAATGGACCACGCAACTGCTCTACAACGAGCCGTTGAACCGGGGCATGAACGCGAACTGGAGCGGGGTCTTTGCAAAGCAGGAGGTCGTGGCGGACGCGCTGAAGGAAGTCGTGCGCCGCCTCGCCGACACGAATGACGCGAAGAAGGCGAACAGCCTCTATGCGGCGTTGGCCGGTGGACCTGGCATCTTTGGGTTGGGCAACCGGGTATATGAGGGGGTGCCGCTCGTGGGCCAGTTCAATCCCAACAAACAAGACCGTTGGGATCTGAAAAACGACGATCATATCAACGGGGGCGTGAACCATTTCGGCTCCCCCTTCAATTTCCCCGAGGAGTTCATCACGGTGTACCGGTTACACCCAATGCTGCCGGACCTGATCGAATACCGTGAATGGAACAAGGAACCGAACGTCATTCGACACAACGTGCCGGTGATCGAGACCTTCCGAGGGAAGGCGACCGAGGCCATGCGGCAGAAGGGTTTGGCCAATTGGGCGCTCAGCATGGGCCGCCAGCGCTTGGGGGTGCTGACCCTTCAGAACCACCCGCAATTTTTGCAGAATCTCAAGATGAATCGCTTGCAGTCTCCCACGCAACAGATCGATGTGGCCGCACTCGATCTCATCCGGGACCGGGAGCGGGGAGTCCCGCGCTATAACGAGTTCCGCCGGCAATACGGTCTGAAGCAATTGACCAGCTTCGATGACTTCGTCGATACGCGCCTGCTGCAAGATTCGCCGTCTCGGCGCGAGCAGGAGCAGCTCGTGAATACGTTGCGTGAGGTGTATGGGCAACACCAGTGCGATGCGTCCAAGAAAATCACCGAGGCGCAGTTGAACGACGACGGCTCACCTATCAACGATTGTTTGGGGCATCCGAACGGCAGCCTGATCGACAACATCGAGGACGTCGATACCGTAGTCGGCTGGCTGGCGGAATTCAGGCGGCCGCATGGTTTCGCCATTTCCGAAACCCAGTTCGTCGTGTTTATTCTCAATGCCTCGCGCCGTCTGTTTAGCGACCGGTTCTTCACCTCCAGTTTTCGCCCGGAGTTCTACAGCACCCTCGGCGTCGAGTGGGTCACGAACAATGGGCCTGGCCCGGAGATGATGGAGCAGGGAACGCCCAATGGCCATGAGCAGCCGGTTTCTCCCCTGAAACGTGTCCTACTGCGGACAATGCCGGAACTGGCCGGGGAACTTCAGGGGGTGGTGAATGTGTTCGATCCCTGGGCGCGGGATCGCGGAGAGTATTACAGCCTGGATTGGAAGCCCAGGGCGGGGGCGGAAGAAGATGAGGCGTTCGCCAACAAGAAGTGAGGGTGGCCTGGCTGGTCCCCCGTGCTCACGGAACCCCCACGATGAAAATGTGGTCGTTCGACGTGCGCAGTAGGGGACAAAGCCAGGCCGCCCTCATGAAGAGAAGCAGGCGAACTAGATGAGGAGATGGATAGGGGACGATCAGGTGCCCTCCTTGTTCGCAGAACGCGCACGATAAGAATGTGCTCGTTCAATGCGCGCAGTTAAGGATCGACCAGGCGGCCCTCATGGAGAGAAATAGGCGAACTAGGAGAGGAGAAGGGAGTGGGCAGACAGTCATTGCCTGCTCGCAGAGGCTCCGCGATAAAACGGTGGTCCCTCAATGCGCGCAGTGAAGGACCATCTGCCTCTTTTTTAAGTGAGGGAGAAGCGAGAATAGAAGGCCCTCCCAGAAAAACCAAACCCCATTGCAAAGAGTATGGAATCGCCGTAGAGTGATATCACCCCTACGATGGAGTGATGCCTATGTCAAAATCAGTAGCAGAGCTTGAGCAGGAGGCGCGGCACTTGCCGACACAAGATCGTGCGCTGTTGGCGCAACACCTCATTGCGAGTATCGATCCCGGAGAAGATGTCGATGCGGAAGCAGCATGGCTGGAGGAAGCTGAAAGACGCTACCAAGCGTACCGCCAGGGAAAACTGACTGCAAAGCCAGTCGATCAAGTCTTTCGCGAAGTAAAATCACAACTCAAATGACCGCGATCGTCTTTCTTCCTCCCGCTCAGGAGGAAATGACGGCGGCAGCACAGTACTACCAAACCCAATCAACGGGTTTGGGAACGGAATTTCTCGCTGAAGTAGAACGGACGATTGCCGCAATAGTCTCCCATCCAAAGGCCGCTCCGAAAGTAAAGCAGGACATCCGACGTCGTCTATTGAAGCGGTTTCCCTTCGGCATTCTGTATGTCGCCACCGTCGATAAAATCGTGGTCCTCGCCGTCATGCATCTCCGTCGTCGTCCCGGTTACTGGCAAGACCGGCTCGGCTCAACAAAACAATCGCAGTAACGTTGTGCTCGCAGAACGCGCGGTCGCGGACTCCCCTCGTTGGACGCGCGCAGTGGAAGATCAATCAGCACCCATCCATGAAGAGATAGCGAGCGAGCTTGGAGGGAGGGGATAGGGAGTCACCAGACCATCCTTCTTGCTCGCAGAACGCGCACGATGAAACGGTGCTCGTCCGATGCGCGCAGTGAAGGAGAGTCTGGCGACTCCCTTGGGCAAGAAGGTGTGATGGTGCGGAGAAGGAAACAGAAGGCCCTGGCCCGGGCTAATGGCACGTCTCGGCGTGCCAGTGGGTGGGCGGATGATAATGAAACGCGCAGTGGGATACTATCTAGCCCGCCCTCAAGGGAGAAGATGGAAGAGCGGTGGTCGCTCGATGCGCGCAATGGAGACCACACCAGCCGCCTCGACGGATATAGGTAAAGAGTAGGGGAATCGGCACATTGATGCGCTTTACTTTACTAGGGTAAGGTAAAGCCTCGTGAAGGAGGTGCACCATGGCTGTTCAGAAGCTCAGCAGCAAGAATCAGATTGTCATTCCGAAAGCAGCCCGGCAGGCGATGGGTGTCAAAGGCGGTGATGAATTGCTGGTTGTCGTGAATGACAACCTGAAGCTCGTGATGTCAAAGCCCAAACGGTATGCGAGAACCTTACAGGGGCTGGCCAAGGGCACGTATCCGTCTGGCTACTTGAAGCGAGAGCGCCGGTCGTGGTAGCGGCCTTCTCCACGAAAGGCTTTCCTATCCAACGTGAGCGCATTAACCTCGACACCAACGTCTTTATTTATTCTCCTTCGCCGAATACCCCGTAGCTTGCTGCGGGGAGCTTCATTCGCGCCATCTGCAATAGGCTCCGGTTCTGACCACGATGCCCGCTTCACGAGAGTCAATAGCGACACGCGCATTTGAGGATCGACCAGGCGGCTCCCGTGTGGGGAAAAACAAGCGAGCGTAGAAGGAGAATGGCGAGACAGCTGGCATGGTCTCTGTGCTCGCAGAGCCCCCACGATAAAGAAACTCGTGGGGGCGTTGCTTGACCTTGCACCTCGCGGTTTGGCGGTTTCAGAAAGCAGTTCTTGCCACGTCCGCGCGCGGGATTGCGTAGTTGGTCCCTGCCTCGGTAGAATCTCTCCAAGCTGATCTTCTCTCCGAGATTGGTTGATCCAATGTGGTATTTCGCAGACGCATCGCATATGAATCGTCACAAATTGAAGGGGAACTGTCATAAGCGGCCGCTGGCCTACTTCTCGGCTTTCTGGTCACTGATCACACTCCTGGTGCTGAGTAGTGGTCCAGCCTATGCGGAGTGGGTGGCGATTGAGGAAAAATATCAATCACCAGGGCTACAGACGGTGTACTTCGATCCAGACACCATCCGCAGAGAAGGGCATCTGGTGACGATATGGCAATTGACTGACTATAAGTCGGGGCAAGGGAATGTGGGATTGGGGCGCTTCTCATTGGACCCCAGCCGATTTTTGTCGACGAAGACCCACAAGCAATTCGATTGTGTAGAAAAGCGCCTCCGATTGCTGGCGTACATGGAGTTCTTACGACATATGGGTACCGGCAGACGGAATGATGGATACGTAGACAAGGACAACTGGCTATCAGTTGAACCAGAGAGTATTAATCAAGCTCTATGGGAAGTTGTCTGCGGCAAGGAGTGATCGAGCGTGAAAGGAAAGGGATCTGGTTCAACCAAATAAACAAGACAAACCAAACAAACCAATTGAACGAGACAGACCAGACAGACCAAATGAGCAAGTCAGGTGCTGAGTGCGCAGATTGCTCGGCCTCATGATGGCACACGTCGGTAGATTCTCATCCTCAGCTTCGCGGGCGCTGACTTTCCTTTACTCCCTTAAGCCGCTCTTATGAGCTGTGCTTCGAATTCAATCGACAGGCTATAACAAAATCACGTTCATAGGGATACGCTGCTGCCATCTCAAAAGCGATGCGATTTCGTTCACTCTGGCATTCCTCAGACGTGGCAAAGGTATTCAGCACGGTGATTTTTCAAGTCCCGGAACTATATTTAGGAGGACTATGATTAGTAACCACATAGGGCTCCTTTCAGCCGCTCCGGCAGCGTTGGGCCCGGCCTCGTACAAATCCTTCACCCCCACCGTCGTTCCCCCATGCAGTATTTCGTCCCGTACCATACTGGGCCACTCCTCGAGCAGCCGCTGACCTCCGCTCAGGGTTTCTTGGTACTGATTACTGATAACACTCCTGGTGCTGAAGTCAATCCGGGCTTGAGGACAGAAAAGGTAGTCAGGAGCCATTTTCGCTTCGTACGTGCGCGCGGGATTGCGTGGTTGGCCCCTGCCTCGTTAAAATCCCTCTAACAGGATGATGAAAAAGTCCGCCATCTTTCCGGAAGGTTAAGGCTTAGGTCAAGGATGAGGAAAAAAGAGTCTGGTCTTCGCTCAAGCTTGACCTCGACGTCAGCCTGATTCACTCGCTGCAGGCCATCGAAGATCCGCCGTGCCACAATAGTTTGTTCGCATTCTGCTAAGTTGATCTTCTATCTGAGACTGGTTGATCCAATGTGGTATCTCACATACGCATCACATATGAATCGTCGCAAATTGAAGGGGAACAGCCATAAGCAGCCGCTGGCCTACTTCTCGGCTTTCTGGTCACTGATCACACTCCTGTTTCTGAGTAGTGTCCCAACGTATGCGGAGTGGGTGGCGGTTGAGAAAGACTATCTATTAACAGGACTACAGACGGTGTACGTTGATCCAGACACCATTCGCCGAGAAGAGAATCTGATGACGATGTGGCAATTAGTTGACTTTAAGTGGATGCAAGGGAATCCGAGAGGACCGACCCGATTTTTGTCTACGGAGACCCACAAGCAATTCGACTGCGCGGGAAAGCGCCTTCGGTTGCTTGCATTCACAGAGTTCTCACGCCGTATGGGAACCGGTATAGCGGCTGATGGATACGTAGACAAAGGCAACTGGCTATCAGTTGAACCAGAAAGTATTAACCAGGCTCTGTGGGAGGTGGCTTGCGGCCAGGAGTGATCGCATAGTCGCACGCGACAGCATGTTCCTCGAAGCGGCGACCGTCTCCGACATAGGGAGATTGCCGGTATCATGTGAATCCTGGAGGGGAGGACGGACTAACACAAGGAGGCTGCTATGGGATCAAAGCTGGTGAAAAGGACACTTCATTTAGGATTAGGAAGCGTACTCCTGCTTGCGCTCCCGTTATTTCCCTTGGCCGTGACCAATTCCCCAGTGGTCCAAGCTGTCGAGCAGGCTGACCTGCTCGACATCAACCAGGCAACCGCCGATCAACTCAAGGCGCTCCCTGGTATTGGTGATGCGTACTCAGAGCAGATCATCAAGGGGCGTCCGTACCAACGGAAAGATGAGTTGGTGCAGAAGAAGATTCTACCGCGAGCCACGTATGAGCAGATCAAGTACAAGATTATGGTGAAGCAGAAATAGTGAATTGCTGTGTCTTGGATGGTGGTGGCTCATAAGAAAGTTGGCAATGACGTGCATCTCCGCCATGGGAGAGACGCCATCAAAACCAAAGTGGGAGAGTCTCCATGAAAATCCTTTATGAATGGCTGCGACATGGGAGAGACATTCTGCCGTGTTGTTTAATCGCGGCACTGTTTATTTCGGCTTGTGCCGAGCAAAAGAGCGAGGCCAAGAAGAAGCAGATCGAGTTAGCCACGGCCAACGACATGCCCAAGCAGGCCGACCACGAGATTATCGGCAAAGACGGCGCGAAAATGCTCCTGATTCCGGCGGGGGACTTTATGATGGGCAGCAGCACCGAGGGGCGCGCGGACGAGGAGCCGGTGCATCAAATCTCGCTGGATGCGTTCTATCTGGACAAGTACGAAGTCACGAACAAGTTGTTTCAGAAGTTCGTGCTTGAGACCGGCTACGAGACAACGGCCGAGAAGGAAGGCAGGGCCGCTGCGGTGACGTCCGACGGCCAATGGGAGGTGATCCCCGGAGCGAACTGGCGTAAGCCGGAGGGCGGAGAGACGGTCTTCGAGTCGAATCGCGAGGAGCATCCCGTCGTCTCCGTCTCCTGGTACGATGCGGAGGCCTACTGCCGTTGGGCGGACAAGCGGCTGCCGACGGAGGCGGAGTTTGAATATGCCAGCCGGGCCGGCACTCGAACGATCTATTGGTGGGGGGAAGGGAACCCCGGCTCGCAACGGACGGCGAACGTCGCGGATGAATCTGCCAAACGGCAATTTCCCGACTTGCCGATCATGGCGGGCTATGACGACGGCTATGAGCGCTCGGCACCGGTGGGGTCATTCGACCCGAATCCCTGGGGTCTGCACGATATGATCGGAAATGTATCGGAATGGACGGCGGACTGGTACGCCGAAGACTATTACCGCAACAGCCCGGAGTGGAATCCAATCGGGCCCTTCAGCGGCACATACAAGGTCCTACGGGGTGGGTCCTGGCACAACGGGCCTCTGAGCGTGCGCTCAGCGTATCGGCGCAACAGCCAACCGGGATACCGGTACGACCACTTCGGGTACCGCTGTGCGAAGACTCCGTCAGCCCCCTCGACAGGAGACAAAGGGATCCCCTTATAATGTCGTTATGTCTTCATCTTCCCGAAGACGCCTAGTGGGGTATAGAGGGAATGCCGCCAACTCGATGGCCCAAAAGAATAAAACGTGTATGCCCAGATGGCCACATCAGTCAGGCTGCCCCATTCAGCCTTTCCCTGCCACACATGTAACAGCACTAAAAAAATGCCTGTTAGGGCAACGAAGCGAAGTAGGTGGCAGCCCACCGACAGTCGAAGAAGAGATAGCACCGTGGCTCCTATGAGAGAGCCAGCGAACAAATCTGACGCGAGGAAGCTACCATCGGTAATATCTCTAGACAAAAAATGCCAGGCCCCCATCCAGAGGAGGAGACCGTGAAAGCCCCACCACGTGATCGTTCCAAGAAGCTCATCCCTTTTCGCAGTCTCCATCCAACAGCCCTCATCTCATCTGGTTACTGACGACAGTTTTTCCGCTCGATGCGATCATTCGCACGTGTGCCGGCGACCGACAGCCATGGCATGTTGCTCGGTGCGCCGGCACCACCGCACGCGAGCGGAGTACTATAGCAGAAACCGATGGCGAAAAGTGGCATTGCGTGGTTAGCCCGTGCCTCGTTAGAATCCCTCTAACAGGATGCTGAAAAAATCCGCCAGCAGCGTTCTCGCATCGTTCAGAGCCTCAACGTACCCCAGAGGGTACGCCTCGGCCCTTCACTCGCTGCGGCCTTGCTGGACGGCCTTTTTGAGCATCCTGCGGGAGTGTTCTTCTGTTCGGCCACATGTGGGACCATCAAGTCCTAGTGTGCCAAAATAGTTTTTCCGCAGCCTGCCAAGTTGATCTTGTGTTCGAGACCGGTTGATACAATGTGGCATCTCGCAGGCACATCACATATGAATCGTCGGCCAATTGAGAT
>Ga0247727_10014785_pt1 | contig 12908 bp, 8 predicted proteins | sample WisWelCaveWW1625_FD_202498 | JGI IMG/M metagenome (GOLD analysis project Ga0247727, IMG submission 202498) | Biofilm microbial communities from Wishing Well Cave, Virginia, United States - WW16-25 | ecosystem: Environmental > Aquatic > Deep subsurface > Groundwater > Cave microbial mat | place...
GAAACCACAGGTTGAGATTCTTCCAGCAGCCTGTTGTGCGCCAAACGGTCATCAGACAACTCAACAGTCCTGTCAAAGATTTCGCCGGTCAATCCTTTCTGATTTCCGCATTTCACTTCAATCTCGTGGCCCTCGCACGGTGTTCCTTCCATTGGACCCGGCTGGAAGGGTTTTCCTCTCAAGCCCTGTTCCAGCAGATCCGACCGGGTGTCTTCGTAATCACCCCTTTGTGCGCTTGCCTTTGCTATACATTTCCAGAAATCTGAAATGATCTCCTGAGCTCTTATCTCCAGGATTGATTGTGAAGGCTCTTTACGCACAGGTGGAATGTTGCTCCTGCCGTGGTTTTCCATATTGTCAACGATTCGCTGATCCAGATCGAGGTCCTCAAAAAGCGCAGGCGGATCGGGCCGGTTTAAGGGGGCAAACCCCGAGGCAGGGACGCTATTTTCGCTTTCTTTGAATCTCTGATACCAGTGTTGTAGAAGTTCGGGAATTTTTCCGTTCGTGTTGGAGGCCTCTACGGCCGGAGTATCGGTTAGCGGAGGCATATACCGGGCCAGATAGCAGCAAATGCCGCGCACCCAGGCGATTCCAAGTTCCAGGACACCGTCGTCCCGCGCCGCAGGCAAACGCTCAAAATATTTTTCTGACAGTGAAGTGAGGTCCTTCAGCAAAGTCCTGGTGAGCGGATGCAGATTTTCTTTTTCCCAGTCGGGAAAAACGTCTCCGTAGAGGACCACGGCTCGAATGATTTCGGGAACAGAACGAAATCTCATGGTCTGTTGACATGCAGAATACAATCGATACATCTCAACATCTACGAGAGACGGGTGCCTGGCCAGGTCCTCCAGCAACAATCGCGTCTGAACGATTACAGCTACAATGCCCGCCATTTGAGAGTAGAAGACGGGATCCACCGTCACCATATCTTCACCGGCGGCATCAGATAAGTAGCTGTCGAGGTAAGTCGAAAGCACACGCTCCGTACAGCAGGATTCGTATTCAAGATACGCTGTCAGTCCGAGAGCTGAACGCGCGGCCAGAGCGGAAGGATACGATGTATAACAGGGGCTGAGCTGGGCTTTTCTCAGCGGCACGTGTGTCCTGATATTGCGTCCGGCCGCGGATGCTGCAGCCATCTGTACTTTCTTGACGGCGCCGTAGAACAACCTCTGGGCCGGAATGCGAATAAAATAATCAAGGTTCGGCTTGAAGGCATCGGTAAGATGAATTCCGGCCCAGTCTGCTTTGCTGCGCCGTCTCCGAAACAACAGACTGAAGCCGTTTCCGGCCTGCGATGCCTGCGGAGCGGGACGTTTTTTCTTTTTGAGTTGCGGCTTCAAAACAGATTTCCTCCCAGTGCCGACCCATCATCTGTAACGGGTTGGAGTCCGAATACTTCGTTGAACAGCGTAAATGCTGCTTTTCGGTCTTCCAGTCCGGCATTCCCCATAAATGTGGTCATGGCAATTTGCTGATGACTCAGATGCGGCAAAGCCACGGCCATACGCAAAAAAGCCAGATATCCGTAGATCGTTGGCGGAGCAATCGACAACAAAGCTCCCTCTAACCGCTGACGACGTATGAGATGCCCCAGCTTAACAACTCTCGCAATCAGTTCCGGATCCACCGGACCCATGTGGAGCTCACCTGTCAGATATTGAAGGACTTGAGTTTCCTGTTCGGCGCTCAAGTAATCCATCGTCAGGTTCACCGTGAAGCGTCGTTTCAGCGCATCATCCAGGGTTACCAGCGTGTGAGTTGAATCGCCTTCTGCCTGATAATTGCTGTCGGCCACCCATGAGATTCCTGAGCCGCTCAAACGTCTTCCATCCGGCAAAACAACGTCGTTCCGGGTCATCAGGTTCAACAATCCTCCCTGAACGGAAGACGAATGGACCCGGCCCATTTCACGCAACCAGATCAGAGGATAGATTTCCTCTTTCTTTTCGTTCGCCTTTTCCAGGGCCACCACCAGTTTGCTCAGCTCATCATAGGTTGATCCGTCGCGCAACGACCGCCGTTGATACAACTCTCCCGGCGCTTCGTAAATGGCCATCTCAATCGGGTAAAGCACAAGCGGTTTTTCTTTGAACCCGAGTCCGTAGCAAATCGACACAAAATTAGCCGGTACCAGATAGAGCGCTTCCAGCAAAGAGCTTTTGGCGCCTCCGGTAGGGCCACTGAGATGAATGAATTCATGATTCACGATTCCGTACACAAGCGTCTCCAGAATCCATTTCATGATGAACAAAGGATTACTGCCTGGAGCCGGTAACAGCTCGATAAGGTCTGTCGGCCCGGCTTTGCGATAATCTCCTGCTCTGTGAACACGAAAGACTTGCATATTCATGAGGCGTTCTCCTGTCTGGTATCAATGAAGAGTTTTCCGTCTACACCGGATTGCACGTAGAGTGTTCCCACTGTTCCGGCGCCACGAAGATTGATTAAATCCATCAAAGCCTGAGCAGCCAGCGAACGACCGAATTCCAGTAATGATCGCGCTCCAAACGCGCACAGGTTGACATCCATATGATCCCTGACCACGGCGCCGGTGCCTTCTTTTACCTCAACTTTCGTCACGTTGAGATGTAACCTGTCTGCTGCCGCAACGACTGCTGTGCGAATGGCACGTTCCAGAATGATCTCGATGGCGGGACCGGTCAGAGGCGCAAACAGAATCGGCGTGCCTGCGCGGCTCAGAAAGGCTCCGGACAGCATTTTTTTGATTTCGCTCATGACGTGGGAACGAAGCACTCTTTCCGAGGGCCCTTTTCCGAACCCAAACTCCTTCCGCAGGTCCTCGTCCATTCCGTCCGGAAGATTCATCGTGAAAGCGAAGATCAAATTGGCACACGAAAACATGGATCCGGCCGCGCTTTGAGCTTCGCCCGTCTCCAGTACCTGGAGAAACAGATCGGCCAGTCCGGACCGCACGCGCTCATTCGCGTGATCCAGATCGCTGATCTCAATCACCGCACCCGTGTGGTGTTTCGCCGCCTGTTCAAGACGACCGCTTTGATACGAGCCTACGATACCTCGTCCCGAGCCGAGCAATTGTGCCGCTGCGCTGTAATAATCAGGAATGCTCGCTGCATCCACGTTGATGTAAGGAACATCGAGTTTTCCGGCAAGTAAAACAGCGCTTTCGGATTTGCCGGTTGCCGGAGTTCCCTGCGCACAGTACCGTATCGGTTGATGCATCGGCCGCGTGAGAACTTCCATTCGCAAATGCGCTGCAAGCTGATCAAGCGCGCGATCCTGCGCCAGCAAATGCTCCTTCAAGAAGGAACTCAAGTCACCTTCAGCCAGAACTTTCGTATAGCGTTCCTGCACTGCCGGAGTCCGCGAAGCTCTTGGTTTTGACGACAGACCGGAAAGGGTCTCTGAGATTCCACTGACTTTGCCCGCGAATTCAGAGGTCGCAGACCCGGCAGAAGACCCTTTAATCCATCCGGAGACTGCATGATTCGCAACTGTTGCCACGATTCGCTGTTGTTCATTAAAGCTGTATGGCTTCAAAGCCAGGAGTGTTTGCTCGGTGAGCCTTTGAAGCGAGATTGCATTGATTCCACCTGACGGCACAGCGCTGGAATGAACGGCAAAACGGGTCAGTACTTCAATCGGAATTTCAGGAATCGAACATACGATGGGTGATAACGGATCGCTCATTCCACCCTGTCCCCCGTGGAACACCGCGCGCAACTGTTCACTGGTTCCAGTGAAAATCAGCGTCACATTGTTGGAGGACAACGATGCGATCATTGCCTGAACTTCGTTAGCCAGCTCATAAGCGTTCGTGCCCAGACTCAACCTTACCGCGGGAACAGCGAAGGGTCCCGGCGCCTTTCGCGCAGTTTCCAGCAGCGCTTTGCCGTTAATCGAAGGAAGAACCAATCGGCCAATCGTCGAATTGACTTGAAGCGCCTGATGCGCAAGTGAAGAAAGCCAGAACGATTCAAGTACAGGAAAAGGGAAGGGCATCGCCAGGGAATGCATTCCGGTCATTAATTCCAAAATGGAGGCAGTCCACATTTGTACTTTCGGAAATTCGAAAAGCCCATCACCCCATGGAACAACCGGCTCCACAATATCGGAAACCTGTTGATACCGCTTCCGGAGCTCATGAACGCCCGGCAACTGAGGAAGCTCCGCTTGCATCAGCTTCGCCAGCGTTTCAAGATTCTTCAGCTCCGATACAAAACCATTCGTGCGCGAAAAACTCATCGGAATTGCAAGAACACGCATCTCGACCCACAGAGACACTTCGTCTTTACCGTTCGAAACCGGCTCGATCACTCTCACCCGTTCTCCCAGTTTTGCCAGATGCGCAAAAAGCATCGAAGGGAAAACACGCACCGCTTTGGCCGCCCGTACCAGTTCAAGCTTGATTGCGAGAACGCCGTCGTCCTGAACCTCACCTTTCGCCGAAACGAGCCCTTCCCGCTTGTCGGGTGGATTCGAAGAACATACGAAGGAGAGACCATTCGCATCGATCACGGCCGGCGAAATAAATTGCTCACACAGACTCGCAACCTGACGAACACAATCCTGCGCCTGGTAACCCGAAGTGCCCTGACCCGCACTTGAAGTCAACGTCTCTTCGTTCATAAACACGACTCTTTGCAACCGTTATGCCAATCCCCCGACCTGTAGATGGAGCGCAGGCTTCCAGCCTGCATTTAGGAGCGCGGACTTCCAGTCCGCTACGCGGTCCGCCTGTAAGTACACGGTTGAGTTTAGATCAACATATTTGCTATGATGGATGCAACTCAACATGTCGATAAAAGCTCTTCGCTTTGAAGGTAAGGATCCAGTACAGATGGATCTGGACACGGATTCCGTTCAGGAATTTTCACGAATTAAATCGGGTAAATTGCCGGTGGCCTATGTGGTACGGAACGAAGATTTGCCTGCTGTGAAAAAATTCAAGGATCTCGTATTTGACCGGGGTAGAAAGAACAGGCACAAATCGTTATCGTTTTATTTACTGGGGCGGGAAAAGATTCCGGTTTTGCAGGGGACGTTCCTGATTCCAGGTAAGCTTACCGGAGGCATTGCCGTACTTCTTGCGCAAGCGGTAAAAAGCGGCGACCGGAACGTTTACATCATTGGAGCAAACAGCGAAGTCTTCAATGATATTTGGAAGCAGGCGCCCCGTGACGGTCTATTGAGCGAAACTCGAATCACGGAACCGATGTCAAAACCTGCCGGAGCGTCAGCGGGAATCTCGCGGCTGTTTCGGGAAGAAGTGCCGTCCTCACTGGCAAGTCGTTTTGTCGGAGACTCATATGATGTACAACTGGTCAGGCAATTAATCATTCGCGCCGCCAAAACGCGCGAGACAGTGATGATTCTAGGGGACAGCGGCACAGGAAAGGAAATCGTTGCCCGATGTATTCATGATTATTCCGATTTGCCGGCCCTGTTTTCGAATCTGGATCCGGCGGCCGGGATTCAGCTTCCTTTTGTTCCTGTGAATTGCGGCGCCATTCCGGGGGAGCTTCTGGAATCTGTGCTCTTTGGAAATGAGAAGGGCGCCTACACGGATGCATACGCAAAGCGTGAAGGTCTGTGGCGCGAGGCGGGTCACGGGACCCTGTTTCTGGATGAGCTTGCTGATTTGCGTTTGGATCATCAGGCAAAAGTTTTGCGTGCTCTTCAAGAAAAGAAAATTCGCCCGATTGGAGGCTCAAAAGAAATCGATGTACCGGCGCGAGTGATCGTTGCAACGAATCGTGATCTGTACGCAATGATGCGTGCCGGAATGTTCCGTGAAGATCTGTACTATCGACTTCGGACGTTCCTGATCCGAACGCCTTCACTGCGTGATCATCCGGAGGACATCCCCATTCTTGCAAAATATTTCTGGCGCGAAATCACACGCGATTCAAAAGCTGTATTGCCGGAATCGATTCTCACCGAGCTTCATTTATATCGCTGGCCCGGTAACGCGCGCGAGCTCAGAGCGGTCCTCACAAATCTCATGATCCTGTTCGGAAAGGAAAATCTCGATGTTGAGCATCTTAAAATTGTTTTTCAGATGGAAGGTCAGGCCGTCGGTTCTGCAGAAGGTACCGGATCGGAACATGAGCTCAGTCATCACCGTGTCGAATGTTTGCGGCATCTGAGACGCGTCGATGAAGTGGTAAACGCGTGCAAGATCGCGATACTTCCGGCTGTAGAAACAAAAGCCGCCACGGGAGTCGCAGAGTCGGTGAATACGGCTCTTCGTAGAAATCTCAATGAGCTGGAATGGCTGTGCCTGCGTCCGCTTCTCTTTCACACGGAATTTACTTTTTCTATCGTTTATCGCTTGAAAGGTAAACTCTCTTACTGTCTGGGGCTACTTGAAACAGATCCTGCAAGAGTGGCGCGCTTCTGGAAAAAGGAGCTGGCCGAAGAGTTCAAGTTCACCTTATCGACTGTGTTCAAAGAAGTGCACCAGTTACTGAATCCTCGATAAATGTGTATTCGTACGTCCCGGGCTCAAAAAGCTTTTACCGATAAATCTCTGAGAGAACTGCCGGGCGATCAGGAACGGTTTTAGGATGCCCTGTCATGTTACTCATCAATCGCTTTTTTACCGGCAAATTTCGGTGAGGAAGATCCGGTGAAAAAAAGACTGCTTGATCTGCTGGCCTGTCCGGATTGCAAGCAAGAGTTGCACATGGAACAGGACGTTGGATCGGGTGAGGAGCTCTCGGAGGGCATCTTGCGTTGTCATGCCGGTCACAGCTTCCCGGTTACCCGGGGTATTCCTCGATTTGTTCCTGCAGAATTTTACGCGGAAAGTTTCGGATTTCAGTGGAACCGGTTTTCCAAAGTTCAACTCGACTGCCACAGTAACACGACAGAATCCGAAGAGACGTTTTATGAAAAGACGGGGTTCGAACCTGAATCGCTTCCGGGACAACTCATCCTGGATGCGGGCACGGGCGCGGGCCGGTTTGCAGAGGTACTCACAAGGAAGAAAGCCGAGGTAGTCGGCATAGACCTTTCCACAGCGATCGATGCGGCCTACTCCAACCTCGGAGAAAGACCGAATGTGCATCTTGTACAGGCCGATATTTTCCACCTCCCTTTTAAGGAAAGAACATTTGATCGAATTTTTTCGATTGGAGTTTTACACCACACGCCCGACACGCGCAGAGCATTTGAATCTCTCGTTCCACTACTGAAGGCGAATGGCGAAGTCGCGATCTGGGTTTACAGCCGGCATTCGGAACTGCGCAAAATCAGCGACTCGATGCGATGGCTAACTGTGAAAATGCCCCGGCGGTTTCTGTTTTACCTGTCTACTGTGGCGATTCCGCTCTATTACCTGAAACCGTTTCGAGTCATCTTCCAGGGCGTATTCCGGATCTGCATGCACAAAAGCTGGCGTTGGCGCTGGCTGGATACGTTTGACTATTTCAGTCCCGAATTCCAATGGAAACACACCTATCCGGAAGTGTTTTGCTGGTTTCAGGAGGCGGGCTTAAAAGATATAACAGTTCTTCCGGCGCCGGTTTCGATGAAGGGGCGTTCCACGCGCTAAGGGTCTGCGCAAAAATATTTTAAAGGTAGAGCTACTCATTTCATAGACTTGAATTTCGCTTTTGTTTCGCCTACAATAGTCATCATGAGAGTTGGCGGAACGGCGAGACCGGAGATTCTTTCAGGCCGGACGTTTCGTGTGAAAAGTCCATTTGGAACGGTGTTTGTGACGTTGAATGAGAATGAAGACGGGACTCCTTCCGAGCTTTTTTTGAACACTGGGAAATGCGGTTCAGATGTATCCGCCGATGCTGAAGCAATTGGCCGCCTCTGCTCCCTGGTTCTGGCCATGCCTTCATCTGTTCCGCGGTCAGAACGCATAGAATGGATCATTCAGAATCTGTCGGGAATTGGAGGAAGCAGGAATGTTGAAGAGGGCAATCACTGCATTCGCAGTGTTCCGGACGCGCTTGCCTTTGCGCTCAGCCAGTACCTGCAATCAAAATCGATTTCATAGCCTGCCCGGCGAACTCGAACTACTCTTTTCTATCTGTCAGTACGGAGAGGTAAGCCACCCATGGGCCGACGTCTTTACCCAAATCGCAGGCTACCGTTCTGATGATCTGCACGAGATGATCCTGATCATGCACGACCCACGTCGCAATCAGCTGTGAGAGGGTAACCTTTCCAAGGGAAGGATGAGTTCCAGTCCGCGCAAGATCGTCCGGTTGAAGATTCAACGCACGGAGCCTTTCAAGGTTCAGTTTGCGCAGAGTCGAAAAATCACTGAGCAGCTCATCCAGAGTCTTCCCTTTGCTTGATTCGAACATTGCCTCGCGGTCGAACTTATCAAACGGACGTTTTTCTCCTTCTTTCAAGATGATCTCCGCTCTGGGAATCCAATCCGTCTGTTCACCGTGTATCAGATGTCCCAGGACGTCATACGGATTCCACGTTCCAGGCCCTTCATTTGCACGAAGAAAACGCTCCGGCAGATTCTGCAACAAAGACACCACAATCTCCGGTGTTCGGGAAAGCAAAGCAATCGTGTGTTCCAGGCGAAAGTCTTGTTGAGCTGTCATAATGTTAAGTTAAGGAGATCTGCGGCAAACTTCCATATACAGTTTGTGAGACAATCCTTCATAACACATGTACGGACGCATGAGACGTTCCACAATTGAACTGAGTTTTTACTGAGCGCGAGCAATTTATGCGAAGAACCGAATTGCAGATAGAGGCTGAAGGAACCGGAATTTCAATTCCGCTGAGCAAAGATGTTAATCTCCTTGGCGCTTTTCTCGGTCGTGTGATTCGTGAACGCGCGGGGGAGGACGTATTCGCGAAGGTTGAAGATCTTCGCTCTTTATGCAAGCGCGCTTATACGACCGGTGCGGAGAATCTACGGGAACAGGCAGCCGAAAAGATATCCGGCATGACTCTCGCGCAACTCAACATGATGTTGCGTTCCTTTACCGCTTTCTTTCATCTCGTAAATCAGGCGGAAAAGAAGGAGATTCTGCGAATAAACCGCGCTCGCGAGCAAGAGGCAGGAGTTCAAAATTGCAGGACCGAATCGATTGCGCAGGCCATCTTTCGCCTGAGGGATGCAGCTTTTTCTCTGGATCAAATACTCGCGCTTCTCAATCGGATTGATATTCAGCCTACATTGACAGCGCACCCAACCGAAGCCCGTCGAAGGACCACGCTTGAAAAGCAGCAGACGATTGCCGATTTACTCACGCAGTTGAGCCGGAGCGATCTCACTTCAAGGGAACAGGAAGGCATACTCAATCAAATTTATGATCAGATTACGTTGCTTTTTATCACAGACGATCTGCATGCGGATCGCCTCACGATAGACAATGAAATTCAAAACGGTCTCTATTTCCTGTCCACTTCGATCTGGAAAATCGTGCCCCAGCTTTATCGCGATATTCAATGGGGGCTGTTTCACTGTTACGGAGAGCATCCCGAGCTCCCGATTATTCTTCGCTACCGCTCATGGATCGGAGGTGACCGGGACGGCAATCCAAACGTCACTCCGCAAGCAACAAACGCAGCGTTGCTGGCGCACCGGCAAGTTGCCGTCAACCTCTATCTTCCTTCGTTGGAAATTCTGCGCCGTGACCTGAGCCCTTCTTCCAGACAGATAGCAATCCCTGATGAACTCATGAGTTCACTCCGTTTAGATGAAACTACGCATAAGCTGGAGCCCTCGCTGCCGGCACGCTACCGCTATGAACCGTACCGGTTGAAAATCAGCTACATGATGTCACGGTTGAACGCGAATGATCCCGGTTATGGCTCAACGGAATTCCTGGCAGATTTGAATCTGATCAGACAATGTCTTAACTCTTCCGGTCTTGGCGAAATTGCTGAAAACGGTTTGCTCGCTGATCTGATTGTCCAGGCCCGCAGTTTCGGTTTTTTTCTGGCCGCGCTTGATATACGTCAGCACAGCACCATACATGAGAACACCGTTACCGAGTTGTTGAAAATTGCAGGACTTCAATCCAACTATTCGGGAATGTCAGAACAGGAACGCGTATCCGTTTTGTGCGACCTCATGCTCAGGAAAACTCGTTTCGACATTCCTGAGGCGGCGTTATCAGGAACCTCAGCGCAAACACTGGATGTGTTTCGAGTCATGGCACGTTATCAAAACGAACCCGGCTCTCTGGGCAGTTATATCATCAGCATGACGCATGGAGTCAGCGACCTTCTTGAAGTGCTCTTTCTGGCTTCGCAGGCAACGATAAACATTGAAACATTTCTGGACCTGGTTCCACTTTTTGAAACGATCGAGGATCTGGAAAATGCTGCGGAATTGCTGAAAGAGCTTTTTTCGAATGAAGTCTACCGGAAGCATCTTGAATCGCGAAACAATTTTCAGGAAATCATGCTCGGCTATTCCGACAGCAACAAAGACGGTGGATTCTGGATGTCAAACTGGGCATTACTCAAAGCTCAAAGCAACCTTGTGAAGGTCTGTCGTGAGCATGAAATTACCTTTCGGTTTTTTCATGGACGCGGAGGAACTGTCGGCCGGGGCGGTGGTAGAACCAATCAAGCAATTCTGACCATGCCTGCCGAAAGTCGAAACGGAAAAATCCGCTTTACCGAACAGGGCGAAGTGATCTCGTTTCGTTACGCTTTGCCTGCGCTGACACACCGTCATCTGGAACAAATCGTTCACGCGATGCTGCTGGCTTCCAGCGTTCATGAAACGGATACTTCGCTGCCTGCGGAATGGATTGCAATCATGCAGGAAATATCGGAGCGATCCATGCTGGCGTACCGCGCATTGATTGACGATCCTGAATTCTGGGAATGGTTCGTTCAGATTACACCGGTCGAAATGATGAGCCGGCTTTCTATTGCTTCACGTCCCGTGTCGCGTGGCGTGGGTGGTGAAAATCCTTTCGAAGATTTAAGGGCCATTCCATGGGTTTTTTCATGGACGCAGACCCGCTATAACGTGCCGGGATGGTATGGCATCGGAACGGCCCTTCAGGAAATGATAAAAGATGAAAACGTCCTATCGGGGCTCCGGAATATGTACCTGAGTTGGCCGTTTTTCAAAATTGTTCTGGATAACGCTCAGCTTGAAATGGCGCGTGCGCATCTGCCGATCGCGCAACATTATTCACGAATGTCACAATTTGATTTTCACAAAATCATTGAGAATGAGTTCCAGGAGGCTCTTGATGCGATTCTGCGCGTTACCGGGCGCCTCCAGCTGCTGGAAGATTACCCTGTAATTCGCAAATCCATTTTGCTTCGGAATCCCTATACCGATGTTCTGAATCTTTTGCAGTGTGAACTTCTCCGGAGGTGGCGACGTTCTGCAGAAACAGAACGCGAATCACTCAGAGATCCGATTCTCTCAGCCATCAACGGCATTGCCGCCGCCATGCAAAGCACAGGCTGATTCGGATTTTTGTAAAACATACTGGAGCAAGTTAAATAGTCCGGAGTGAAGCAATGTTTTGGAGGACATGATGTTTCAAAAGATCAGGGGGATATTTCTCGTTGCGTTTTTTATTTCGATAACGGCGTCTGCTCAACAGATCAAAGCTCTGGTTGGCGGCACGCTGATAGACGGTTTTGGAGGGAAGCCAATCAGGAACAGTATTGTCCTGATTGAAGGTGAACGGATTCTGGCGATCGGACAGGTGGGAGTGCTTGCGGCGCCGGAAGGCGCAGAGATCATATCCACAGAAGGGATGAGTGTATTGCCTGGTTTGTGGGATATGCATGTTCATCTGGACATTAACGGACATGCGAATTACGAACACTGGGACAAAACTTATCCGCCGCAGTACGAATCTGTGATCATGCCTTCTTCAGCGAAGCAACTTTTGCTGGCAGGAGTAACGAGTGCCCGCGATCTGGGCGCGCCGTTGCGCGAAAGCATTGCCGTACAGGAGGCGATTCGCACGGGAAAAATTCCCGGACCAACGCTGTATGTATCAGGGCCATTCATTCAGCACGAACCATATCCCGGTACTGATTTTTTTCACTGGGGAGTGAAAGGCGCCGCGGACGCGCGCAAAGGTCAGACAACTGGCTGAAGCCGGAGTGAACGTGATCAAGTTGATTGATCAAGATCAAATGACGATGGATGAAGTAAACGCCGTTGTGGATGAAGCGCACAAACACGGTCTTCCGGTTGTTGCACATTCTCACAGACCGGAAGAGATCCGGCGCGGTTTGCAGGCCGGGGTGGACTGCTTCGAACACACCGGTCTTGCGACGGCTCCGGAATATCCTCCTGACGTCATCGCTATGATTCGTGAACGGACGGCAAAGATGAGTCTCGGACCGCTGTTCTGGACTCCCACTGTTGAAGGGTTGTGGAACTACGAATACATTAGAGACAACCCGGAACAACTCGATGATCCTTCCTGGCACGAAGGTCTGCCGCAACCCATCATTGAAGATATACGCGGTTCCATTCAGCATCCCGGTCGCCTGCCTTATTTCCAGATCACTCCTCAGCGGCGTCCGACTCTGACCCGCAAATTCCAGCAGCTCATGGAATCAGGAGCGGTGCTCCTGATCGGAACGGACAGCGGTATCCCCATGAACTTTCACAGTCAGTCAACCTGGCGGGAGCTGGATGCCTGGGTAAATGGTTTCAACGCGGACCCCATGCCGGCAATCCGGGCGGCTACCTACTGGCCTTCCGTAGCAATGAAAGTGGACAAAGATGTTGGCACCATAACCGAAGGAAAATATGCGGACATCATCGCAGTGAAGGGCGATGTCCTGAGACATATTGATTTGTTACAGGATGTGGATATCGTTATCAAGCATGGCATTCGCTATAAATAAGGAGAAACCCGTGAAACAAGTCACAGCATTCCTTTTGTTTGTTTTTTGTTTTTATTTTGAAACCTACGCTCAGGAAAAAGTAACCACTG
>Ga0247727_10014786_pt1 | contig 12907 bp, 4 predicted proteins | sample WisWelCaveWW1625_FD_202498 | JGI IMG/M metagenome (GOLD analysis project Ga0247727, IMG submission 202498) | Biofilm microbial communities from Wishing Well Cave, Virginia, United States - WW16-25 | ecosystem: Environmental > Aquatic > Deep subsurface > Groundwater > Cave microbial mat | place...
ATCACTCAGGGGCGAAAGGTTCGGGTTATCACGGTTTACGAGGACCGTCCGAAGTTATGAAGAAAAGCCAAACTGCCGTCTCCTTTTGGGAAGGCGAGCGATGCGAATACTGTAATGGGCTTATCCGGGAAAAGACCACGGATCTGTCTCGGAAGGTGTTAGCGATCATCAGAAAACGTAGAAATTTGAACTTTGGCCGGCGGTCTCGTCCTCAGTCGGGGTCTACGCCGCCGGCCCAAAGGGCTGAACGGATCGATCCAATGGCGCTGGCACCCACAGATGGAACACCTGGGCGGTTCGGAGGGCCTGATGATGCCCGGCGTGGTGATCGATCGGGGACCTTGATCCGTCACGCGAGGCCGACAGTGCCGCTGCCGGTAGGATCGCTGGCGAACGCGGTGAGCGTGTCTGCCCGCCGCCGTCCGCTGATAACGACTGTTGGCGCCGCGCCGCTGCTGCCGCCGAGCTGCCGTTCGGCACTCGGGGCTGCAATAGCGTTGACCGCGGTCGCAACGGCTGCACACAAAGAACAGCGCGCTACAGCCTGGGCCGCGACAAAAACGTGGGCGCAGAGGAGATTCCGAAGCTGCCGGCGCGATTTCGGAGCGCACCTCATCACCATACCCCGGATCGCTGATGATTGGACGGATGATCGCGCCTTCGGCGCGGATGATGTCGCCGGTGCCTCTACCCCGGCAAAGGGCTCAGAAAACTACGTTTTCCGATGACCGACAACACGGAAGGTGAAAGGGAAGTATGTAGTCATTGAGAATGTGCCCTCCGGGGTCTGTACGGACTGCGGCAGACGATACTACACGGCCAACGTACTCAAGTCCATCGAGGAAACCGTCCGTGGAGGCCGGAAGGCAAAGAGGTTCAGGTCCCTGTGTACTCATTTTGACCTTGTGCGTACTTTCACCGTCTTTCATGTATTACCACTGTCCGCGAATCGCTTGTAGGCGACGGTCAAACCGCGCCGCCTGAGCGCCTTTGAATGGTGCCTGAAATGGCGTGCGAACAGGCAGACCTGCGGCCACTAGCCGTCTATTCTAAGTCAGATCTTAACGAAAGTAACAAGGTTTCTGACAGCTTTAGGACGCCTTGGCTTGCGGGAAGGCCTGGTAGATCAGCTCATCGAGCTGTGAATCGACGCGATGGAGCGACGCCCGGAGAGGAAACGGCAAGACGGCGTCGTTGCTGGTGAACATGGCGATAGCGGGACGGAAGACGCGCGCCTCCAGTCGGCTGAACAGGCGCGCGATCTTCCAGCCGTAGGGCGTCAGAAAGTAGCGATGAGTTTTCGGCGAACGGAAGATCAGCCCCTTCAGCCGTAAGCGTCGCAGGTCGTAGGTCATCTGGCTGGTCGTGTATTCGTCGTTGGTGACACCCAGCAGATCGACCACCTGTGCACGCAGATCGCGGTTGTGAAAACCGTCAATGAGGTGCTGAAACAGAGTCAGAGCATAGCTGCACACCTTGAGGAACAGCGGACCGAAATCGGCATCCTCAATGTAAAAGTAGTAGTGGTTCACGTACACGGTCTTGTCGCGCGTGTACACAAACTGACCGTCGATCTTCTTGCCTTGGAACGCTTGCGCCTTCTCCTGCGCTACCCCAATAAAGACGATCCCGTCGCGGATGGCACGCTGTTGCCGGATTTTGTTGGCGACGTTGTCCTTCCGCTCCTGGTGGTTGAAGTGGTAGACCGGAATCTGCTCCTTCTCCGCCAGCGTCTTCACCGACTCGCGAAACTTTTCGGTGACCTGTCCTAACACCACCGGCGACGGGATCGGCTTGCCCAACTGCTCTCGCATGAATGTAACCAACCCACCCGATGTCGCCAGTGATCCGATGTACCCATTCAGGTACAACCGGTCCAGGCACTCCACCTCCAAGGTGACGTGATCTTTCAGTAGTTCAGGGATGCTCGGCATAACGGAATTCTACGGAATTCCGCGACGCTACGCTGGTCGGTTGGAGGTCGAAGACCTCGCCTGCGGGACCAACTACCGCTTGGCGGTCCAATGACAGAACTGGATTTCCAGTTCTCAGCTCGACCAGAGCCTTCGATTATCACCTACCGAGGTCCAGCCGGGGGAAGGATTCGCTGCCCCAGCAGCGTTGGGGCCAGCCTGGCTGTGGGAACCAGCCCCACCGACGCCGGCTCCAGTGGGAAGAGGGGGTACGGGGGAGAAACCTTTCAAAGGTTTCGCCCCCGCTACTGCACCTCCACCTGTCCTCGGTCCACCACTACCGACCCTGCGCCCGCCACGCCGCAATACAACTGGTCGGTTTGAGGTCGGAGACCTCGCTAGCCTGGCAAGTCTGAGAATTGCATTCTCAGATTTGCCCGGGCCAGAGCGGTCAGCTTTCAGCTATCAGGCGTCAGCAGCCCACAGCTTGCGCGGCGCATCATGGCTGATCGCTCACCGCTGAAAGCTCAGGCGCTCGGCGCCCTGCGGGGGTACCCGGGCGGGCGCGCAACGCGTCGTGGCCGGCTCCGTCCACAGCCCGATTGCTCAACCGGCGGACGGTGGCGCCGTCCTGCCTTCTCCTATAATCGGTCCGCACCGATGAGGCGGCCGGCGGGAGGGCGGGGCGGAAGCAAGGCGGGCGGCGCCGTGGCGGCGGCTCTGCTGCTGGCGGCGATCACCATCGGCTTCTACTGGAAGCTGACGCTGCGCTCCAACTTCACGTTCCTGGACTCGCCGGACCTGGCCTACATGGTCCTGCCCTGGTACCAATTCCAGGCTCGCGCCTGGAACAGCGGGGTGTTTCCTTTGTGGGATCCGTACCAATGGTGTGGCCAGCTCGCTCGTTGGGCAGATGCAGCCGGGCGCCGCCTTTCCGCTGAACTGGCCGTTATTCAAGGCGCCGCTGAAGGACGGGGGCCTCAACCTGAACCTGATTCACTGGCACTGGGTCGGGATGTACTGGCTGGCGGCCGTCTTCATGTATTTCTACTGCCGGGAGCTGGAGCGTAGCCGAACGGCCTCCCTGCTGGCCGCGTGCGGCTTCTCCTTCGGGGGCTTCGTCGGAACCGTGACCTGGCCGCAGGTGCTGAACGGCGCCGTGTGGACGCCGCGGATCTTTCTGTTCTATCGCCGGGCCGGCCGGAGCCGGACGGCGCTCGCGGCGGCCGCCAACTCCGCCGCTTGCGGCGCCGCCATCGGGATGGCGCTGCTCGCTGGTCATCACCAGGTGCAGATGTTCGTGATCCTGGCACTCACCGGCTTGTTTCTGCATGACCTGCTGGCCGGCGGGCACAGGAGCCGGCGTCTGCGGAGTTTCACCACCGCGGCGGCGTTTGCGGCCCTGGTGGGCGGCTTGATTCTCGCGCCGGCCTGGGAATATGGCTCGCGCGCCTACCGCTGGGTGAACCTGCCCGAGCCCGTGAGGCTCAACCAGACCATACCCTACATCGGTCATTCGCCATACGGGGTAGCCCCGGCATCGCTGCCTGCGGTGCTGACCCCGCTCGAGGGTTTGCTCGGCGACCCGCTGATGGGGGTGGTCGCCGTGAGCCTGGCGCTGCTGGGGGTGGGGTCCTGCTGGCGGATCCGCGCGGTTCGGGTGCATGCGTGCTTGGCCCTGGCCGGCCTGGCCTTCGTGGTGGGAACCTACTCCGTGTTTCACGGCCTGATGTATGCCCTGGTTCCGTTCCTGGACAAGGCCCGGAGCGCCAGCCAGGCGCTGGTGTTGTTCCATTTCGGGCTGCTGGTGGCGGCGGCCTACGGACTCGACTCCTGGCCGGAGCCGGCGAGGTGGCTCTCGCGGCTGACGCGTGGCCTGGCGGTCTTTGCCGTGCTGGCGGTGCTGCTGGCCGGCACAGCGGCCGTGCCCGGCCGCGGCCGCCCGCTGTTGTTCACCGCCGCCATAGCCATCCTGCTGGCCGGGACTCTGAGGACCCGGTTCCGAGCCGCCGCCGTCGTCCTGCTGCTGGTGGAGCTCCACGCCGGGACCGCCCGCCTGCTCCGGCCCCGCAGCAACCCCCAGGCTCTCAGCCATCTGGACCGGATGGCCCGGGGCTCCGTGGTGGCTCAATTTCTTCGCTCTCAGCCACGCCCCTTCCGCGTGGATATCGATCAGACCGAGATTCCACATAATTTCGGGGACTGGGAGGGACTGGAGGCCGCCGCCGGCTACCTGGCTTTTGAGCGCGGACTTGCTCGATTTCGCCGCCCTCGACTGGGCCCGGACGCCGCTGCTGCTGAACCACGTCTACGCGGTCGCGCGGGAAAAGCAGCGCCCTGAGCAGGTGGAGGTATTCGCCGCCCCCGGCGGTCTGAAAGTCTTCCGGAACCCGGATGCCTACCCGCGGGCCTGGCTGGTGGGCAAACTGCGCGCGGCGCCGAACCGCGAGGCGGCCGGGGCGCTGCTGCGGTCCCCCGGCTTCGATCCCCGGCACGAGGCGTTTCTTTACGGGCGGCTTCCAGCGTGGGAAGGCTGCCGCCCCGACGGCTCGGTTCGCCTGGAGTCGCACGAGCTCCATCGCGTCGCCGCCACGGTGGAAACCAGCTGCCAGGCCATGGCCGTGTTTGGCGATCCGGCCTTTCCCGGGTGGCAAGCGCGGGTGGATGGGAGGCCGGCCGAGATTCACGCTGCTTACGGAGCCTTGCGGAGCGTAGTGGTCCCGCCGGGAACCCACCGCGTCGAGCTGTTGTATCGGCCCGGCTCGGTGTACCTCGGGGCGGCGCTGAGCCTGAGCGGCGCGCTGGGGTGTCTGGTGCTGGCATTGGCGGCCTGGCGGTCAGGGTGGCGCGCGCCTGGCGCAGCTGGCAAGAGCTCGCCGGGAAGCCAATGACGCCGAGACATCCACTCCAACGTCGAGCGGTTGAATGAGGAAGCCAGGGACGTGCCGGAATATCAAGGCACAGGAACCCGGTAGATGTTGCGGTGAATGGAAAACCTCGTGAAAGCGTAGACCGACGGGTTAGCCCCGGGAAACGCTCCTTCCGCGATCAGCCGCGCCCCAGGCAGAGCGACTACGTCTTCTCTGGTTCGAAACCCGGAGGCCGGCACAGGCGGCAGGACCTGGCCCGGCCGCAGGGGAATCGCATAGATCGATCCATGAAAACTGAGGTACAGGAATTTCCCGTCGGGTGACCAATTCACAAAGGGAGGTTGGGGACCGCGCTCGAAACTATTGAACTGGGCGCACTTTTCGCAGACGAGCCTAGGGGAACCGCCCACGGTCGCGTACACTACCACCCCGGCCGGCAAGTCTTCGGTCGGACCCGCTTCGACGACCCAGTTCCCGTCCGAGGAAACACTAAGTCCGTTGGCCGCAAGGAAAATTTGCCGCCCCCGGAATTGGGGCGTCGCTATTACCTTTGGTGACTCACTGCCGTCTTCTCTGACTCGAAAGAGGAAATTGGTGTCCTTTTCCTGGCCTAGGAAGAGCACGTCGCCGCTCGGGCCGAAGAACGCCTTCCGGGCGTCGCTGGCGGTCACCTGCCGCGGCGGGGAACGGCGATTGAGCGCCGCCACCCACACCGGATAGCGCCCAGTATCATCCGCGACGACAAACACCACGCGCTCGCCGTCAGCCGAGATGGTGTAGTGCCGCATCAGAAAGTCGGGCAGCAACCGCTGGCGCTGCCCTGAGTCCAGGTCCGCGACCCAGAGCTCTCCGCCGACAATGCTCATCGCTCCTTCGGCGCGCAGCAGGTGATACAGCTTCTTGCCATCGGGAGAGAGGGAAGGAAATATGGCGAAGCCTTCCGACGTGATCTGCCGGTCGCCGCGCGAGTCGTGGACCCAGAGTGTGCTCTGGCTGGCGCCGATGGATGTGACGAAGGAGCGGCCGTCGGGTGCCAATTCGATCCCCTCTTCCTCGGTGGCGCCGGTGGTGATCTGCTGAAGCGCGCCGTCCGGGAAACGCTGGCGCCAGATGTGAAACCCGTTTCCGGTATTGGCGCTGAAATACATCCACTTCCCGTCGGGAGACCACGCGGCGTCCGTACACTGGGCCGGCGCCGGGCCGACGGGCGTCCCGGGAGAGCTGCCGTCGAAGGGCGTCAGTCGGCAGGGCAGCCACCTGCTGGATTTCATCTCCACCACGAGGACATGCTTACCACCGGGCGAGAGATAGGAGCGGTGAGCCATGCCGCTTTCCTCGGGCGGCATGTAGACCGTGCGCTGCTCGGCGCGGCTCTCCCTGGAGGTGACGATGCCCATCTGCTGGCCCCGGCCGGTCATCTCGGAAAACAGGATCCGGGGCGGAGTGGCTCCGGTTGCGATCCACGTAAGCCCTTCCGCGTTAGCCAGGAAGAGACGCGGCTGCCCCCCGAGTACTGGTACGACCCACGTGTTCCATCCGGACCCATCTTCGACCGTATAGGCAATGCGCGCCCCGTCCGGCGAGAACTTAGGGCTCATTTTGGGCAGATCGTCGTGCGTGAGTTGCAACGACTCCCCGGCGGGCAGAAGTTTGACGTAGATCTGCCCCGGGCCGACAAACGTGCTCTCGCCCCGAATGAAGGCCAGCATGCGCCCGTCCGGGGAGAGCGCCGGGGAGGTGGCGGAGTCAGCGAAGTTGGTGAGCTGGGTGTATTCGAGGCGAGGCGGCGCGGCGGGTTGCCGGGATCGGAACAGGAGCCAGCCGGCCCCGGCCAGCAGCGTTAGCAGGACCAGCCCGACCGCTCCGTAAATCACGGCTCGCCGCGCCGGACCAGCTGCGGCGACGGGCGGCAGTCTGCCCGGTTCGCTCTCCTGCCGAAGGCGCCGCAGGTCGATCCCCAGGTCCTTCATCGTCTGGTAGCGTTCGTCCGTCTCCTTCTCCAGCGCCTTTTCCAGGACTCGCAACAGGCCCCATTCCACGGTTCCCGGCGGATGGGCCGGCGCCGGAAGGCGATCATGCGCGATGGCGTGCAGGGTGTCCAGGATGTTCCCGCGCAGGAACGGATGACTTCCCTGCCAGCATTCCAACAGCACCAGGGCGAGGGAAAAGATGTCGCTGCGGCCGTCCACCGGACGCCCAGTCGCCTGCTCGGGCGACATGTAGGCCGCCGTCCCGAGAATCGAGCCCTCTCTGGTGAGGCCGGCATCCACGGTGGTGGCATCCGAGGCGCTCTCCGCCGCCGGCTCTTTTTCCTTGAGCTTGGCCAGGCCGAAGTCCAGGATCTTGACGTAGCCGTCGGGGCGCACCAGGAGGTTTTCCGGCTTGAGGTCACGATGCGTGATGCCGCTTTCATGCGCCCGGGCGAGCGCGGTGGCGGCCTGAGTGCCGATATCCAGCACCTTGGCCAGCGCCACAGGGCCGCGCCGGACCAGCGCCCGCAGCGACTCGCCTTCCACCAGCTCCATGACCAGGAAGGGTCCGTCCTCGAATTCGCCGGCGTCGTGGACGGTGATGATGTTGGGGTGATTCAGTGCCGAGGCCGCCCGGGCTTCCTGGGAGAAGCGCCGCACCCGCTCCGGCTGGCGACCCAGCTCGGGACGCAGCACCTTGATAGCGACGTCGCGTCCCAGGGTGGCGTCCTGGGCGCGGTACACAACGCCCATGCCTCCCTCACCGAGCCTGTCGGTGACGCGATAACGCCCGATGGTCCGGCCAACCAGGGACATGGACTCGCCTCAGTATACACCCCAGTCGGGCGGCACTTCCGCCCGCTCCATGCTTGTGCGATCACAGGTTCACTGGGGTAAGGCCCACCAGTCTTCTATTCGCAAGCCCCCGAAGCGCCCGAACTCTCCCACGTTGGTGCACCGGGCCCGCTTTTTGGCCGTCGCCTGCCGCGCCCGGTTGAACTAGAAGTGACATGCAGGAATGCCTGTCCTACTTTAGAAGCTCAGGGTGCCGCGGAAGATCACGTTGCGCGGCGCGTAGGCGCCCCCGGCCCGCGGTCCGCCCACCACCCCGAAAGTGGTGCTGAATACGTTGGTATTGCCAAGTCCCCAGCCGACGTTGTTCAAAACGTTATCCGCGCTGGCAAACAACTCGAAGCGCACCCCCTCGCGGATGGCGAAGGTCTTGGTCAGCGAGGCGTTCCAACTGAAGGTGCTCTTGTCGCGGAGGAACAGAAGCTGCCCGAACTCGCCGGGGGTGGTGTTGGGACGCAGATACTGCGGATTCGCCCGCCCGTCCGGGCCGACCAGCCCCGCATCCACCGCGAGCCGCTGGAGGTCGGTGACGCCGGCCCGGCCCGTCAGGCGCCCCAGCTCCGCATGGAACATCTCCTGAATCTGGTGGAGCGTGACGCCCGGGGCCAAGCGGACGCCGCCGCGGAAGGGATTGCCGGTGTTGTTGACGGTATTGAATCCGCCGGTGAGCTGAACCGGCGCCCCGGTGTTGAACACCACGATGGAGCCGACGGTCCAGCCGCCCAACACCGTGTCGAGAGCCCGGTTCTGTAAGTTCATGCGGCGGTTTCTGCCGACGGGCAGCTCGTAGGCGCCATACATCTGGAAGACGTGGCGAAGATCGAACTGCCCCACGTTTCGGTCCAGGCCGGTGTTGCGGAGCGTGGTCCAATCGAGGTCCTGGTTTTGAGTTTCCCGCCACAGGTTGGTCAGGCTCTTGCTCCAGGTGTAGTTGACAGTCCAGTCCAGGCCATGACTGTAGCGCTTGCGAAGCTGCACCTGGAGGCCGTTGTAGCTGTTCCATCCGGAGTCATCTACGTACAACAGTGGTCCGGTGACGTAAGGATTGAGCAGGAAGAAGTTGATCGGATACGGCCCCAGCGCGTTGTAGGCCAGGTTGCGGCGGGAACAGGGGCTGAAGCTGTTGCCGAACATGCGGCAGACGTAATTCTCAACGGTGGCCAGCGAGTTGGCCAGGGCGCCGGCTTCGCCGTTGTCCAGGTTGGCGATGAAAGCCGAGGAACCGTAGCCGGAACCGGCGGCGATCGCCGGCGCAGCGCCGCGCGGGCCGAAGGCGGCATCGAAGATGGGGGTGGGCGTCTGTCCGGAAAGCCCGCGGTTGGCGAAACTGTTGGCCACGCCGCTAGCCCGGTTGATGTCGAGATTCCGCTTGGCGTTGTTGAACTCCTGGAGGAAGCCGTTCTCGAAAATATTCACTTCGTTCAGATTGACGGTTCGCCAGGAGCGGCGTCCTTGAGTTCCCACGTACCTCACCTCCAGCACGGTGTTTCGCGCCCACTCCCGCTGCACGCCGAAGCTCCAGTTGATGGTGTACGGCGCGACCAGGGACGGATTCATGCCCCGAATCGATCGCTGGAAGGTCTGATCCGCCTGGTTGATCCTGGTGGGGTAGGTCGTGGTGGGGAACGTAAAATTCGCGGCCGACAGAGGATTGGCCACCACCTGCGAGAGTGTATAGAACTGCGGCAGGGCGCCCTGCCCGGGGATCAAGTTGGCGTTGATCTGTTTGCCGGCGTTGGGACCGAGGTTGGCGGCGAAGAACTGCGTTCCTTCGTCGTAATAGGAGATGCCGTAAGAACCGCGAATCACCGTCTTGGAGCCGCCCAGCAGCTTGCCGGTCCAGCGGCCGGTGGCGTTGGGGTTCCAGGCAAAGCCGAAATTGGGGGCGAAGTTGAGATAGTCGGGCTTGTAGGCCTGCCGGCCCACCTCAACGGTGGGGTTGTTGTTTCCACTCAAGGCCCCGGGAGCGAAGAAAGCCCTCGACGGGCCGTAAAGGCTCTGGATGTCGGGGGCGGCCGTGAGGTTCATCACGTCGTGCATGTCCCCCTGGACCTCCCAGCGCAGCCCGTAGTTCAAGGTCAGCGTCGGCCGGAGGCGCCAGCGGTCCTGGATGTAAAGACCGCCCATGTCGAGCCGCGTCCAGGTGTAGTTGATGAAGCCGTCATAGCGGAGCGTCGCCGGGTCCACCACCCGCGTGAAGTTGGCCTGCGCCACCCTTCCGGTCAGCAGGTTGTAGAGAGCGGCGGGGGTGCCGGGAAGGGCGGTATTCACGATGCCGGGCAGGGTGGTCTGGGTGAACAGAGCACCCGGCAGGGGGTCGCCGGAGGGCGTGCCCGTGGTGTAGCTCGGGATGTCAATGACCTCCGAGGTGTCCTTCCAATCAGTGCGGCGGAAGCTGCCGCCCACGGTGAGAGTGTGTTCGCCGCGGTTCACAGTGAGGGTGTCGTAGATGGTGGTGATGAAATGGCGGCCAGTGGTGTTGGCCTGATCGATGAAGGGGACCGTGGGGCCGAAGGGCAGCGTGGCGCCAATGCGCAGCGGCCTGCCGTTGTACTGATAGTAGAGCCCGTACTCCGCCCGCCGGTTGGTGTCGCCGCTGTGCTGAACGCCGTAGCGGAACTCATTGAAGGTCCGCGGGGTGAGCGTGGACTGAATGGCCGCCGCCCAGACGAAATACCCCAGCCGGAAAGGGTTGGTACGGTTGATGTCGGGGATCGGGAGCCGCCGCTCTCCGGCCTGCCAGTTGTGCCGGTAATTCCATGACCAGGTCAGTTGATGCCCCGGCGTGATGTGGTAGTCGAAGCGCGTGGTGGGATAGTAGGCGTAATCGTTGTTCTCCGCGTTCCAGGTGTAGGTATCGGTGTTGAAGTCGGTATCGGGGATCCGCGTGGCAAACTGGGGGATCTGGTTGTTGATGCCCAGAATCGATTGCACGACCGGATCGAGCCTGGTGGGCGCCCCGCTGGCGGCCGCGATTTGCAGCACGTTCACCGTTCGCAACTGGTTGGTGGTGCCGCTCACCAGGTAGGTGAAGTCGCCGCGCTGCGCTTCCGGCGTGAGCACGCTGAGGGTGCGGGCATTGGTGATGGGCGCCCAGGAACGCTCGAAATTGGCGAACACAAACAGCTTGTCCTTTAGGCGGCCGAAGGGGACCACGGGGCCCGAGAAGTTGCCGCCGAAGTCGTGCCGGCGCGAGTAGACGCGCGACAGACCCTGGGCGTTCCGCGACCAGCTGTTGGCGCGGAACTGCTCGCTCTGGGGCTCGTAGAAGAGGCTGCCGTGGTAGCGATTGCCTCCCCGGCGGGTGACGAGCTTGATGTTGACGCCGCTCTGGGCTCCGGAATCGGCGCCCAGGCCGCCGGTTTCCACCGAAATCTCCTCCACGGCTCCCAGGCGCAGGGGAACCGTGTTATAGAAAACCGTGCCGCCGCTCTTGAATCCGTTCGAGGCGTTGTTGATTCCGTCCAGCGTGACGTTCAGGGCGCCGCCGGGCAGGTTGTTGTACCGCCCCAGGTTGCCGCTGGGAGTTGGGGGAGACACCCCCGGTTGCAGCCTCGCCAGCTGGAGCGTGCCATTGCGGCTGGTCAGGGGCAGCTCGTTGATGATCCTGGCCGTCTGCGTCGTGGTCACCAGTTGCGACGTCGTCTCTAGAACCGGCGCCACCCCTTCCACGGTGATCGTTTCCACCTGCTGGCCGACCTTGAGGGTGATGCGGACATCCGTCGTTTGACTTGTTGATACCGTGACGGGGCGGACCACCGAGGACTGGAATCCTGGAGCGGTCACGGTCACTTCGTACGAGCCGTGGGCCAGATCCGGGAACAGGAAGCTCCCGGCGGCCGTGGTGCTCGCCTCCCTGGTGATGCCGGTTCCCTCGTCTTTCAGGACCACTTTGGCGCCCGAGATCGAGGCGCCGGTCGGATCCTGAACCGTTCCCGAGACAGCCCCGACAATGCGAAGCTGCGCCGCCGCCGGCACCGCGAGCGCGAGGAGCACACCGAGGATCGCCAAGCCAACAGAAACTCTCTTCATGGCTCCCACCTCACTTAAGGCCGCGCCGCTGGCAGCGCCTGCGTGGCGGCGCCCGGCGGGCATCGACCCCACCCAAATATACTGCCCGCATGCCTTTGCTCGCAAGCGGTCTGTGGCCGGACCCTCGTTGACATCGCCTGTCCCCAGATCATAAATTGTTTGTGACGACCCGGCAGCGGGGGAGAAACCTTTCAAAGGTTTCGCCCCCGCTACTGCACCTCCACCTGTCCTCGGTCCACCCCTACCGACCCTGCGCCCGCCACGCCGCAATACAACTGGTCGGTTTGAGGTCGGAGACCTCGCTAGGGTTCCTGCGCGCGCGGCTACAGGTTCCGCACCGGAAGGGCCTCGGTCATGCGTTGACGAAGCGGTGTCATGGGAAAGCTCCTTTGCGAGATGGAATGTGCTGCCAGCGATTCCGTACTGCCGCACCGGACACCCCAGCGAAGCAACCGGGTAGGAAGCTTCCAAAAGCACGCGGGGCTTGCTACGACGCGGCGCCCGTGCTACCGTGTTGCCGCGTAGCGATTTTGGTCCATATAGGAGTTAGGCGGACTCGCCGGTTGTGAGGAAAGTCCATCCATCGACGGTAGAATGTAGGGAAGGTAGGGTAACGTAATGTTCACGATTCTGAGCGCCGCGCTTTTCTTGGCGCCCCAGGCTGTACCGGCAAGACGCTGTGCCGAGGTCACTGCGGTGACAAGATATGGGCCAATTGTTTTTCACAATCTGATTGTTTCCCAGGATTCCGTAACGGCTCAAGTGGACAATCGAAGCGAAACGGGATGGGAGCCGGTCCGGTTCGTACTGACGCTCAAAGGCCCCGAGGGATCAAAGTGGATGAACATCACCATCGACAAGATGGCGCGTGGCGAGACGGCACGACTGCTCTCCGTCCCGGAAGGAGCGCCTTTCCAGCCAGAGACATGCTTCATCCTCATGGTCGGTGGAGTGCCCCGGTCGCCCAGTGTGCAGGGCATCATAGGCGCGCTCGGACGCGAACTAAGGGGGGCCGAGGCCGCCCAGAGAGAGCAGGAGAGGATCGCGACTGAGAGGTCCAAGATGCTCGCCGGCGCTCCGAAGCTCGACAGCGGGACCGCCCCGGTCCTCCTCGGCGCCGACAAGAAGTGCCTGGACCAGGCGATCGAAGCCTCCAAGATGGAGGGCCTGGAGAAACGGAAGAAAACTGCCGAGCTCGTCGCCTACGGCTGCGTCTTCACGGTGGACCGGCTGACGCCTGTCGGCGTCGAGGGCGCGGAGGGAAGGTATT
>Ga0247727_10014787_pt1 | contig 12907 bp, 11 predicted proteins | sample WisWelCaveWW1625_FD_202498 | JGI IMG/M metagenome (GOLD analysis project Ga0247727, IMG submission 202498) | Biofilm microbial communities from Wishing Well Cave, Virginia, United States - WW16-25 | ecosystem: Environmental > Aquatic > Deep subsurface > Groundwater > Cave microbial mat | place...
GGATGCCCGCCGTTACGAGAAACAGCCGCTGTCGCGCCCGACGAAGGGCGTCGTCGGGCAGCAGTCCCATCCGCTTCAGCTCCTCGGCGTATTTCCGGCAGACGCTCCGCGAGCTGGGATCTGTCAGCGCCGACTCGAATGAGATGGGCTGCCGGCAGGCCTTGAGAATCTCCTTCTCCAGCGGGTGGCGGGCCAGTTCGCTCGCGTCCGGGCGCGTGGTTTGCAGCGTGACGCCAGACTCGTCGGAAGTCTGAACCCGAAGCAGACCGCGGTCGATCAGCGAGAGCAAGGCGACTTGCAAGGCTTCTTTCACCCCGCCGCGCAGACAAGCGACCGAATACGGATCTTCCAGTCGCGGCGGGGCGGCGAGCGCGGCTTCGCGCCGCCGGCGCAGAGTGGCCAGCGAAAACAGAGCCACCCCGCCGAGGATGAGGTAAAACCCCAGAAATTCCGGCCCTGGCAGGTCAAAGGGATTCATGGAAGCCATCCTCAGGAAAGCGACGCGGCGCGGGCCCGCATCCGCCCGGCGAGTTCGATGAGCCGGAACAGCGCGGGGCCGGCAGCGCCGGCGGGCAGCGCGCGAGTCTCGCGAGCCTGCGAGACCAGCGCCAGCACCTGGTCCCACCCGGGTTCGGCGAGCGAGGCAGCCGCCAGCTCGAGGGCCTGCTTGGGGGAAGGGGCAGGGCGGCCTTCCAGCTCCAGCAGCGCCCCCGCGCACGAACGCAAAGGCCCGGCGGCATCGGCGATGACTCGAGCCGCCTGTTCTTCCCGCAGGCTCCGCAACACGTAGAATGCGCGCAGGCGCAGCGCCAGATTCAGCAGTTGCTGCTGCAACTGGAAGATCTCGGTCTGCCGCGAGATCAACAGGCCGGCGAACGGGTCCTCGCCGTAGAGCACCAGGCGGCGGCGCAACAGGTCTGCCACTTTTTGAGCGAAGGCCGCCGCCGCCGCTCCCATCTCGCTCTTGAGCAGAAACATGGGTTGGAGCGCGATGGCCGCCTGCGCCGTGCGCAGCGGCTGCCGCAACTGGTCCGCCTGGCCCTGCTGAAAGGAGTTCAGCAGCAGCAGCAGATTGACGTCAGAGGTAGCGCGTAGCTTCCCCTCGGCGGCGCTGCCGTACAGCACCACTGAAAGCAGCTCGGGGCCGAAGGCTTTCTGCGCCGCCCCGAGAAAATCTTGCAGAACCCGCTTGACCTCGGGCGGCAGCGCAACAGCGGCCATGGGCGAAGGAGAACTCATAGCACTGCGCAGTGCTGTCTCTCCAGCTTACACCAGAAATGGAAATCCGGGCGGGGACCGCGGGCATCACTGGAAAAGCCAGCGCGGAAGGCATCACCGCCCGCTCTGCCGGTCCAGTTTCCACGCGATCTGGCGCAGCATTCCTTCCAGGACGCGGGCATCGTCGGTCGAGATTTCCAATCGTTCCACCAGCCGCCGGATCTTGAGCCGCTGCGACCGGCGCGTCAGGGGATTGATGTATCCGGCGGCGTCGAGCAGAGCAAGCAGCTTTTCTACCATCCGCTGGGACTGGGCGGCGGTGGCGCGGCCCAGCCGGGGGCGCGCCGGGGCGCGGGGCGCCGAAGCCGGGGCGCGGGCGAGCTCATAGCAGCAGACTGCCACCGCCTGGCCCAGGTTGAGGGACGGGCAGTCCGGGTCAGTCGGTATTGTTAATGTCCACTGGCAGCGGCTCAGGTGCTCGTTCGACAGCCCGAACTTCTCCGAGCCAAACAGCAGCGCGGCCCGCTCGCGCTTCAGATGCGCGCGGAGCAGCGAGGCGGCGCCACCCAGGGTGGAGCCGGGCTGCCGCTTTACTCGCCCTCGCGCGGTCGCCGTCCCGGCCACCAGCGTGCAATCGGCGAGCACCGCATCCAGGTCCGCCGCCAGTTGCGCATTTTGAAGCACGTCGGCCGCTCCCACCGCCGAGCGCGCTTCGCGGAAGGCTGCATCGTAGGGCGCGACCAGCGCCAGGCGGGTGAAGCCGAAGTTTCGCATCGCGCGGGCCGCCGCTCCGATGTTGAGCGGATTGCGCGACTCCACCAGCGCCACGGTGAGATTGTCTTTCCAGCTCACGCTCGCCCGAACCGGCTGAGATTTATTCGCCACGCGGAGTCCTGGGACTCATAGCCCACATAGAAATTCTTGGAATCCCCTGGCAACCATGAGGAGGCCGGCTGCCCGGCGCCGGCCAGGATTCCGGCCATCGCAATAAAAATTGTTCGCAGGCAGCTTTTCCTGCTTGACATCTGGGAATCAATGCTACCATATGAAAATTCTTCGTCAATCTGAGGATTTCGCGGATGCCACAGCGTGTTGTGGTCACCGGGATCGGGGCCGTCAGCCCCAACGGCGTGGGCCGGGAAGCCTTCTGGTCGGCGACTCGATGTGGTGTCAGCGGCGTCAAGCCGATCCGCCTGTTTGACGCTTCCTCGCTCGGCGCGCGAATTGCCGGTGAAGCGAGCGACTTCGATGCGGACGGCTACGTGCGCCCGAAAGATCGAGGGCATGTTTCCCGCGTCGTTCCCTTGTCGTTGGCAGCCGCTGAAGAGGCTTTAACGGACGCGGGCATCGAGCCTCACCGGCTGTCGCAACAACAGTCGCGGCAGTTCTCGGTGCTGGTGGGTTCCGGCGGCGGCAGCCAGGAGTTCACCGAAGAGCAGTACCGCCTTTATTACACTGGCCGGCAGAAGCAAGTCAGCGTCTACACCATTGCCTCGTCAACAATCGGGACCCTGGCCAGCGAGATCTCGATGCGCTTCGGCTTTCGGGGCGCCAGCCACCTGATCTCCACCGGTTGCACCTCTTCGAACGACGCGCTGGGCTATGCCTTCCGGCAAATTCGGTACGGGGCAGCGGAGACGATTCTGGCCGGAGGCGCTGACGCGCCCATCGCCCGGTTGATCGTGCGCGGTTTCCTTCTGATGCGGGTTCTCACGCAGCGATGGAATCACGCCCCGCAACGCGCCTCGCGACCCTTCTCCGGCGATCGGGACGGATTTGTTCTGGGGGAAGGCGCGTGGTTCTTTGTGCTCGAGCCGCTGGAGCTCGCCCGCGCCCGAGGCGCGAAAATCTACGGAGAAATTGCCGGGTACGGCTCTACCTGCGAAGCCTATCATCGCGTTCGGCTGGAGGAGGGCGGCGAAGAACCGGCCCGCGCCATGAGCCTGGCCCTGGAAGAGGCCGGCGTGGAGCCCCGCCAGGTGCAATACGTCAACCTGCACGGCACGGGCACCGAGCTCAACGACCGCATTGAGACCCGCGCGGTTCGACTCTGTTTCGACGGGCACGCTGACCGGTTGGCCGGCTCGGCGCTCAAGTCGCTCATCGGCCATCCGCAGGGCGCCTGCGGGGCCGCCGGCGTGGCGGCTACGCTGCTGGCGATGCGCGACGGCGTGCTGCCCCCGACCATCAATCTGGAAACTCCGGATCCGGACTGCAACCTCGACTATGTGCCCGAGGTCGGGCGCCGGGCGCCGGTGGAAAACGCCGTGGTCAACTGCATCGGTTTCGGAAGCAAGAACTCGGCCCTGGTCCTGAGGAGAGTATGACTCGTCTTTACTTTCCCGAAATCCTGGACGCCGGCGCCGCGGCGCCGGCGGAAATTGCACGGAGCCTGTCGGATTTGCGCCGCATCAATCGGTGGCTGGGGGGGCGGCGGGTGCTGCTCGAAATGCTGGAGAAGGAAGTGCGCCGGGCAAGGCTCACCAGATTCTCCTTTCTGGACGTGGGCGCCGGATCCGGCGACCTGGGCGAAGCGGTGAAGCTTCGCTTTCCCGAGTCTCGAGTGGTGATTTGCGACCTCAAGCCGCAGCACCTGCCGGGGGCCGGCAGTGACTGCGTGGCTGCCTCCGCCGAGGCCCTCCCGTTTAGCGACGCTTCCTTTGATTTCGTCTCTGCTTCGCTGCTGCTGCATCATTTCCGCGACCCGGAGGCGGTTCGCCTGCTGAAGCATTTCGGACGCATCGCCCGCCGCGCCGTGCTGGTGAACGACCTGGAGCGCCACTGGTTCCCTGCCGTGTTCTTTCGGATGTCGGGGCCGGTGTTTGCACGCAGCTACGTAACGCGCCACGACGGCGTCGCCTCGATATTGAAGTCCTTTCTCCCCCATGAACTGGCGGCCATGGCCCTGGCCGCCGGATTCTCCGATATCATCGTGCGCCGCCATCTCCCCTGGTTTCGGATTTCGCTGGTCGCCAGAAACCGCTGGGGCCAGTCCTGCTTGCGCGTCCTGCTGCCGGATGAGAGGCCGTGAGGGAATCGTTTCCCATCGCCGGGGGCGGCCCGGCCGGCGCCGCCGCCGCCCTGGCCATGACGCAGGCCGGACTCCGTCCCCTGCTCTACGAAAAATCTCCGTTCCCGCGGCACAAGGTCTGCGGGGAATTTCTCTCGCCCGAGATCGTGCCGATGCTGGAACAACTCGCCCTGGCCAGCCAATTCCTGGCCCTGGGCCCGGCGCGAGTCACTCATGCCGAGCTGCATTTTTCCAGGGCCTGCCGCCGATTCCGGCTCCCGGAACCGGCCTACGGTTTGAGCCGTTACGCGTTTGACGATCTTTTGCTGCGGTCGGCGATCGAGCGGGGGACCGAGTTGCGCCGCGAAGCGGTGGAAGAGTCGTCCGGGGCCGGCGTGTGCGCCCGGGGACGGAAGCCTGTTTCGCGCCGGGGCGCCCGGATCTTTGGCTTCAAGGCTCACTTTTCGGGCCCCCCGAATGACGCCGTCGAGCTTTACTTTTTCCCTGGAGGGTATTGCGGCCTGGCCCCCATCGAAGGCGGCGGCACAAACCTTTGCGGTCTGGTAACGGAAGATCTGTTGCAACCCCGCCGGTTCCTCATGGAGGCTGTGTTTGAAACCATTCCCCGGTTGAAGGAACGGGTCAAGGCCCTCGAGCGCTCCACGCGGTGGCATTTCACCGGACCCCTGCAGATGGGACCGCCGGCGACCGCCTCCGGTGACTGGCTGCCAGCAGGCGATGCCGCCTGTTTCCTCGATCCGTTCACCGGCAGCGGGATTCTGGCGGCGGTTCAAACAGGAGCCTGGGCCGGTGCGGCTGCCATTCGGGCGGCGCAAGGGGAAAGCTGGCCGCGTTGCCGCGATTGGCATCGCCGCCTATGCCGATCGTTTTACCGCCGGCAATTGAGCGCGGCCGGAATCCTGCGCCGGCTCCTCGATCTAGGTATTTCGGATTGGTTCGCCAGTCTGCTGCCCGGACCGCTGCTGTTTCGCCTCACCCGCCCCAGCTAGATTTCCAAGGTTTCGATCATCGCGCTGATCTCGCGCTCCAGGTCCGCTTTGCGTCTCTGCTGCTCGGCCTGGCGGTCGCGCAGGCCGGCCAGTTGGACTTCCTGGGCCGCCAGCCGCTGCGCGTAGGCCTGCACCTGCTGCTGCTGGCCGCTGACGTGGTTCAGGCTGTTGATGTTCGCGCGCAGCCGCTCCTGGTCGCGGTACAGATCCTGGATCTGCTTCTCCACCCGCTGCAGATCGCCGTCGGCCGAGGCCAGTTGCTGCTTGAGCACGGCCAGGGGTTCCAGTTTCTTGCGGGCGGCTTCGTCCAGGTTCCGGTCGCGCACGTAGGTGAAAAGCACGTCGGGGGTGAGGTTGGTGATGGAGATCGAGTTTTCGAGCACCCGCTCCTCGACCAGCGGGAATTTCTCCGTCGCCCCGGCGGCGAGCTTTACTTCGAAGCGGTAGGCGCGGGCGGTCGTCTCGGCGGGTTTCATGGCGACCAACTTGTATTCGGGTCTCACCGGCGCTTCCACCACCAGGGTTTTGGCGCGCGAATCCACATTTCGGATGGTGAAGGTCTTGATTTCTTTGTGCGCGCTGCGGGTGATGAGCACGCCCCTTCGAAATCGAAAATCCCGCAGCAGGTTGCTCCGCGAATCCAATGCGGTCGTGACTCGGGTTCCCAAATCGACCGCGTAGCTGATGAGGCGTTTGTCGCCGGTCTTGAGGGTTTCCATCAACGACTCGCCCGCGTAAGCGCCGGCGTCGATGACCGTGATGGCGCCCCCGTCCAGGGTCTTGCCGCTCGAATTGGAGATCTCAACGGCCGAGAGCGGATGCTGCGATCCATGCGACTCGGAGTAGATCAGCAGCCGGCGGGCGTCGATGCGCTGCTGGAGAAAGGGCAGCATGGCCGACTCGTTCTTTCGGATGGTGACCGGCTGGTCGATGCGGTACTCGAACAGATCGCCGAGCTCCCGGCCCTCGGCCTGTTGAGCGAGCGAGGAAGCGAAATTGAGGCGGCCATCTTCGAGAGCGCCCGCGCTCCGGTAGTCGCGCTGGCCGGGGGGCGCGCCGGCCTCCTGCTTCGGCGCGGCGGGGAGGCGCAGAGCGCCAACCAATCGATTCTGAAGCAGATCCGCTTCTTCTCTTTCCTTGCCGCGGAGCTCGATGGCTCCCCCATGCACGATCGGACGCTGGGCCTGCTCGCCGGGAAGCTCGGCAAAGGGCCGCAGGACGTGGCGCGGCTCATAGAGCCGGCTGACGAAGGAGACCGGCAGCCCCGAAACCAGGGCCAGCGAGATGCGCGACCAGTCTTCGCCGGTCGTGTTGTCCACAATCGCCCAGCCTTCCATGAGAGGTTGGGGATTGGAATCCATCACCAGCCGGTAGCTTGACTTCCAGGAAGGCGTCGGGATCACATAGTTGGCGATCAGGTCGCGCGCCCCGGTCCCGGAGGACTCGATGATCACCCCGCGCCTCTCCCGATTGCGGGACTGGCTTAACGCTGCCAGGTAGTCCTGGAATTGCGCTGGCAAGCGGGGATCGAGGAATCGGATGGCCGAGGCGGCCAGAATGTCGACCTGGCGAAGATCGCCGGAATCAAGCAGCAGGATGAGTTCCTGCTTCTCCTGCTGGCGTTCGGAGGTCCCGGTCAGCCGGGCGCTGACAATCGAGCCTTCCAGCCGGTCGGCGCCGAAGCGCAGCTCGAGCCTTGTGCCTCTCAACTGGGCAAGAATCGCAGCCAGAGACTGACTGTCCCCCAGCTTGAAAGGGAATTCCTGAAGCTTTTGTTCGACCGGCTCGCTGGAATCGTAGCGGACGCCGGAGACCCGGCCCCCGCCGCGCTCCTCGATGGTCAGCGATTTCAGCAAATCGTTCATCTCGGCGGCCTTGAATTCCAGGCGCGCCGCTTCCCCGGCCGGCACCCGGCCCGCGCGCTCGAAGAAACCGATGCCGTGCTTGTATAAGACAACCTTGCGGACGGGCAGCTCGGCGGCCGGCAAGGCGGGGACGCCCAGCAACGAGGCCAGGAAATAAGCAAAGATCTTACGCCACATGCACTCCTCCTCAGGGGATTGTCCCCTCACCAGTATGAACGACCGGGGGGGGAAAATTTGCAGACTTTTTCCCGGATGACGGAGGAGGTAAAAATCGGTTATAATTTTCTTTTAACATGCAGAAAATCGCCGCAATTTTCCTGATAATCGGCTTGCTTTCCGTGTGGGCCGGCTACTATGCGTACTTTGCATCGCGCCGCAAGAGCTGAACCCGCCGGCTCGGCCGCCAGGTTGCGATATGGCCCTGTTCAAGACCCGCAGCGCCGCCGTCTACGGCATCGATGCACACGTGATCGATGTAGAAGTAGACATGTATCCCGGTTCGGCGAAGGACTTCGTCACCGTCGGGCTGCCCGACATCGCAGTCCGCGAGAGCCGGGAACGAATCAAGTCTTCACTGATTAATTGCGGTTTCGGCTACCCCAACAAGTCGGTGACCATCAACCTGGCCCCGGCCAACGTGCGCAAGGAGGGGGCGGGGTTCGATCTGCCCATGGCGGTGGGAATTTTAGGGGCCATGGGCACGCTCGGCCCGCAGAGTCTGGAAAACTGTCTGTTGGTAGGAGAGTTGTCGCTCGATGGCGGATTGCGGCCCATCCGCGGGGCGCTCTCGATCGCCGTATGCGCCCGCCAGAAAGGCATTCGCCATCTTGTGTTGCCCCAAGAAAATGGCCGGGAGGCGGCGGTGGTTGAGGGCATCACGGTGCACGGTCTGAAGAGCCTGACCGAAGTGGTGGCTCGGCTGGGTCAATGGGAGAATTTCCCTTCCACCGCCCATTCGGCAAGTGCGGAGATCGCTCCGGCGGCCGCCGGCCTGGATTTCCGGGAAGTGAAGGGACAGCAGGCGGCCAAGCGGGCTCTGGAGGTGGCCGCTGCCGGGGCGCACAACCTCCTGATGATCGGGCCGCCGGGGTCAGGGAAGACGATGCTGGCCAGGCGGCTGGCCGGCATTCTTCCCCCGCTGACGTTTACTGAGGCCATCGAAACCACCAAGGTTCACAGCGTGGCCGGTGTTCTGGGCCACGACGACGGAATCCTTCAGGGGCGACCGTTCCGCGCGCCCCACCACACGATCTCTGACGCTGGGCTGGTTGGCGGCGGCGCCGGCGTGGCCAGGCCCGGGGAGGTGAGCCTGGCCCATAACGGGGTGTTGTTTCTGGACGAGTTGCCCGAGTTCCCCCGCAACACGCTGGAAGTGCTCCGCCAGCCCCTGGAGGAAGGCAGCGTCACCATCGCTCGCGCCAACATGACCCTCTCCTTCCCCGCGCGATTCATGCTGGTGGCGGCCATGAACCCCTGTCCGTGCGGCTACTACGGCGACACGCAGCGCGAATGCCGCTGCACCCCGCCTCTCATCCAGCGCTACCTGGGCAAAATATCAGGACCCCTGCTCGATCGCATCGACATTCACATCGAGGTGCCGGCGGTGAGGTACAAAGATATGCGCGTCGAGGGGGCGGCGGAGGAGTCCGCCAGCATCCGGGCGCGGGTCGACAGAGCCCGGCAGATCCAGAAGGCCCGCGGTCACTACAACGCCCAATTGCCCACCCGCCTGCTCCGCAACTACTGCCGGCTGGAGGAGGCCGGCGAGCGGATGCTGGAGCTGGCCGTCCAGCGCATGGGGCTGTCGGCCCGCGCCCACGACCGCGTGCTGAAGCTGGCCCGCACAATCGCCGACCTGGGCGAATCGGAAAACATTGCCGGCAAGCACTTGGCCGAAGCGGTGCAGTACCGGAGTCTGGATCGAAACTACTGGAGTTAGCCCAGGCCCAGCGCGCCTCGAACTGATACCCAAGCAGGCCGGTCCGGGTCGCCTCCGCAACAGCGGCTTGAAGAATCTTGATCGCTTCCTACATCGGACAAGCGAGCCTCAAGCAATCGACGAGGGTAAAACCGCTCTATTCAGAGAACCTCGGACCCAGCAAACGCCGGCGTGCGCCCGCCACTACCCGGTAAACATATACGTTCGAAACGTGTCCAGACTGGGGAGCCACCCCAGGATTTCGCTCTTGTGCTACTTGAACCTGTCGCGCCCGTCGGCGCAAGAGGGCATTTTTTGTCGCCGGTCAGTTTGAAGCTGACCAGAGCCGCCTGTTGACACGGCTCATCCTCGGCGGGCGAGGAGGTAAAGAGTAACCGGACGCGTTCCTTGCTCAAGAACCTGAAAGCCGGCTTCCTGGAGGCGTTCGGTCCACCAGGCCGGGCCCCGAGTGCCGGCGTGCAGGAGCAGCGGTCCGAAGCAGAATTGAACCCACGGCTCTTTGGCGATCACCATCAGCAGAAAGTCACCCCCGGGTTTCAGCACCCGCGCGGCTTCGGCGAGAGACTGATTAACCCCCCCGCGATTCAGGTGATCGATCGCGTACGAGCTGACGATGGCATCGAACGCGGCCGGTTCGAATGGAAGATTGCGCATGTCACCGGCCTTGATCATCGCACGCTGCTCCACGCCCGCGGCTTTCAAGTTCGTGAACAGCCTCTGCTGCGGACTCTCGCTCCGTCCGAAGTGCTTCTCAAAGGAATCGCCGAATAGGTCCAGCGCGACCAGAGTCGCTTGCGGACGAGCCTGTAGGACCATGATGGACGACCTGCCGGTGCCCGCCCCCATATCGAGTACTCGTCCCGTACCCAAATGGAGAAAGCTTTGCGTGGGCAATGAAGGTCGCCCGTTGATGTCGATGACGAAGCGCACAACCAGGAACGCAGCGGTTGACCAGAGAGCTACAATGCCCACTAAGAGCATCGGCCACCTGGACCATTTGCGCGCGTATCCGAGGAGCAATAGCGAGACGGTGGGGGCGGCTAGGAGGAGGTGGCCATAGCTCAGCCACCACGGATATCCGAAGTCGAGTTGGGATGTTGGCATCGATTCATTGTAGCGAAGCTGCTGTCGCGCCGGATTCAAGAATCGACTGGCCGAGGCGGTGCAGTACCAGAGTCTGGCCCGCCCGTACTGGGCTTGGGATGCTCGTGGCCACTCGCCCTCAGGCTGCGTTCAACTGCCCGAGGATTCGAAAAGGTATATGCTGGAGTCGAGGTTACTGGCATGAATCGAAGAAACTTCGTTCTGGGAACGGCAGCGGCGGCCTCCGCCGCAGCCCAGCAGCCGCACCAACCGGTTACAGGCGGCAGTAGCCCGGTCCGCGAGAGCCCCCTCCGGGCCGGGTACATCGGAAGCGACTACTACGACGATAAAGAACGTCGCGAGCTCGAAGACGTGCTCGAGACAAAGCGACCTTTCCGCTGGTACGGCCCGGGCTCCGAGCCGCCGATGAAAGTGCTGGCATTCGAGCGAGAGTTCGCCGCCCGCATGCAGACGCGATTCGCACTAGCGGTCACCTCCGGCACCGCCGCCCTGAACACGGCCGTGGCGGCACTCGAAATCGGCCCGGGCGATGAAATGATCCTGCCCGCCTGGACCTGGCACTCCTGTTACAACGCCATTGTCCTGGCCGGCGCTCTGCCAGTTTTTGCCGAGATCGACGAATCCTTCAACATCGATCCGGCCGACCTGGAGCGGAAGATCACGCCGCAGACCAAGGCGGTGATGGCGGTTCATCTCCAGGGCAACCCTTGCGACCTGGATGCCGTGCTCGCAGTCGCCCGCTCGCGCCGCATCAAGGTAATCGAGGACTGCGCCCAGAGCGTGGGCGCCAGCTACAAGGGACGCCCTGTCGGCTCGCTCGGCGACATCGGCATCTACAGCTTGCAACTCAACAAGACCATCACCGCCGGTGAGGGCGGCGCCGTCGTGACCAATGACCCGGTCCTTTTCGAGCGCGCCTCGCGCTTCCACGACCTCGGAAGCTTCCGGCCTCCGCATCAAAAGGCTGTGGGCCGCTCGCAAGTCGAGGGTTTCCCGGGCAGCCAGTTCCGTATGAGCGAGTTTACCGGCGGCGTCCTACTCGCCCAACTCCGCAAGCTGGATGGGATCGTCGCGGCGCTGCGTGCGAATTCCGGCCGCGTTTACGAAGGCATTGGTGACCTTCCCGGAGCGCGGCTGCGGCGCCTTCCCGACCCGAAAGGGGAGCTAGGAACGGCCGTGTTTCTGGGATTTGAAAGCAAAGAGAAACGCGATCATTACCTCGCGGCCATGAAGGCGGAGAATGTGCCAGCGTCGCCGCCCGGCGGTTCGGTCATTCTCCCCACCGTCCCGCACGTGGAGCACAAGCGGACTATCCACCCGGCCTGGCCGTCGTTCACGTCCGAACGCGGGCGGTCCATCCGCTACGGCGCGGCGTGCTGCCCGCGGACCATTGATATACTCAGCCGCTTCGCCGGCGTTTCGCTGCACCCCAGATTCACCAAGCGCGACACGGACGACATCGTCACCGCCATCCGCAAGGTGTACCCTGTTGTCAGGCGAGCGTGAGCCATGCCGCCTCTTTCCGCGCACCCCTCCTTTCATCCAGCGCATGGGGCTGTCGGCCCGCGCCCACGACCGCGTGCTGAAGCTGGCCTGCACGATCGCCGACCTGGGCGAATCGGAAAACATTGCCGGCAAGCACCTGGCCGAAGCGGTGCAGTAACGGAGTTTGGATCGAAACTTTTGGAGTTAGGCCCTGTGACGAAATAACGTGTCCAGTTCTGGGTTTGTGGCGCAGACACTTTGTCTGCCGCGCCGACACTCGTGTCGGCGCTTCGTCGGCGCGTGGACACCGAAAAATCCGCGTCGGCACGAGTGCCGACGCGGCAGGCTGAAGCCTACGCCACCTCGTGGGATGACATCTCCCGGTGGCATGGTTATTCCGTCACAGGCCCTTAGGGGAGCCGGATGCTGAAGAATCGAAACTTCGGTAACCGATTGCAGTAGCGGAGTTTAGTGTGGGCCGAAAGAAGGATTCCGCGGAAAGGGGCAAAAGAGGCGTTTTGTATCAGTGAAGTGCGATAGAGTGACTGATACATGCTAAAGCTCCTGCTCCGTTGCGCCCTCTGATCAGCACCCTCCAGCTTCGACGGCGCTCCCTGGAATCGAAACTCCCCCAGCCGCGGACCCTGTTGGCGGCTTCTCTGATCGAGCGCTATCTCGGGAGCGGAACGAAGCGGCGGTCTTCGCCTGCCTACTATCTGTCCCGTTTGGTGCAGGGACGGAGCAAGCTGACCTACGTCAAGAAGGAAGCATTAACGACCGTGCGGCAGCAATGTGACGCTCACCGGAGCTTCCAACAACTGCTGGCTCAGTGGCGGCAACTGACGGCGGAACTGGACCGATTGTGGGAGCAATTGCAGCAGCCGCAGTCGGCGTGAGGGGCGCAGCCAGCCAAAACAGTTTTGCTCGTTCTTGTTCGATTTCGCTGCACATTTGGCCGCGTCGGCCTCACAACAGGCTGGATGACAGCGGCCCGAAATACTTCCCCGTCTGGCCCCGATGGCGCGCCCAGCTTCCGCATCTGGCACAAAGACCGTGCCCCAGTCGAGCAGGACATTGTGGAAGGCCGTCCTTTCCGCGTGCTGGAAAGTGAGCGTGGCCGCTACGACGCGATGCTGGATTTCGAGCTGCAGAGCGAACTGTGGGGCTGTCAAGAAATAATCTGTGCGTCAGTGTGTGGTGCTCTCGTCCAAGCGCGACGTGGCGCAGGCTTCAGCCTGCCGGGTCGAGACTCGTCTCGACCCCTGCGGACGCTGAA
>Ga0247727_10014788_pt1 | contig 12906 bp, 11 predicted proteins | sample WisWelCaveWW1625_FD_202498 | JGI IMG/M metagenome (GOLD analysis project Ga0247727, IMG submission 202498) | Biofilm microbial communities from Wishing Well Cave, Virginia, United States - WW16-25 | ecosystem: Environmental > Aquatic > Deep subsurface > Groundwater > Cave microbial mat | place...
TCTTTCCAAGAACGGAGCGTTCGCCCCGGAATCAGATTTCATCATCCCGCTCGTTTCTTTGAAATGGTTAATGTTACGAGCGGGATCATCCCAAATCTTCTAGGCTTCTTTGACGACCATCTTGCGAGCTGGCTGCCAATTGACAACCGCCAGGCTGGCAACGATCAGAACAGTGCCGACCAGCAACTGCCATGAAAGATGTTCGTTGAGGAAGATCACGCCAAGAATGACTCCACCGACAGGAAAGAGATAGGTCACTAGTGACGCGCGTGTAGGACCCACCTCGTGGATCAGATACCAGAGCATGATCACTGCCAGTCCTGAGCCAAGAATGCCCAACCATAAAATAGCGATCCATGTTATGGGTAAGGATGGAAACTCAAACGGCCTTTCCGTGAGCGGACCAACGATCCACATAAAGATCGTGGATGTGATGAGCAGCATCGCGCCGCGTACCGCGCCTTGAACGTGCTGGGTAAGTTTTCGCCCATAGACTGCGCTCCCTGCGTAAAAGAGGGAGGCAAGAATCACCGCTGCCTGTCCGATTACCGAATTTTGTGCGCCTGCCGTAAGGTCTTTGCTAAGAAGGACAACCACTCCTGCAAAGCCTATCAGCAAACCCAGGACTTTTTGGATGGTCATCTTATCATCCTGCAATAGGAAGTGAGCGATGAGGATGGTGAATAACGGAGTGGTGGCATTGAGGATGGAAGCAACAGCTGAGTCAATCGTCAGTTCGCCCCAGGAGATGAAGAAGATGGGGATTGCCAGGCTTGTAGGACCCAGGACGGCAAAGATACTCCAGGTCTTCCAATCACGCGGCCATTCCACTTTTTGGTAGATTCCAATCGTAACTGCCGTAATCGCGCCGAATAACATGCGAAAAGCGACCAGCGCCATGGGTCCGATTTCCTGTATGCCGATCTTGATCCACAGGAAGGACGAGCTCCAGATTGCGCCGAGAAGGATAAAAACGATCCAGTGTTTGGGTTTCAAAGTTTGCTCCTCTGTTGTCGTGGTGAACAACAAGGTTTCGACGGAGTGCGGCTTCAAAATATTACGCCATCACCGCGCCTTCCATCTTCAGTAGCCATTCCTTTGTTTTCAACCCCTCTCCGCCACCATAGCCATGTAATTTTCCGTGCTTGGGTTTCAAAGATGTCTCCTGGTTGAAAACCAGAGGCGTTTAGTCTATCATATTTGACGTATAATATTAAAGTCCACAAGTTGCGCTGCTTTGTAATCAATGGAAGGTTTTATGGCCAAGGAAACAACCCGGCCGTTGAAAGTGTTTCTCTGTCATGCCTCGGGGGATAAGCCTGCTGTACGTGACCTGTATAAACGCTTGATTACAGAGGGAGTGGATGCCTGGCTGGATCAGGAGAAACTATTGCCTGGGCAGAATTGGAGGGTGGAGATTCCTCGAGCGGTCCGAGAAGCGGATGTGGTCGTTATTTGTTTGTCAAATAAATCGATAACCAAAGAGGGATATATTCAGAAAGAGATCAAATTTGCATTGGATAGTGCAGATGAAAAACCAGAAGGCGCGATTTTCCTCATCCCGGCCCGATTAGAAGATTGCGTAGTGCCAGAGCAGTTGAGTCGCTGGCAGTGGGTGGATTTGCATGAAGAAAACGGGTTTGTAAAGTTGTTGCACTCGTTGAAGTTGCGCGCCGACAAAGTGGGTGCCACGATCGAGCCTTTGCCATACAGGGACGAAGATAAGGAAATTGAAAGCAGGGTGGATCAACTTTACACGGAAGGATTGGCTGCTTTTTGGGTGGAGGACTGGGACCGAGCGTGTCAGCGATTTCAGACAATCCTGCGTGAGCAGCCAAGCCATAAAAACGCTGCTGAAAAACTGGCAGAGGCGGAACGACAACGAAACCTGGTGAAGCTATATGCTCAGGCAACAGCGGCATACAAATCAGAGGATTGGCAGACCGCCATTAAAGCCCTGGAGGAATTGCTGGGAAAGTCTGGAGATTATAAAGATACTGTTCAACTACTTAAGGATGCTAAAAAACAAAGGCAGCTCAGGGAACTTTATACAGAGGCGAAAAGATTGCACGCTGCGCAGAAGTGGCAGGCGGTCATCAGAGTCTTTGATCAAATTGCTGGAATTGACTCAGTTTATCCTGATCCTGATGGTTTATTACCTTCCGCACAACAAGAAGCTGCTGAACTCAAGCGACTTGCTGACTTGAATATCCTATATAGTCAGGGTGTTCATAAAATGGATGCGGGGGAGTGGTATGAGGCCCGCGGCCTGCTGGAGCAAGTTCATAAAGCGCAAACAGGCTTTCTTGATACAGAACGCCTGCTGAGAAAAATAGAACATGAAATCCTGAGAATTGAAGAAGGACGCAAGCGCAACGCACAGGTGCAGACGCTCTATGAACAGGCTCGTAAAATGACACGGGCGGGTCAGTGGAGTAAGGCTTTGGCGCAGATGGAAGAAATCCATAAACTCGACAACCAGTTCGTGGACAGCGATGGCCTCATGGAAAGATCAAAAGCCGAGCTGGAGCGTGAAGAGCAGGAAGCTCAACAGCGACGGGAACTTGCGGCGCTCTATGCCGAGGCAGTGAGCTTGCTTGAAGCAAAGAAATATCAGGAAGCGCTGGAAAAATGGAATGCGATCCAGGCAATTGATCCGAAATACAAGGATAGCTTTGGGGTAAAGAAAACAGCCAGAAGAAAATTAGACGAACTATCGCGGCCTGAGGCGGTTGGACGACGGCGATTAAAAATAATAAGCGATTGGATCAGACTGGAAGCCAATATACCAGCCGATCGCGAAGTACTTACTGAAAAGTTGCTTTTGCTTTCGTTCGCTGCTGTTGCAATTATTGTCACGTTGTATTATCCGCTTCAGGAGTTGTTGCATATTTCGGAATCGAGCCTTGTGGCAAGGTTCTTGACATATTCATTTCTGGGCGGGCTGTACGGAACGGTTGTGGCTTTTGCACTGAACAAGACAATTTATAACTGGAGTTTAAAGCAGTCATATGCTGTGATTGTTGGTTGGGCACTTGCACAGAGTATTCCTTGGATAGTGCGGCAATACATTAATGTAGATTTTACAACCATTTATGCCTTGATTGCTGGCATCTCCACAGCGGTCGCAATAAAATGGGCAAAACCTGACACACATCTGATTGATCTGATCCTCATTTTTACAGGTTGGATACTAGCATGGAAAGGTGGAGGTACTTTGGGGGTTCATCTCTTAAGTGTTTTCGGTACGGGATATATATGGGCTATTGCAGATCCGCTTGCAATTCTGCTCGGGTTATTATTCACATTTGGAATGCAGGTCGAAGGATCTTGGATGGTTTTAAGAACAGCATTATTCGGTGCTCTTGGCTTTGCAATTGGAAACTATATTGACGACCGTTTTATCGTTTTATCGTCGCTTCCGATGGAATTTGCTGTTCCCATATCGATAACGCTGTGGGGATTGATCGGAGGTGCAATCCTCGAAGCACCTTCTCGTAATGCTCGTCAAATACTTTTCACGGCGGGGATATGTGGTATTGGTTTGCTTGCGGGTTACTATACAGCTTTAGTTGCAATCCCTGCATTTGCAGGTCAACCTTATCTGGCCACGTTCCCGGAACAGTATCACGTAATACGCAATGCCATCTGGGGTCTTGGGCTGGGGCTGGCATTTGGCTCGTTGGTCCGCCGGGCTTCAGCGATCGGAGTATTGGGTGTTCTTGGAGCTGGAATATATATGGTTACTCATGTGTTGTACATAGGGTTTCTTGATATTTCCAGTGTTTGGGGAGCCATTTTACGCGGGGCGCTTATTGGACTGGTGCTTGGGTATGGATATGGTTATATGCGCAAAGCGGAGCCATTACAAAGCAAGCCGCGCCTTGTAACAACAAAGCCGGTTTGGATAGGGATTGTTGGTTCTCTGATAATTATATTGACAATCATTGTTTTCAGAAACCCAACGATGTACGATGACTTCAACAATCCTCTATATAATGGAAAATTCAACATTGCTTTGTGGAATTATGAAGGGGATACATCTTCCGGGGAAATCATCCAGGAAAATGGCTCATTAACCCTTGGTGCAAATGGTTATAATCATCTTGTTGCGCTAAACTCAAGTCAATCGTACAAACCCACTTATCCAATGTTTGTCGAGAGCGAAGTAATGTTAGACCCGGCAACAGCCAAAGGTGCAGTTATATCGATAGGGTTTGTTGCGTCGGACGGCTATTCCCTCTGTGGTATCTGGGCAGGTTTAGCAGGCATAGACACGCAAACGATTTCCTGTTGGAGTGTGTATTTTGGGGTTGCGCAAACAGACTATGATGTAAGAATTACCCCCGGAACATGGCATCTTTTAAGGATTGAACTATATCCAGATACAATGACTTTTGCTTATGTGGTAGATGGTAAAGAAGTTGGTTCGTACGTTCCCCGAAATCCAGATAAGTTGAAAAATTTAAGTTATAGTCATTCGTTACAGCTATGGACCGGAGAATTATCCGCTCCAAGCGCCACTGGATATGTTGATTATGTCAGAAGCGGGTTATCCTCCTATCTTTGGGACTTTGACAATAGCACCCAAGGTTGGGGTGACGATCTTTGTTGTAATATCAGTATTCCCGAGGCCATGAATGGCTCTCTTACGTTCAAATCAACGGGAGCCGATCCTTATATTCATTCCCCTGTTTCCCTCCATATTTCCGCGGCTGCCACACCCGTCATCACGGTGCGCATGCGCATCATAAATGGACAAGGTTCCTTTGGATCAATCTTGTTTTTGACCAACCAGAACAGCGATTGGGGCGCAGCACCGAGCGTCTCATTCCCTATCACGAACGACGGCACGTTTCATTCCTACAATATCCTTATGTCGAAAAGCCCAGCTTGGCAAGGCGTGATTACTCAATTACGACTCGATCCGATTGAGGATGGAGCCGTTAATGCGCAGATCGAAGTTGATTACATCTCAGTGCACGCGCCGTAATGTTGAGATGTAACTCCTGATAAATACAAAACTGCGCCTGTATTTTCTCACGTCATCACCGCGCCTTCCATTTTCAACAGCCATTCTTTTGTCTTCAATCCCTCTCCACCGCCGTAGCCGTGCAGTTTTCCGTCCGTTCCGATGACGCGGTGGCAGGGAATTACCAGCGGCATGGGGTTTGTCGCGTTGGCGCGTCCGATGGCGCGTGAGGCGTTGGGTCTGCCGAGTTGGACGGCTATATCATGATATGTCCGTGTTTCGCTATACGGGATTCTAAAGATCGCTTGCAAAGCTTCCCGTTGAAACGGACGGAATAAAGTCCAGTCAATGGGAATTGTAAAGGCATGGCGTCTGCCTTCAAGATATTCACGAAGTTCCTTTGTATACGGAGCCATCAATCTCGTATTTGGCAGAATGGGTCGCTTGAGACGCTGGAGGTAAGAATCAAATTCGGGCTGAGACTCCGCCCATTCAACGGCGACCAGGCCAAAGTCTGAGGCGGCGAGGCGCAGGTCTCCAAGAGGAGAATTATTTAGTTCGCCTATGTAAATGGGATTTGGGGCTTGCATACTCGTCTCCGTGCGTCTATAAAAAATCACCACCGAGAAGCGTCTCGATGGTGAGATTATAGTGTATTTATTCTGCTTCATCGTAGTCTTCGCGAAACACCCTGGAATGGCAGACTCCGATGAGCAGTGTATTCGTAATTCATCACTCCAGCCTTTGTCCAAATCCCTGCTTTTCATTTATCTGGTAAAATCCCGCCTCATTTTGTTCGGAGGCAATACGCTTTTCATGGAATTGGAACACAATACTATCGATATGAACGGGATCAGCCTGCACGTTGTACAGGCGGGACCCAAAAGCGGGACCCCGGTCTTGCTCCTGCACGGGTTTCCTGAATTCTGGTATGGGTGGCGGAAACAGATCCCTGCATTGGTGGAGGCGGGTTGCAGGGTCATCATCCCTGACCAGCGCGGGTATAACCTGAGTGATAAACCGCGAGGCACGAAAGCCTATACCATGCGCGAACTGGTCAATGATGTGACTGGGTTGATCGACGCGTTGGATTATGAAAAGGTTAATTTGGTGGGTCATGATTGGGGTGCAGCGGTTGCATGGATGCTGGCGATTTGGCATCCTGAACGGCTGCACCGGTTGGGTATCCTCAATGTGCCGCATCCTGCCGTGATGAGGCGCTTCCTGCTGCGTGACCTGGAACAAATCCGCCGCTCCTGGCACATCTTTTTCTTTCAATTGCCGTGGCTGCCTGAAGCGGGGATGCGCGCCGATGACTGGCGCGGCGCATCTCGCGCTATGCGCGGCAGTGGCAGGATCCATACTTTTACAAATGAAGATATTGAGAAATATAAGGAAGCCTGGTCGCAGCCCGGCGCGCTAACCGCCATGATCAATTGGTATCGCGCCGCGGCGCGATACCAAACACAGATGCCGAAAGACCCACGCGTGAAAATCCCTACCTTGATGATGTGGGGAGTGAAGGACGTGGCGCTCAGTCACCGCATGGCGCGCCCAAGTATGGATTATTGCGATGAAGGCAATCTGATCCTGTTCCCGGATGCCACGCATTGGGTCCAACTCGATGCGGCTGATGAAGTGAATCATTATCTGGTTGATTTTCTGCTGGATAAGATAAACACACAACCCATCCGTTGATCGTTCCGAATCCGGTCCATCCCGCCCAATAGTCTATTGCAGTTGGCGGGTCTTTGGCGTAAGATAGGCGATATAGAATTTCTCGCAGAGAGCAGTGATTAAGAGGAGACCTATGAAATATCAACCCATCTTTGCCAGCCTGTTCTTGATTCTGACCATGCTTGCCTGTAATCTTCCATCAAATGTGCCTGTAACACCCACCGCAACGGTCCTTCTTGCAACGGATACCCCTGTCCAGCCATCTGCGACACCCATTCCATCCAACACACCGCCTCCCACAAATACGCCGCTCCCGACTCTAACCTTCACACCAACGGTTCCCGTGGCATCGCCAAAGGATGTTGCGGTGAACTGCCGCTTCGGGCCAGGGACGGCATGGGTCGTTACCAGCGCATTGAACCCCGGGCAAACTTCGCAGATCGTGGGCAAGACCGGGGATGGAGGCTGGTGGTTCATCGTTGACCCGTTCAGTTCAGGCAGGAATTGCTGGGTTGCTTCATCTGTGACCATTACCGCCGGGAACCTGGCGGCGATACCGATCGTCGAAACGCCGAAGGCTTCGGTGGTCAACGTGTCTGTGAAAGTGGACCCAACCACCATCGGTGTGGCGGGTTGTATTGGTCCCATTTCGCCTATCAAGATCAGGGGCACAATCGAAGTGAACGGACCTGCCACTGTCAAATGGTATTTCGAGACCCAACAAGGCGGCGCGATGTCCACACAAACCACGGACTTTGAAGCCTTTGGTTCAAAGGATGTTTCAGTCGATTACACTCCTCCGCTCACGGCGGGGAATTACTGGGTCAGGCTGATCGTTACCAGCCCAAACAGTATTCAGGGTGAAGTGAGATATAAGATTGAGTGTTAACAAATAAGTGGACTCTTCTGCGCGGATTGGTCGTTCAAGGCTACCGGGTTGCATCGGGACCTTCAAAAGATTATCCCTACGGCGCGTTGGACAGGCAGAGACCCATCTTCCAGTCACGCGGACTCGACCTCAGCAACTGCTTCAACGGCACGCTGAATATAGACATTCAGCCGCGTACTTTCAAATTGATCAGACCAGAATTCACCTTCCAAAACGTTGAATGGACGGACCTGCATCCTCCCGAACATTTTTCGTTCTCGCGGTGCAAGGTTATTTACCAGGCTGGTGATTATGAGGGCTGGGTCTATTATCCCCACCCCGAGACGAAACTACGTCACTTCCAAAACCCATCGTTATTGGAAGTGATCGCGGCCCAAATCCCGGGAATTTTATACGGGGATCGTGTTGACGTGTTGGTGAATCCTGAAGAGGTCGTTGTGATGGATGGAACTATTTAATGGAATCGAATGAGGAACTTGTGAACCGGAATCGATTGATTGCAGGGGCAGCCATTCTCACGGCTCTCGTTGTTCTTGTTATATTTGGATTGATAAGATCGAAATCCAGGCAGCCGCAGGCAAACCAAAGATCGCCTGTGTCGCAGCTGGCATATTGCAGTTCGAATGCTGTCAGGCCCTGTATTGTGTCCTTCAGCCTGGACTCAGATGGAAATATGCTGGTCAACATCCTCACCCCCGGTGCTTCCTTCCCTGATTTCTATCTAAAAATCACGCGGATCGAGAGCAGCGATGAGAGTATATACGAGTGTCAAAAAGTTAAGGGGTTTTCAACAAGTGTATATTGCATCGGCGAGAAAATGTCCATCGGAGAGGATCTGCAGTTTATGATCATTTCAAGAAAAGATGACTCCCTTCTCGCAGAGGGACGTTTTGCCATCATTGGTCTGGCGCTTCCGACACCGGAATTTGCAATATCAACCTCAGGCACTGAGCCAGGCGCCTCTCCGACCCAGGGCATTTTCCCTGTGACACCCACGCCTGTTCAAGCCACCCCCAGTCCATCATATCCCAATCCGGGGTATCCAAATCCGTCCTATCCCAAACCATCCTACCCATGAGTAATTCATGAATGTTCTACCGGATGGTTTATCTGTCCTGGCAGATCATTGGCGTCTTGTATCTGGCATACTGGTGATCGTGCTCCTGAGCCAGTTTCTGGTCTACTCAGCCATAAAATTGATTTTCGGCAGCGGGTTGACTTCAGGTGAATATTATTCGCTTGCGATCTCCGGGTGGATGCTGCCGGCTTCATTTCTATCCCTGCTCTGGTTCCTGTGGGAAACGATTCGGGCGCCGCTGTTTTTTACCCTTGTTATAAGCATCATTGTCTTTGTGGTGATGCTTTTTTTCCGAATCGAAAAGGGAGTCGCGCCGGATCCAAAAGCAGTAGCGCTGGGATTGCTTTTCTTGTTTTGTATATCCGTCATTCTTCGACTCGCCTTCGTTTCCAAGGCATTGATCCCGTTCTACTTCGACTCAGCCCAGCACTACCTGACCATAAAAAATTTGGTCGAAGGGACTGGCGCTTCAAGTGTTGCAGGTTCCTTCAAGTGGCCCGTAGCAGGTTATTATCACCTGGGTTTTCATCTCGTTGCTGGGTTCGTTGCCTCTGCCATGCGCGTGGAAATAACAGATGCCATGCTGGTATTGGGCCAGATGATCCTGGTTGTTACACCGATATCGTCTTTCTTCATCCTTAGGCATGAAACTGGATCAAACAGCGCAGGGTTATTCGTCGTCATGCTCTCTGCCTTTGGATGGTATATGCCTGCCTATGCCGTCAACTGGGGAAAATATCCCGCGCTTGCCAGCCTGGCTCTCATCCAGTTTGCTTTGAGTATCGCTTATCTCTCCCTTCAGGGCAGGAATATTTTATCCCTGCGGAAGTCCTGCGGCGTTTATGCGATCCTCGGAGCAGGTATTCTCACCTCCGGTTTCACCCATAGCAGGTCGCTTGTTATTTTCGGGATCGCCGCCCTGGCTTGGGTGGGGGCGTCATGGTGGCAAAACCTTCCCAGGCGGATCCGGGTTTTCATTTTTTATTTGATCATCACCGGGATAATATTGGAAATTGTCCTGATCCAGTCGCAGGATGTATTTGGTCCTCTTTTCGACCCTTATATCCAAAAAGGTTATCTGGTTACGGCTGGTATATTGTTTTTATCCATCTTCGCTCAAAGGGCTTGCCCTCATCTTGCATTCCCCGGCATCCTTTCAATATTCCTGTTGCTTGGCAGCCTTTTTGTTCCGGTCGTAGTTCCGGGCTATGGCAACCTGACCCTGCTCGACAGGCCGTTTGTGGAAATGATTCTGTACCTCCCCTTATCGTTGCTTGGCGGGTTGGGGCTGGCGGGGTTGGAACAAAAACTACAGCACGCGCAGGGAAAGTTGGGGAACCTCCATTTTATGTGGGGCAAACATGCAGGGCTGTTGGCAATCGGGCTGGTATTGATAAACGCCTATTTCCAATATAATCTCTATCCTTCAGACTGTTGTGCCATCGTCAGCGCTGATGATTTGGTAGCCATGGACTGGATGGATAAAAACCTGCCCCCGGATGCACGAATCCTGATCGCATCCACCGAGTTAAGGGTACTTGCAACTGGCTCGTTTCAAGGCTATGTAAGTGGAGATGCGGGCGCGTGGATTACCCCTCTGACTGACAGAGCCACGTTTCCCCTGCCATATGATTCTGATTTCACTCAGCAAAATATACTGGATGTTCTTTGTACAATGGACGCCACCCATATCTATGTGGGGGGAACCTTTGAGGCTTTTGATGCCTCGCAATTAAAAACCCGTCCGGATTGGTACGGGTCTTTGTTATCGATGCCGAAGGCTGAAATCTATCAGGTTGTTGGCTGCAACTAAACCCGATCTATTCCTTCTCGCCGCTCACCTTCATCCACGCCTTCTTCATATTCAACGCGTCCTCTTCCATGATCGGGCTTTCGCCCAGGATGCGCCCCGCGCAACCAAAATCCCTCAGCACCTCAAGCAGAAAATTTAACTTCAAATCGGATTCGCTCAAGACCAGGTGTTTTTTCTCGCCTTTGGGACCGTACTCGATTCCCGAAAGATGGATGTGCAGATTCTTCAACGCCTCCTTCCCCAGCGACGCCTGATACGCTTCGAGAAGTTTGCTCCACTCTTTGACCGTGTTCATCGTCCCATCGCCGGGACGCGCGTGCAGGTGCGCGAAGTCAATGCAAGGCAGGACGCCCTTGATCGCCTTGCTCATTGCCAGCGTATCCTCGAATGAACCAAGCATCGCGGATTTACCCATCGTCTCGGGCCGCAAAATGACGGGATTCTTCGCCTTGCGCAATTCATCAATACATCCCTTCAAGCGCGGGATGGCGACCTTCAACACTTCAGCGGGAGGGTTTCCAAAATAGGAGCCAGGATGGAAAATAATATCCGTTGCGCCTGCGAGGTTTCCATAGTGCGCCGCGTCCATGAGCCGCTTGCGTGATTTAGGCCACTCTTCATCGGTCGCGTTCAGGTTGAAAAAATATGAAGCATGTACGCTGAGCGATACGCCCTGTTCCGCGCCTGTTTGCTTGATCGCTGCGCAGGTGGCTTCTGTCACTCGCACAGATTGCACCCAGCCGAGTTCGAATGCGTAGAGTCCAATTGATTTGCTAAACTCAATCGCGCCAACGGAACCGCCCGGTTTCTTGGGCGTTCCGATCGGTGAACCAACTGTGCCGAATTGAAAAGATAAAGTCATAGAATCTCCAATCTCTAATTCTCTAGTATCTGGTGTGTCAGTTATCAGTGAATAGTAATGTAAGCCGCGCCCATAACGGCGGACCCAATATCAACAAACCAATCAACACTGCCGCCAATGCCGCGACAAGGACTGCGCCCGCGCCCACGTCCTTCCCCACTTTTGCGAGCGGGTGATGCACAGGACTGGCGAGGTCCACGACCGCTTCGATGGCGGTGTTGAGGAATTCAGCCATAAAGACCATCGCGATCGTCAGGATGATGATGGTCCAGTCGCGCGCGGGGAGTTTCAGCCACAAACCCAGGACGAAGACGATGATTGTAACAATCGTATGTATCCACGCATTATGCTGGGTCTTGAGGACATATCCCCAGCCGCGGAAGGCATGTCCAAAGGCGTCAATACGGGAAAGGATGAAAGTTTTGAGGGACATGGTTCTGTACTCTTAAGTAACTCAAGTTGCTGCCTTTCCAAAGATTATGTTCGATCACGACGAAAGGCCCTCACCCTGCCCTCTCCCACTGGGAGAGGGAAAAGCCGTCCCGACAAAAAGCTGTCAGAATCGGGGTGAGGGAGGCTTTGAAATCAAGATGGCAACTTAGGTTAAGTGGTGCGACGCACCCTCACTCTTCACGTATTTGAATATACTTAAGACCAATCTGCGCGAGGATCTCTGCCTGTGCCTTCCACATGCGCGCCTTTTCTTCAGGCTCTGAATGATCGTGACCCAGCAAATGTAACACGCCATGCACGACCAGTAATTGCACTTCCGATTCAAGTGGATGGCCTGAGGCTGTGGCTTGCTCCTGCGCGCGGGGGATCGAGATGAGGATATCGCCGATATAATGCGCGCCAGTTTCAGGGTCCGTTTCAGAGGCGGGGAAGGAGAGCACGTCCGTGGGCGCGTCGATCCCGAGATAATCCCTATTCAATTCCTTCAAGCGCGCGTCGTCCGTCAATACGATGGATAAATCCACATCCAAAGTTTCTTTTTGATACATAAGCGCGGCTTTTGTTGCGCGCTCGATCAGGTCTTTTGGAAAGGAGAATTCAGATTCAATGTGGGTCATGATACCTTTCATGTCACCCTGAGCCGAAGGCGAAGGGTCTCTTATTCATTGAGAGAGATTCTTCGCTCCCGCGAAGCGGGTCGCTCAGAATGACATGGCAAAATCATCTTTTATGCGGCACAGTGGTGGCGCTTTGAGTCGCGAGCGCCTCATCCTTTGGATAGTTGATGCGCTGGTGATGTGTGCCGCGCAGGATCGTGACGAATAGATCAGTAATAAGGCTGAGGTCGCGCAATGTGAGCCGCGTGTTGTCGAGCTGGCCCTGCTTTTGAGCGGCTTCAATCGTGGTGAGAACGATCTTGCGGAGCGCCTGTTCATCCTGTGGGCGCTCGGCGCGGGCGCGTGCTTCCGAGCCATCCGCGATCATGAGCAGCGCGGTCTCACGAGAACGCGGGCGCGGACCCGGGTAGCGGAACTTTTCAATATCCACTTTCGATGCATCGCCGCCCGCGCCTTCCACGGCATGGTTGTATTGATAGCGTGTGAGCATCGTGCCGTGATGTTCGAGGATGAAATCGTCGATGCGGCGCGGCAGGCGGTGTTTG
>Ga0247727_10014789_pt1 | contig 12906 bp, 10 predicted proteins | sample WisWelCaveWW1625_FD_202498 | JGI IMG/M metagenome (GOLD analysis project Ga0247727, IMG submission 202498) | Biofilm microbial communities from Wishing Well Cave, Virginia, United States - WW16-25 | ecosystem: Environmental > Aquatic > Deep subsurface > Groundwater > Cave microbial mat | place...
GTTTCAAGTTTATCGTTTGAAGTTTCGGGTTTGACAGTCCAATTGCCTGTTTTATTCCAGCCGATAAAATAAGAAATCATCAGCGCAGCATAAGTGAAGCAAACAATGAATGTTAGTAAATAGAAAACCGTCATGGGATAAAAAATAATTATCGGCTTACCTTTGCTCCGACAAAAGTACGGAGTCCGTCTTATAGCGGACAAAGGTATTCAAATGAAGCAAGATAAAATAATATTAGGCATAGACCCGGGCACCAATATCATGGGCTACGGAGCAATACATCTTATGGGGAAAGAAATCAAACTGCTTGGCGCAGGAATTATTTCTCTTCAGAAAATAAAAGACCATCCTCTTAAGATGAAAAGAATTTTTGAAGGAACCATGGAACTGATTGAACAGCACAAGCCCGATGAGCTTGCCATTGAAGCTCCTTTCTTTGGCAAGAATGTTCAGTCCATGCTAAAACTTGGGAGGGCACAGGGAATCACCATTGCCGCAGCGCTGGTTCGGGACATTCCGATTTTTGAATACTCTCCGAAAAAAATCAAGCAGTCGGTAACCGGAAACGGAAATGCATCTAAAGAGCAGGTAGCTGCCATGCTTCAAAAACTTCTGCTGATAAAAAATCTTCCGCACTATTTAGACGCCACCGATGCGCTGGGCGCTGCGATGTGTCATTATTTTCAGCACAATATGCAAGTGCTCGCTGGTCTGGATTTAAAATCCCGGCCAGCACAAAAAAAATTCTCGGGATGGAAAAACTTTTTATCGGAAAACTCTGAGAGGAAAATCAGCGCGGGAAAGAAATTATTTTAGCTGTTCGCGGATTTTTTTTGCAATCTCTTCCATCTCCTCTTTCGGCAAATTCAGTTTGGGGCGTGAGAAATTTATATCCCTCACACTATTCAGGGGAATGAGATGAATATGCGCGTGCGGCACCTCTAAGCCGATAACAGCTACGCCTATGCGCTTGCAGGGGATCGCCTTTTCTATTGCCTTTGCCACTGTCTTGGAAAATAATTGCAGCCCGGTGAATTCTTCATCTCCAATGTCAAAAAGATAATCCGTTTCTTTTTTAGGAATCACCAACGTATGTCCTTTCGCGAGCGGGAACACATCGAGGAAAGCAAAATAATTTTCTGATTCGGCAATTTTGTAACAGGGAATTTCTCCGGCAACGATTTTAGAAAACAGAGATTCCATTACTTGCCGATTTCCAGAATTTCGAATGTCATTTTTCCTGCAGGAACAATTACATCGGCTTTGTCTTTTACTTTTTTGCCAAGTAGTCCTTTCGCTATGGGAGAGTCAACTGAAATTTTTCCTTCCTTGAGATTGGCTTCCGTTTCAGGTACAATCCAACAGGTCATCATTTTTCCGTTTGCTGAATTTTTAATTTTCACTTTGGAAAGAATGGCAACTTTTGACGTATCTATTTTGGAACCATCCACCACTTTGGAGTTGCGGATGATTGCTTCCAGTTTTGAAATTTTGAGTTCAAGATGCCCTTGCGCGTCTTTGGCGGCATCATACTCGGCATTTTCTGATAGGTCGCCTTTGTCGCGCGCCTCTGCAATTTGCCTGGAGATGGCGGGGCGGTCTTTTGTTTTGAGCTGATGAAGTTCCTGTTCTAATTTTTTAAGCCCGTCTTTAGTAACATAATTCTGAGACATGAAAAAAATATTTACAAAAGTGGTTGAGTAAAAATCCCGCACATAAAAGTTATGTGCGGGATGAAAACAAAGATAAGAAAATCTAATTAAATTACAGGTTCATGCGGATTCCTATGCTGTGGGTTCCGTCAAATGGTTTAGTGGCGCGATAAGAATAATCCAATCCGAAAGTGGACCCTTTTTCCTTGCTCAAAGGCAACTCTATGGTAAATCCAGCGCTAAGCGGTTTTTGTGCGGACGTGCGGTAGTTCTCTTTTGTGTCATCATCGTTGCCGATGCCTTTCGTGTAGCCATACCCGGCACGAAGCATCAGAAAAGATTTGAAGCCGTATTCCAGCCCAACCCGGAATTCATCTTTTGTAAATGAGTTAGACACAAACGCTCCGGCAAGCGTAACCCTGTGTGTTTTATTAACGGTGTCGCCTCCTAAATAATAATCATAAGCGCCACCAATATTTACCTGCGATGGTAATTCAAAGGACTCGGAACGCTGATTAACAGTATAAGACGCGCTATTATTGGCATCTATAACGCGGAAACCAAGTCCATCGCCTGAGAATTGCATTTTAGGTCCAACATTTTTCAGCGATATGCCGAATTTAACATTGTCATCTTTACCCGCTACATACTGAATGCCCGCGTCAAGCGCAAGCCCTCCTGCCCGTGCATCCGGAATTGCCTGATTGATCGCTCTCACGCACATTCCGCCAAAAATATGGTCAGTAAAACCCTTTGCGTACGAAAGCCCAATGTTCATGAAGCTGATGGAATAGTTCCCCAATCCGCCTTCCGGCATTTCTGTGGTAGTAACATCTATATCACCAAAATTCATCGACATTATTCCAAGAGCCAAAACACCTGACTCCCCAACTTTCTGAGAAAAGCCAAAAGTGTTTATGGCTATATCGCTTCCCTTGAGATAATTTGTGTGGGAAAACAACAATTCTGTTTTTTTGGTAAAGGCAGTGCCTGCCACGTTGATAAACTGCCCTTCAAGCCCGCGCACGCCTGCTATGTTGGCACTTGCCCATCCGGAACTTCTTGCCCATGGATTGATGAGCAGTTCAGATGCGCCTGCTTGACCGGAACGGTCTTTATTGCCTGCAAAAGCAATGTAGGATGTACAATGTACACTGTACAACGTAATAGACACCAGTGCGGAGAATAAAAATTTATGTTTCATATTTTTTGTTTTTGTCATTGTACTTTGTAATGATACATTGTACTGGTTTTTAATTTAGAACGAATCAAGGTCAATGGGTCTCATGATGCCAAACCATTTTACGATTTTCTCTCCTACCCCCGGCACTTCTACGTGTACGATGTAAACACCGCTTGATATCGGAATTCCCACCATGTTTTTCAAATCCCAGTCTAAAGCGCCATCGTGAGTTGGTTCTTCAATTTCCCCATCATAACCATGCGGTGCATGATTGGTAATTTCTTCTCCTTTCTCATACTTGCGGATAAGTGTTCCGCTTAAATTATAAATTAAAATCGTACATTTTTCCGGCAGATTGGTAATCTTCACCCGGTTATCAAATGCATTGGCTTCATAAGCAGAATAAGCATAATACGGGTTGGGAACCACTTTGATTAAATCAAGCGCTTCAACTGCCGCATCCTGATCTCCGGTATGGGTTGCGATTCCTGACGTGCTTAAATTAAAAGTGTACTTAGGATAGTTGTTGTTGGTCTGCGCAATTGCGGTATCTACATAAACAGTATCCGTAGCATTGGGGATGCCTGCGCTATAGGCAGGGGAATATCCCTGTCTATACGGTTTGCCCACATTAATAATAACCGAAACATCGCTTGAAAGCAAACTCTGCCCGGGAGCAAGAAGCGGGATGTTCACCCACATAGCGTCCCTGAACACTTTTCGCTTGATGCTGGAGGGGCTCGTGATGTTGTTGTCTAAGGGAAGTCCTCCGCTTAAACTTAACATAGAATTTATCATAAATCCCGCATCATAGCGCGGCATATTTAAATTATGCTTTCCACCTGAACTGGTATCCCTGTTATGCCCGAAAACATAAATGTAATGCATGCCGCCAAGTATGGGACCCGTTCCTGAAGCATCCCATGGGTTTTCTCCATATACTGTAGAAGTAGGATTCCATTTCATGTCTCTGCCATTCTGTTCAAATCTTGTGAACTTGGTAACAACAGAAGCAGCGAGGCTTGTTCCTCCCGTAATAGTTTCTCCTAGTATAAATGATGTCGAGCCAATGTTTTTAATCCTCATCAGTCCAACACCATCATCCGTAACGATAACTCCCATTGCACCGGAAGTTCCTCCGGTAATTGTTTCATTGGGTTGAAATGCGCCAACTAATGTCGCAGTGTCGTGATAAATTGCTCCCACAGAACTCGTGAGCGCGGAGTTTTCGCCAAAGCAGATGTTCAGGCGCTCGCCTGTTTCCAGGTTAACGGCATAACCCGGGAACCAGCCCATGCCCAATGTATCTATTAAATCCCCTTCTGAAGCATTGTATCCTGCATCGCCTTTCTTTTTGCCGTTTTTATCCACAGATTGAGCCCTGCGCTTGTCTAATTTGCGCGCGCCTCTGTTTGGAGGAGTTTGCGTTCCAGCTATATTCCTGTGTTCTGTAAATGCAGAATCATCGCAGGTCTCCAGCACAGCGCAGCGCGTCCAATAATTTTTATCGCTTGTAAATACCACTTTTACGCTGGCAAGGTCATACATATTGCCTGCCTGATTAGCAGTCGCGGCTTGTTGCGTAGTTGCGGGACCTCCGTAATATTTGGCAAAAGTTAAAGGAGCTGCAGCTGTTGGAACGGGGTTGAAAGCGCAAAGCCGGTAAGGAGCCCATGTGCCTCCAAGCACTCCTTCATAATATTCATCTTTATCTACCGGAGATAGGGATATATCGTTATAATCTCCCGTAAAGCCATCAGAAACAACTGCCTCTGAGCCCGAGCGAATCCAGTTGGTATAGTCAGCGGCATCACCATCTGCAAATGCTGTCAGCCAGCTGTTTGACGACATGCTTGCTCCGATGAATCCGTTATTAGTAGCAGCGGCAGAGCCGGGCTGCGCAACCTGATTAAAAGTAATAGATAAACCCCATTCAGGGAATAACTGTTCATAGCCCATTTTAATTGCCTGGTCTGAACTGATTATATTACCCGTGCTGCCGTTTTTTATTTTCCACTTCGCGTTGGCAATATCCACCGTAGGAGCGGAGAACGTATCTTTCTCAAACCAAAGTGTGAAGTTAATTCCATCCAGATCGGGGATGTTAAGCGGGTCCACCACTTTAAAAAACGGAAGCGGGCTTTTTCCGTCTTCATACGTAATTGTTTCAGCAAGGTTATCCGAAGAAGAAAGAATAGAACTAACGGAAGAGGAAGTTAAGTCAAGCGCGTTGCCTCCGTTTCCGGTTCCTTCAATGCGTGTAACATTTGCAGGATATAAAGTGTCTCCATAATCTGAGTGCAACTCGGTTCCGCCTGAGCCGGAATTTGGAATGTGCGGTATTGCAGAATAGGGTTTAATGTTTCTGCGCCCTTCCAGATAAGGAAGATTATACCCGGAAGGTTGTGTAGGGTCTGTGCTCACTTCAGCGGCATTATACGCATACGCAACCACCATGAAATAATAGGTTTTATGATTGATAAGAGTTGGATCTCCGGTGGCAAAAAGGTCTTTTGTAATAGCTATTGAATGCACCACGCCTTCATCGGGAGACACTATCATTTCCTTAGGCGTCCAATAGCCGGGATTTGGCTCTCCGCCAATGTAGTAGTTGATGATTTGAGTTACTCCATCCTTAAAATCATAAATTCCAACCGGGCGGGCTTTATTCACATCGTTCAACTCGCTTGAACTTACGAGGGCGTTTTTCAACTGGTATAACTTATATCCCTGAAGCGTCCAATAGGTGGCTGCTGAAGTATAAGGATCTTTTTCTTTATAATCTTCTTTATAATTATTTGATGTTGGTGAATTAGAAAGGTACAGGATAAGTTTTTTGTCTAACTCCTGGATGGTGATATCCGGAGCGTCAGGCCCGTTTGTAACTTGAAAGCAGTTGTCAAAAAGCGCCTGAGCTTTTGTATCGGCATATTTTAAAAGGTTAACAGAAGCTATAGCCCCGCCTGAAGTTGCTCTTGCCCAAACCACACCCGTGGTGATTACATTAAGGGCGCCCGGCATCAGCGTAAATGGCCCTGCTGATTCAAGCATCCTGCGGTCCTCAGGAGTGTTTCCGGCAGTAACTTCATCCCACCCGGCTAATGTCGGAGTAGTAGAACAATTTCCTCCGATTCCAAAATCATGCTTATCAGTAGAAGGGTTTCCGGGGAACATAAAGTCGCAGTTTTGTGTGCCGCCAAAACCGGGCCCTCCATAAGTCATTGGCGTAGCGTCCCTCCATTTGCCCTGCAAATAATTATAGAAATCGACATCTCCGCTCGGATTTCCTTGTGGTGTAGCATCATTGTTATAGTAGACAAATTTCGACATAAGGATTTGCTCGCAATTTTCATCTACTACACAATCCCGGTTGTTATCTCTTCCATCGCTGGCGTCAGCAACGGGTCCGCGGAAAAAGTCAATTCCTACCGCAGGAGGATTAAGTCCGTACCCGGAAGCTGCCACATCATCATCGTTATCCCCATTATAAGTATATCCAAATCCTCTTTCCACATCGCATCCGACATAATCATCAGTGTAGTTGCCTAAATCGGCATCGCACCAAACTCCAAAATAACATGAGTTCAGTTGAAAGGTGGAACGGTTGTAAATTCTGTAATTGTAGAAAGTCATGTTATTAACTTCATCGCTCGTTTGAAAAGCAAATGCCTGGGCGCGAATTTCAAGCCCTATATTCGGACCTCCTGATCCATGAATGTTTCCCACATCGTTAAACACCCACCAAAGCGCCTGGTCTCCGTATAATCCGTCATCAGGTATGCATCCGGTATAGGTGCAGCCAGCGCCTTTTAAATCAAAGCCAGGATAATCATACGGCCTTGTTACGCCTAAAGAATCTACATACGTTGCTGTAGGGTCATATATGCCATCCATGTTTCCGTCATAAAACGGAGCAAGGTATTGTGCCTGACCTATAGAGGTATTACCATTGCCTGGCCAGTTAAGAATAACAGGAGTGGCAGGAGCAACAACACCGGCTTCAAAATCCTCCACCTCTTTACGGGTTATTTTGTAGTGCTTGTCATACTGGGCGCAAACCAAATCGTTAGTAGATGCGTTTGTGATGTCAACCGGACCGGGCCAAAAGTCCTCACCGGCTTGCCGGTAGGTTTGTGCGGCAACTTTAAGGTTATTGCCAAGGTCAATCCCTCCAATCCATAGCGCTCCGGCAAAAATGGAGTGAATGCCTCCGTCCTTGGGAATTTCATATTGTCCCGCGGCAAGGTCCCACCACATATCGCCTCCGTTGAGAATGCGGGTGCGGACGTTGTTCACGTCCAAATCAGTTTGCGCAGTGCTGGCAACACACACCGCCATGATTGAAGGTGGCGCAGGAATAACTTTAGCGCTGTTGATGTTTTCGCGAGCTGACCCTTCGACTGCGCTCAGGGTGAGCAGGGAAGCAGTGATTGCTCCAATCAATGCGGGGATGATTAACATGGTTTTGTTTTTCATATTTTATTTTTTGTATGCTTTGTGTTGTTTTGAGTTTTGAGTTGGGATTATTGAGATAGGACTTATGTAGTTTATAGTTTTTTAGTTGGTTAGTTTTGGTTTTTTAGTTAATTGGTTGTGGTTATGATACTGAAACTAAAAAACCAACAACAATGAACTAAATGCGTAAGTCCTGTTAGACACTCTGTTTCGTTCTTTTTACTCATTTTATCAAGAAATTGCGTCATTTTACTGTTAATTTGCATCATTTATTGTGTTAAATTAGTCATTTTACTATCACTTTGCGTCACTTTCATTTCAATTTACATCATTTTTCTGTTAATTTGCATCAAAATTTATAAATATTGCGTCATTTTATCTGTTTATATTCACCGAAAAACTACCGGCATTGTCCATATTTGTATTGAGCGCCACCATGTTGCTATATCCTTTGAGAATAATCCACTCTTTGCCCGCTTCAACAGTAATTCCATTGCCATTGGCTTTTTTGCCTGCAAATAGTTTGAGCAGGGTCATTCCGGTATTGGTAAAAAATCCGCCAATATGCGCAGCCGTAATGGTCTTCTGACCGCCCGGTGGCAGCTTGCTCTTTCTCCTGACCACTCCGCGTGGCGAATCGTCCACGATGATGCCATATTGCCCGAGTTTTTTCGGGTTGTTGGCAAAATGTTTTTTCAGAAACTGCTGAATGGCTGTGGTGTTTCTCAGGGGTTGTTTCATGGTATTGTCGCGCGCGAGCCGTTCTTCTTCGCTTTTTTTATCTTCAACGCCAAAATTGTCGTGAGCGGTATTGGCTTTGTCGGCATCGGTTTTCATTTGAGCCAAATCAATTTCATTTTCGAGCAAAAAGTTTTCAAGCGGGCTTTGCCCGGCAGGATATGTTTTATGTTTGGCATAAAAACCGGTGAAGAGTTTATAACGCGAAACAAAATCGGGGGGATAAATAATCTTGTTTTCATTATCCACCTGCAGCCCCCAGTCAGAAAGTTTGCGGGGGTTGCTGATAAAAAGCGCTTTGAGATACTGAACCGATTTTTTCAGATTGGAAAATGGAAGTTTGAAAAGTTTTTTCCGCTCCGCGCTGTGCTCTTCCGATTTGTTGGCGGCAGCAATGTGATTGTTGTGATGCGTCAGGGCCTCTGCCAGGGCTGAATTGTCGGCAGCCAGGTCCATGGTTTCCTCCTGAAGAAAATTATTCAGCGCTGAACCAGCGCCATCGGCATCATGTTTTTTCCTGATGTCATCGTGCCGTTTTTTCCATCCAGCGGCTGTGGCGGGGTTAATGATTCTTGCCATGGTTCTATTTAGTTATAAGCAGCATAAGTTCTGTGTTGGTTCGTTTTACATTTTAAAAATCAAGCACCACACCTATGCGAATCCTTCTTGGTATGCTGTAATGAGTAGGGTTAGCCATCTTTACAGTATAAAGATCTTTATATGATTGCGGGTCAAGGGATCCTTCTATGTTGTTTTGATTTTCAGGCGCCTGCAGGTAACCGTCATCATCCGGGTCTCCCGTGTAACGATATAAGTCGATGACATTTTTTGTATTGAATAAATTAAGCGCCTGAACATAAACAGTAAGGTTTGATGATTTGGCTTTATCTCCTTCTCCTCCCCATTTAAGTTCAATGTTCTTGTCAAGGCGGAGGTCAGCCCTGTACTGCCAGGGGAGATTTGAACCGTTAATATTGCCTTTCATGGAAGCGCGCTGATTAATGGTGAACAATACAGCGCTTGTGTTATCTCCATTGCCGGACGTAACATTGTTCTGGCGGGTGTAAGGCAGTCCGCTGCCTGCACGCAACACAATGTTACCTCCAAAGTTTTCAAAAATCATTTTAGCCCATTTCGCCTGAGGTCCGCGGTAATCCTTTCCGTTTCCAAAACGATAATCGGTATTCAACACGATGGCATGGCGCTGGTCAAAATCTAGCGGCATGGTGGTGCGCAGGTTGGGCTGGCCTGTTTCAAGAATGCCGCCTGCCTCGTTAGAAACTGAACCGGTGCCCTCGGCAAACTGTAGTGTGTAGGATGCGGTCATCTGCACGCTTCCTGTTCTGCGCAAATCGTAAGCAACGGTAAATCCTTTAACAGTTCCAAAGTCAATGTTGCCGAATGTATTGTATGTTTTGGGGTACGCATCCACTAATTTGATTTGCTGAATCATGTCGCGCATTTCCCTGTAAAAGGCGGAAAGGGAGAGCGAAGAATTTTTCCGTTCACTCAGCACCTGTGTAAAGCCCACTTCATAATCAGTGGTGCGCTCTGGTTTTAACGCAGGGTTGTTAAGCACTCCGCCCACAGTTTGAATATAGAGATAATCAGTCGGAGAAAAACGCAGATAAGCGGGAGGGCGCTGGGTGAGCACATCATAATGCGCGAAGAAATTCGCCCGGTCAGAAATCGGGAAGGCAAAAGCAATGCGGGGCATGAATGTATTTTGCGCTTCGTACATTTTAAATACTTTATCCACCGCTGATGAATCCAAGAATTTTTCATTCGGATATTTCAACATCGGCTGAATGGTTCCTGTAGAAGAGGGCGTTGCGATCACAACATCCGGATCGGCAATCGGAACGCCAAGCGCGTTGTACCACTGGTCTCCGTCCCGGTAGCCAAGAACTGTGGTAGGGTTCTTTGCATCATCTACATATACTACAGCGTCCCCCGACAGGTTGGAAGGATGGCTGGTCATATTGGACGGAAAAACAGTATTGTTTTCTGAAACCGTATATGCTTCATTAAGCAGATACTTATCTGCAAGCACCGGCTGATTGGCGTTGAAGTGGTCTATGCGGACACCCACATTGAACTTCATGTCTTTGATGTCAAACTTATCCTGTATATATCCGGCAGTATAACTTGGCTGGAAAGAAGGGATGACGCGCCTTTTATTTCCGTTATCATCTGTTTCTTTGTAGAACTTTTCGAGAGCTGTCAGGTCAAATGTGGTTTTAGTTTTGGTTTTTCCATCATACTCATATCCAAAATAAGAGACGTACGGACTACCGTCATTAAGCAGTTCGTCTGCACTGAACATGTCAATGGAATAAGTGGAGGGATCATAAGAATCAATATCAATCCATTCTCCTTTATCTGTAATACGAAGCGCATCTCTTAACGATTTATCAAACTGAGATTGGTCAGCAGTATTAATTATGTAAGGATGGGTATAAACCGGATAGAGGGGATTTATAACTGAACCGCTTGAAAGCAATATGGAAGGGTCGGTGTTCTGAACCATAGTAGTATCAAGCTGGGTTATGTGCTTGTTTGTTAATTGCCTCATCAAGCCCCATAATCCTATTGGCGCCATGGACCAATACCTGTCATCTCGTTTTTCCCATTCAAATCCTGCCTGTATCGCGTGGTTCTTAATATCCGCTGAGAAGTTTGCAGTTACACGAAGCTGGGAATTATCCATATTGTAATATCCATTGTATTGCCTTCCTGAATTATACCATATACCATAAACATTACGTGGGCGCTCTCCATTTTGAAGGCCATATCCGGCAGTGATGTCCGTAAGAGTTTGCGGGTCATTTGCCACAAGGTCATAAAACTGAGTGGTGTAAATAGAAGAAAGAGGGTTTAAATCTCCGTAGTTATTGGTAGTAAAGCCAACAAGTGTATCAGACCATGCGATTTGCTCGTAAATAGTATCCATTGCGGCAGAAGCGTTTGTATCAATCACTAAAGCATATACAGGCACTTTGTAGGTGTTGAACTCTCCGATATATCCGTAATTAAATAATTTGTCCTTGTGCGTGTCGTCCTGCCTTGTCTGCGTGAACTTTGTATAATCAACCTGCAGGGTATAATAGGCATTCTTAATCAGTGAGGCGGATTTATCATCTTTTGAAGCGGCATGCCCGAGTTTGTGAGTGACCTTTCCATATATCCTCTTTGTATTATATATGTACTGGGGATTGTTTGCAGGATTCAGCAAGGCATATTCCAGCACAAGGTCATGATAATTTCCGTAGTCCATAGAACCGCCAACGGTTAATGTAAGGTTATCAGTTGCTTTGAAATCCAATTTGCCGTCAAGCCGGAACGTGTTCTTTTTTACATTCTGCCTTGCTTTAAGTTTTTCAAGGTCATCCATTCTCAAAAATTCCGCGTTCAGCTTTGTACCTCCGGATTCCGCTGCAGCAAGGGGCTTCTCTTCTAATTCTTTCAGCTTTTCATCCTTTACTTTATAAATTCCCACAGCAGAAGGATCGGGATCTTTTTCAGAAATCACTTCGCCAGACAAGAAGAAACCAACTTTGGGATTTTTGTTGCCTGCGCTGTCTTTTTTAGCCATAAGCGGTCCGCCAACATTCAAGCTGGCAAAATTGTAGCCGTATTTATCTGTGAGCTGCGATGAAATTAATTCCACTCCGCCAAAATATTCCGGTCGGATGCCTCCGCGCGTGGTAATGTTTATTACTCCGCCTGTAGCATCGCCATATTGCGCGGGAACTCCACCGGTAATAACTGATACCTGTTCGATGCTCGACTGGGGAAGCCCTGCGGTGCCGCGCACTTTCTGTCCGTCAATATAATAAACGGTGCCGGAGATATCATTATTATTTACATTGTTCTTATTTCCATCCGTTGCGCGCCCGCCACGGATATTAACCTTATCGCCTTCGTCCCTTTGAAATACTCCCGCTGTGGTAGAAGCAACCGAGTTGATATTTTTAGAAGGCATTGCTAAAAATTCCTCGCGGGTTACTGTTCCGCCCGATGTTGTGTTCGGATTAATGAGCGGTTCAACATATTCCACAATAACTATTGCGTCTTTTTCAATAGAGGTGGATTTTATTTTTGCGTCTATGTAAGTGGTTTTATCTCCGCCAATCACCACTCCCTTTGAGAAGTAGGTTTGATAGCCGACCGAAGCTACTTTTACATCATAGGTCCCCGGAGGAATCGGCTTGATGGTAAAGTTTCCGTCAATGTCCGCAACGGTTTTTGCAACTGCATTGCCGCCCTGCTCCAACTGGACGTTGGCGAATGACAATCCTTCTCCGTTGGTTTCATCTATTGCTTTTCCTTTCAGGGCTCCCGATTGTGCAAGGGCAAGAGTTCCTGTGGTAAGTGCCACTAATAAAGCAGCGTAGATTTTCTTAAGCATATTCTGAATGTTTAAAAGATTAAGTTCTGAAGTTTGTAAAAAAGCAAATGCTTGCTGTATAAAAAAATGGATTGCATATCTGACGATTCAATTTCAATTCTAAAAATTTTATGCCTTCTCTGTCGGGGACATGGGGAAAGAGAATGGCGTTTAAATAAAGAGCGGGCAAATGTATAAATAAATAAATGTCATCACCAAATATTTTTATCAGAATTTCTTTTGAGTTTTTCATCCGCGTTGTATTTTTTCTTTCACAAGGGCACCTCTAATAACTCCTCAAATGTAAAAAAAACAACAACAATATGAACATTACTTTTGTGAATAAAATTTTTTGTTCTGTTTTTAATATGATTATGTGAACTTCGTTCGCAAGTTTCGGGCATAGCCCTCACTTGTGTTTAAGATGCTGATTTTGCAACGTTATTATAATATCGGTGATGACAAAATGGAGTTTGCCATTTTAGACC